>Ga0302251_1000044_pt1 | contig 153474 bp, 130 predicted proteins | sample AAG_RA_Gln_MG_FD_193534 | JGI IMG/M metagenome (GOLD analysis project Ga0302251, IMG submission 193534) | Enriched activated sludge microbial communities from anaerobic digester in WTTP, New Holstein, Wisconsin, United States - AAG_RA_Gln | ecosystem: Engineered > Bioreactor > Anaerobic >... | reverse complement strand
GCGATGTTTGTTGATATCTACAACAACGGCTTCCCAGTGGCGATGGAATGGGTAGGTCCTAACGACGGCCTTCTCGTAGCCCCCAAAGCCGATGGCTCAATCGATGCAACATGTCTCTTCGGAACAACCGGTGGATTTGACAACGGCTACGACAAGCTGTCCCTCTATGACAGAAACAACGACAGACAGGTTTCAGGCGATGAGCTCTCAGGGCTCTGCGTATGGCAGGACAAAAACCAGAACGGCACAGCAGACAAGGATGAGCTCACAACTCTCAGCGATGCAGGAATCACAGCGCTGTCACTGAACCAGAAGAGCTTTGTAAGCTCCTTCGTGAGAAACGGCAAGGCCTTCAAGATGTGGGACTGGTGGCCGTCATGCATGGATGCAACAGTAGTAAGCGCCAAATAGCGACACACAACCTTTATACATAACGAGAGAGGGTGCATATGCACCCTCTTTTTTAACCTTCTCTTCGCCAGCCTTATCTGTCGAGTCATTGGGATTAAAGCTGTCTGCCAGGTTCAGCGAATGCTTTATCTCCAGGTTCTCGATGCCTGGCAGGGCTGCAGGCGAGCAGCTCAGGAGGGCATGAGCGTGCTGTCTGAGCAGTATTTGCCTGTCTGGCCTCCGGCAGACCTCCACCTGCCCTGCTCCTGCCTGCGGCATTCTTTGAGGAATTCGGGATGCGTGGCTTTGCAGAATGCTTTCTGATTAAGTGACAAATCCCGACAATCAGCAGAAAGGGCAGAGACAGTATAAAGAGCAGGGCTTGAAGCAGATTGCCGATGTCAAAACCGAATTTTTTACTCTCGCAAGGCAAAAGGTCTACCTTGATACACCCACCTCCCCCTCCGCCTGAGTATCCACCAGGCTGCGCCCAGCCGGATGGGCAGCAGACTGGTTGAGGGACCTGATCCAGATATCCTGTGGTATTGACAATCACGTCCCTGTCTCTGGCCACAAAGGCGGTGAATCTGGACAGGACACTGTATTTTTCGCCAATATCTACAATATCCTGATGAATTCTACTGTCAGCAGTTTCATAGTATCGATCTTCCAGATCTGATATACGACTTCGCGCCCAGAGATGCTTCAAGACAGGAGGGCCGACTGGCTGGCATTCAAGGACCTCTCTGTATTCACTGCCTTCAGGGAACCGCCCTTTCACTATTACACTGTCTTTCCATGCAGTGCGGAAGAATATGGTGGACGGCCTTCCTGCGAAGAGGTCGCTGATCTGCGCGGGTGTCAAGCTGTTCATATCAAATCCGGTATCCATATCGCTGATGGTGATGTCCTTTATGAATGCATCGCCTATCTCATCTTTTATCTGCAATAAAGCCTGCTCCAGGGCGGCGCCTGGCTGCACGCACGATGAAGTGCCTCTTCCAAGCCGGGCCAGATGCTCCAGAAATCCCTTGTTTACTGCTGTGTCGATTCCGATTGTGAAGAGTCGTGCCATTCCGAGCCTCTGCCTGACACACTGCAGTATCTGCACCTCGTCGCCAGACTGTCCATCGGTGATGAGCACTATCAAAGGGACCCTTCCATTTTCATGGTTTGAACGGTCGTTCAGCAGATCCAGTGCCCCTCTGAGGGCTTTGTACGTTTCTGTGCCTCCCCTGCTATGAATTCTGTTCAGAAACTTTAAAGACTGCTCGATACCGGCTCTATCAGCGTTGAAGAATTGAGGAGGGTGGGTATAAAGAGTGTCTTTTCCCATCCATTCCATCTCGTTGTCAAATGCAAGTATCGCAAAGCGATCGCACGGTTTGAGGGTAGATAGAAGCAATGAACACGCATTTCTGGCCGATGTCATTTTAATGCCTTCCATTGAGCCTGATCTGTCCAACAGGAACACAAGATCGCGAGGCATCCTGAGAGCCGACCTTTTATTCGGAGGGATAAGAGTAACCATGCCATAGCCCTCACCGGTTTCTTCATCGTAATAGCTCCAGAATGATGAGCGCTGCGAGCCCTTTCCGCTCTTCCAGCGGAGCACGAAGTCCCTGTCCATGATCTCAGACGCTTCTGCCAGTGTGATGACAGTATACATCTCGTCTATCTCTGCCTGGACTGCATGCTGCGAGCAGGAGATGTCCTCAAGCTCGACAAAGCTCTCTCCGGATCTGCTGTGATATAGTGTTGCCGTTATTGAGAGCCCAACACCTCCTGAATCACCTTTGGCCAGACAGTGAGGAGTTATCCTGGATGCATCAGGCACAACGTCTGTATCTTCAGAGCTCCCGCTGCCTGAGGAAGGCATCAGGAGAGGTGCTCCGGTAATATAACGGGGTGCTGCCACCAGGGGAAGGCGCAGCTCTGTGGTTCCGTCTTCAAAGAAAAGAAGGCGCTCGGAGTATGTGAGCCTTACCAGAACTGACTCTCCCGGAGGAATATTCCCCACCTGTAAAGTAAACAGCTCATCCCTTTCCTGCTCCAGCATGGCAGCCTGCTTTCCCTCCATCAGGGTCTTTGCATAATCTTCTCTTGCGGCTTTTCTCTCCTTTACTGAGCCTTTAATCACACGCTCCCCTGTCTGGAGCTCAAAACCTGATACTGCTGCATTTCCTGATAGAGGAAAAGTATATATTGCCTCAATGTGTCTATGGTTATTGTTTCTGAAACGCTGAGTAACTGTGACCTGTGCGGCCTGTTCTACTACTGATGCTTCATAGGTTACCATCTCAAGCGGGAGATTGCAGGGCATCTGATTTCCTGATATTACCGCACTCAGCATCCCTGAACCGCGTCTTTCTCCGAAATCCTCCGGTGAAAAGAGCGGCAGATACTCGTCATACTCCGATCTACTCATGGTATATCCTCCTTGTCTTTTCCCTGATTGTGCCGCAGGCTCTCCTTCTATCAAAGTATCTTTTTTACGGGATTCAGCCCGGAGTTCTTATTCTGAGCTTCCCGGTCGGATATATGCTGTAATCGGCATCCCTACCGACAGTGGAGGGGGGCCGTGGCTCGGATCACCTGAAGGCGAAAGTGTGATTCTGTCTATTGTCACCAGTCTCTTCAGCTTTAATGCGCCCAGCTGTCTGAGGAAGTCCACCACTGAAGAATACCTGCCTGAGAACTGCATCTGAAAGGTCCGGGTGGGATAGTTTTTCAGAATATCACCGTCTTCAGATTTTGCTGCAGTAGTTGTAAGAGGGCCTGGTGAGAGAGAGATGATCTGGAAATCCGGGTCATTCATCCTGGTTCTCTGTTGAAGAGCCAGTTTATCGATATCTGAGATATACGATGCGACAATCTCATTCTGCTTCTCTGCCGGCAGCTGCTCCTGGACTACTTCCCTGAGCTGCCTGGCCAGCTCTTTCTTTCTCTGTGTCTCCTGTGGCAGCGCCTTTGTCAGAGAAAGACATCGTTCATGCTCCTGTTCCCTCTGGGAGAGGTTGATAGACAGAGACCTTAGCTCTGCGCTCTTTTTCTGCCAGTCTATAAGCCAGAATCCCATTCCTATAAGCAATACCACGAAAATTGCAACTACAATTTTCATCGGTGTCGGAACAGTCATGATATCAGCTCCCCTCTTCAATTCTGTGATTGATCCCTGAAGTGGTCTTCTCAGGAGCGGCTGTCCCGCCTGATCGTGAATCAGTCTTTTCAGCCGCCTTTGGATCATATGTCATATCTATCCCGAAGGAGTAGCTTGTGTAAGTAACGCCTTTAACTGTCACCGAGCCCTTGTTTGTGCTGGAGAGGCTTGCATCCTTGAAATACTTTGAGCGCTGCACGCTTTTCATAAAACCGGAGATGGATTCCAGCGGTTTAATGCCAGGCATCGCTGCTGCAGTGCCAGACATCATTACCTTTGACTGGCCTGGTTCGATTGAGAGGCTTGAGAGCCACATGTTATTTGGAAGCAGTGACGAGATCTCATCGAGAAGGTTGCTGTATCTGATAGGATCATATCTAAGGCTTTTAACTGTATTGATCTGATTCTCCAGTTCGTGGTTCTCCTTTTTCAGCTTTTCTATGATTGGAAGCTGTGACTGGAGGCTCACAATATCCTGATCCACCCTGGTGATATGGGCTCTCTTGTCAGCTATATCCTTCTCGAGTTTGACGCCAAAGTAATAGAAAACCACTACTGCAAGTGCAATGAGCACAATCAGGATTGCGATGACAGGATCAAATCCAAACTTCTTCCTTTCTGTAGGCAGAAGATCTACCTTGATTGCCATTAAAGACACCTCCTTTTTTTTCTGCGCCTTATGCACTATGTGCCGGTTCCCACTGCATCACCTCCTCCTGCACTCTTCATCCGGCACTCTCCCTGCAACAATTATCAGATCATCCGGTGAGAGTCCTGTGGCCTGGCATATCCGTGCAACGGTCCTGCTTCCAGGATCGATGGCGCCGCTTATGATTCTGCTTATAGTGGATTGATCGAGGCCCGTCATTCTTGCAAACCGGTACTGGGTTATCCCGTTTTCATCAAGCCATTTAAAAATTTTTTCTCGGTTAAACATGTTTGTGATTAGAATCATAAAATTATGCTATAATTATTATATAGGATTATAATCATAAATGCAATAGATATATATATGCATAGATGCATAATTTATGAATATATTACTTGCGCAAATGCATAAAGTATGATATAATTCCATAATAAGATAGAGAGGAGATAAGGCAATGCTGGGATTGAGACTGAGGATTTCACGGGAGACGCAGGGCCTCTCACGAAAGGACCTTTCCAGAATCTCCAATATTGATCAGACCACTATCTATAAAATAGAGACTGAAAAGATAAAGAATCCCAGTCTTTCAACAATTGAAAGCCTTGCCCACGCTCTAAACACCGATGTATTCTATCTTCTTGGAGCCACTGATGATCCGGCCAGAAGGAGTGAGCAGCTCCAGCAGGATCAGATTAAAATAGACACTCCTCTCAAAGTTGAGCAGGTTCGAAAGCTTATCGATGAGTTTCAGGAGATCACCAGCAAGCTTGAAAAGCCTCACAGATCGAGGGCTCAGAGGATGCGGCCATATTATCCTCTCTATGTGACTATCCCTCTTGATTCTGTTCCTGTTGTGCTCGATGAGCTTCCAGACTCTGCCAGGGGGGGGCACGTCAGTATAGAGTATCACGAGCAGGTAGACTATCTGGTAAAGATGAAGGGGACTATCATGGTGCCTCTCTATAACGATGGAGACCTTCTTTATCTGAGGAAATATGAGCACGGAATGATAAGAGATGAGGATGTGGCGCTTTTTTTCATCAAAGAGAAAGGAATCACTGTCGTGCGGCAGGCCTTTTTTCACAGAACTGACAACAAGTCTTTCATAGGATTAAAATCTCTCAATCCTCAGAAGACCTCCTGGTTTGAATACTCTCCGGATCTGCTGGTGTGCCAGGCAAAAGTGGTAGGATGTGAAAAGGACAGGGCGGTTATCAGAAAGCTGCTGATGGGCAGGAAGGCCGAACAGTAAGAAGGGACCCGCCAAAAAGGGAGATCCCCACCACTTAATGCACGAAGACAGATTTTTAACGCGGTTTGATAAAAACCTGTGTGAAATAATACGTACCATCCGATTTTAGAGCGATCCCCACTCCTGTCTGAGAGTATCCGTAGTTGTTGGCATCCAGGATATTATTCCTGTGCCCTTCTGAGTTCATCCAGCCAGTGACAGCCTGCTGCCCTGGATCTGAATATCCCTGATTCTGTGCGATGTTTTCTGCGACGGCCGAGTAAGTGACCCCTGCATTTGTCACTCTGTCACCAGGGGAGAGGCCGTCTGGATTGTTATGGCTGAAGAAGTTGCGGTTAACCATATCCTGGCTGTGATTTCTCGCAACGGTGCGCAGCGTTTCGTTCCATTGAAGGGCCGGTTTGCCGTAGAGAGCCCGCTGTTCGTCTATCAGCGTTTTGACCTGGTTTTCCATGGTCACGATGGAAGGATCGGCAGTAGCTGTAGCAGTTGGGCTGGGAGTAACTGTCTGAGCAGGATTGGCAGAGCTTCCTTCGCCTCCTGTCCCACCTCCTCCGCTCGAGGAATCGCCTCCTCCGCATCCGCAGAAGAAAAGGGATGCAAAAGCGGTAATCACCGCAAAGCAGAGAAGCAAGCGATACAGTGTGTTCATAAGGCCTCCTTGCTGTTTATTTCAGACAGACAGTACATTCTCATTGGACACAGTTATTCCTTTATATTGACTGCTGCCTGTATCTGTTGTCTTATCACTCTCTAATCAGGTCAGGACAGTCTCTGTGATACAGGGTTCCGACATTGATATGAAGAATACTGAGAGACTCTTGACGTGGAGGGTAAAATGGCAGGAGAAGAAAATTGCCTTCAACCTCACCTGAGTCTGCAGAATAGTGAGGGCTGCCCCTCAATCATCTCAGTATCGCGCCGGACAGACATTCCTTCCTTTTATGCAAAATGGTTCGTACAAAGAGTAGCTGAAGGATATGTGAATGTGAAGAATCCCTTTTCACCGGCGCAGGTAAGGCGTGTCTCACTCCACCCTTCCGATGTTGCCGCCTTTGTATTCTGGACCAGAGACTTCACGCCATTGCGAAATATCTTCTTTCCGGTAATGGAAAGCCGGTACATCTCATTGATACTCTGGACAGTGACGGGATATCCGAAGATTCTGGAGCCGATGGCTCCGCCTCTGCAGTCGATTATCCGGTCCTTCAGGGAAACTTCTGAATCTCTTGGCAGAGGCCACGTAATATGGCGTTATGACCCGATCATACTGAATGATCTTTTTACACCAGAATGGCATATCGAAAACTTCAGCCGTCTTGCCTCTACCCTGGAGGGCTCTGCCGAAAGGGTGATCATCAGTATCATGACACCATACAGTACTGTGTTGAAGCGCTTTGAACGAAGAGGTGTCAGATATGATGAGACCACTTACAATGCGGGAGGTGAGCAGTTTTCATTTCTTTCCCGTCTTTCCACGATTGCAGGAGACCACGGGATGACCGTGCAGGCCTGCTGCCACAGTGGGGCACTGCTGCCCTTCGGTATCGCTGATGGAGCCTGTATCGATGCGGCATATATGTCAAGCCGTCTTGGCATTGTATTTTCGGCCGGAAGAGATCCAGGGCAGAGGAAGGGCTGTCTCTGTGCAAAGAGCATAGATATCGGCGCATATGACTGCTGTCCCAGAAACTGCCTGTACTGTTATGCCACAAGGTCGCCGGAAAAATCGAGATTGTATTATCAGAATTTCAGTCAATCAGGTGATTCGCTGAGATAGAGATACAGGGAATCTCCGGCGACTGATCTTCCTGCTCAGCATCTTGACTCAGTGGTGTCATATCACAGGCTGACTGTCACGTCAGTGGAAGTGAGAAATATACGGAAGCTCCGTGGTCAACCTCTCCTTCTGCCCACGTCCTGCCGCCGTGCCGGGTGATAATCCTTCGAATACTGGCAAGGCCGATCCCGGTGCCTTCAAAATCTTCTGCTCTATGCAGACGCTGAAATACACCGAAGAGTTTGTCGGCGTATTTCATGTCAAATCCCACACCGTTGTCGCGGATGAATACGACCACCTCACCTTCCCTTTCTGGAAGGCAGCCTAATTCAATTTCTGCCTGTTCGCGCAGCTTTGTGAACTTCAGTGCATTGGAGATGAGATTGACCATCACGATTCGCAGCATGGCGCGATCCCCTGTGACCACAGGGAGATTCGCAATGCGCCAATGGATGATTCTGCTGCCTGTCTCCGGCTCAAATTCCTGTATGACTTCCTGGGCCAGAGCTTCAAGATCCACTGTCATTCTGGACATCTCCTGACGTCCCATCCTGGAGAACGAGAGGAGGTCGTCAATCAGCGTACCCATAAGCTTTGCCGAGTCAGATATGACAGTCATGCAGTGTTGATTCTTTTTATCAAGTATGTCTTTGGTTTTCTCTTTAAGTATTTCAATAAACCCATCCACACGAAGAAGCGGAGCACGGAGGTCGTGAGCAACGTGGAAGGAGAAAGCTTCGAGCTCCTCATTTGCCGCCTCAAGCTGTGCCGTGCGCTCTCTCACGCGCTGTTCGAGCTCGATGTTGAGTGTATGGATCTCTTCTTCAGCACGCTTTCGCTCAGTGATGTCGGTGAACATGGCAAATGTGCCGTTGAAATGATGCTCAGAATCAAAGACAGGTGTTGCCGATACGAGAGTCCACAGGCTCTGCCCGTCTTTGCATCGAAACCGTCTTTCATAGTGCTCTGCTATTCCCTGACGGCAGTTGTCCATCTTTCTCTGGTTATCAGGCACATCCTCTTCGAACATAAAAGCTTCAACCAGTTGTCCTGTCATTTCCTCTACCTGGTAACCAAGCATTTCTGCCATTTGATTGTTGACCAGTATGGTTCTGATATCCTTATCCAGCATCCAGATGCCTTCATTGGCCATATCCACTATCCGGCGATACTTTTCCTCGCTTTCCCTCAGCATCTCCATCGTGTGGAGGTGCTCATCTATCTGCTGTCTCAGTTTCAGATTGGCCTCTTCAAGCTCTCTGGATCTTTCTCTCACCCTTTCTTCAAGGTTCATCTGCATGCGGTGGATAGTGAGATGTGTATTGACCCTCATCAGCACTTCCTCAGCGTGAAACGGCTTGTTTATGTAGTCCACTCCGCCGGCCTGAAAACCTTTGACCCTGGCTGTTTCATCTTCCAGGATGCTGATGAAGATGATTGGAATGGAACAGCTTCTCTTATCATCTTTGAGCCGCCGGCACACTTCAAAGCCATCCATGCCGGGCATCTTGACGTCCAGCAGTATCAGTCCGGGCGGTTCAACCCATACACTGCGCAAAGCCACTTCTCCACTGCCGGCCGACCGAACCTGATATCCGGCGCCGGTCAGGATCTTCTCCAGAAGATCAAGGTTGGCCGGGGTATCATCGACTATCAGTATGTCTTCTGTGCTCGGAGTATTGAGATTCAGACTGTTCATGGCTGACCTGCCTTCACTCTCGCTTTCATAACCGCTCAGGTGGTGTTCGTCTGAAGCCTGTCCAGAATGGAAAGAATTTTTTCGAACTGCCGGTTTTCCACCTTGAGACGTATACTCTCGCCCAATTCCCTGTCGATAGAAGCGATCTGTTCAACCACATTGAGACAACGCTGCTTATTCAACAGTTCTGTAACATATCTTAATTCCACTAATAAATTCTGAGGAAGCTTCCTCATTTGTACCTCATCTGTCTCATTGTCTTTACCGGAAAAAAGCCTGTGTTCACCGGCATACTTGAAGCGTACGCCCAGCTGTTTTGCCAGGACTTCGAAGACCTCTGTCTCCCTGTATGGTTTTCGGATGAAATCATCGCAGCCGGCCGCAAGGATCTCTATTTTTTCCTCTTCCAGGGCATGAGCTGTAAGGGCTACTATCCTCGTAGTGATGCCGGTCGCCCTGATGCGCCGGAGCGCTTCCATCCCATCCATTACCGGCATACGGATGTCCATGAAGATCAGGTGGGGATGCCACTGTGTAAATATCTCCAGAGCCTCCTGCCCGTTGACAGCCTCACGAAGCTCAAAGCCAATAGGTTTCAACAGCCTGTGTAACAACAGCCGGCCATCCGGATGATCTTCTACAATGAGGATACGATAGAGCGGCTGTCCTTCTTCCAGTCCTGTGACACTGACGCTCTGTAACTCGGCTGGAATAGTCTCATCCGGAACTATCCTTACAGGAATCTCGAAGTGAAACACAGCTCCGCTGCCAGGCTCACTGACAACGCCAATCTGGCCGCCAATGAATTCTACAAACTGTCTGCTTATGGCCAGCCCCAGTCCGGTTCCTGCTTCCGCAGCTGACCGCTCCCCCAGTTGCACAAAGGGCAGGAAGATTCGCTCATTATGCTCCAACGGAATACCGCGGCCGGTATCTTCCACTTCGAACCGTAACCGCGCTTTCTCCGGAGGCTCGGGGTATACAGCCCTGATCCGGAGGGTCACCTTACCGGTTTCCGTGTATTTAACAGCATTGCCGAGGAGATTAATCAGCACTTGACGTAACTTGCCCTGGTCAACAAAGACGTGACGGGGAATGTCCGGAGACTGTTCAATTTTGAAAATAAGTCCTTTCTCCTCTGCCTTCACGTGAAACAACGACTGCATTTCCTGAAGCAGTTGAAAGAGATCGAGATTTGACTCATCAAGTGTCATGCGGCCGGACTCGATCTTGGATATATCAAGCACGTTGTTGATCAGATTCAACAGATGCTCTCCACTTCTGGTTATTATATTGAAATTTTTCATCTGCTCATCAGTAACGCCCGGCTCAGTCTTCAAGAGCCGGGAAAATCCGAGAACTGCGTTCAGTGGCGTCCTCAGCTCGTGACTCATATTGGCCAGGAAAATGCTCTTCGCCCTGTTAGCCATTTCTGCCTGTTCCTTGGCAACCACCAGTTCGGAGGTCCTTTCTCTTACAACTTCTTCGAGGTGCTCCTGCTGTCTGCGCAGCTCCATATTGGCTTCTTTCAGGTATTTTCTGGCGAGTCCCATTTCTCCTATGAGGTGAGACAGCCGGGAGTAGAAGTCCATCATCGCCTTTACCTGGCCTTCGGTATAAATGGGAACCCTGCCTAATGCATCGAGATAGGCAGCTTTATCAAACCCGAACTCTTCAGCCTGACGGATGAAGAACTCTCTATCTGGCGGCTCAAAGAAAAACTGGCCTGCAAAAAAGTTGGCCACGTGCTCACCTCCCACAGTAATAGGGAAGGCGACATCGATCAGCCCGTTTTTGCAATGATAAATGTTGTAATGCTCGCCCTTTTTCAGCTGACCGGCAAGGACCGTATCACTCTCAAGACAGCGGCTTTCCGTGATGGGGTTCACTCGGTGAAAACGCGTACAGATATCCTGCCAGCCGGTAGCTATCAGGACATTCCCTTCCAGGTCGAGGATGGCAGTCGCTGCCTGGGTTACTTCGGTGAAACTCTCGCATAACTCATGTAACTTGCTGACATTTACAAGCTCTACAAACTTCATTTTGCCTCCTGTGATCTCACCGGGGCAGGGAAAAGTAAAAGGTGGCACCCTGGTTGACACGCCCCTCCGCCCATGTCCTGTTGTCGTGCCGATTGATTATTCGACGAACATCTGCAGACCTGATCCTGACATCTTCATTGTTATAAGGCAGTTGAATGTTATGGAAATGATGAACAGAAGCAAATGTCAAAACAGGGATAGATGAAATTCCTGAAAGATTAAGCGACTAATACGGCCCCCTATGGTGATTATACCAGAAAGCCGGTACGTGATCAATCTCAGGCATGCCGGGCCACAGCTGAGGATGGCGTTCTCTCCTGAAATGCAAACCCATTCTGCCAGGCTTGATCTTCTCTGGCTGTAACAGATGATTGAATTTACTCCGGAAGCAGGAGTAATTGTGATTCCGCTTAAAAATCTTAATAAGTGAGGATCCTGTTCAAGAGAGCTGAACATGGTTCGCCGACGTATAATTAATACTGTCAAGCTGTCCCGAAAAGGAGGAGGCATAATGGAATGTCCCAGGTGCAGGGGCCTGAAGATATGTATGAAATGCAGCGGTGAAGGCTCTCATGTATGTGACCGGTGCAGGGGAGAGAAGGTTCTGAAGATCTATACCACTGCAGGAGAGCCTGTCGAATGCACATGTCCGATCTGCGAAGGAAGCGGATTTGTTGAATGCCCGACTCTGTGCGAGTTGTGCAAGGGCTTTGGAGTGATAAGGGACAATTACGATGCAGAGAGCGGTGAAAAGAAAGAAGAAGCAGAGAGAAGCGCAGCTTCTCCGGTGATGGCAAGCTGGGTGCTTCTTCTTGCAAATTTTGCGGTGCTTTGTCTGTCGTGTATGTCACTGCTCTTCTTTGGCAAGGATTATATCCTGATCACAGGAGGTCTGAACGGGGACAGAGTCTTTCAAGGAGAGTGGTGGAGGATGGTAACGTCCCTCTTCATCCATATCGACATCACGCACTTTTTCTGGAACGCCTGTATCCTTTATTACCTCTGTCCGCCCCTGGAAAAGAAGATAGATGTCTCCAGATTTCTCAGCCTCTACTTCTTCGCCGGCATTCTGGGGAATGTGCTGACCATCTTCCTGAAGCCTCACGTATGGTCTGCCGGTGCATCAGGATGTCTTTATGGTGTAATCGGCGCGTATCTGGGACTTCATCTCAGATGCCGGCCTTTCTATGCCGATATTATTTACAGTCTTGCCTGCATGGTGGTTATAGACTTCATCGCAGCTCTCTTCCCCGCTGTGAAGATAAACATGCTTGCTCACCTGGGCGGCCTTGCGGCAGGCATTCTCCTCTCCTTCTTCATGCAAGTGTCGCCTGATGAATCTGCGACTGCCGAAGAGGCTGAAGATAATTCCGGCGAATGTGATGAATGGGTGTAACTGTTCAGCTTTTTCGTAATGATATGGCTCACTGCAATGCACAGGCAGGAGGAACAGTCCCATGCAGTTTCTCATCGTAACCCGCGACGCGGAACGAGCAGAAAGATCGCTTGAAATACTTGGCCGCATCAGCAGCGAGGTTCGGGCTGCTCATTGTCCTTTGTGGGAGGAAGCCCTGGATATACTGCGCTATGATCTTCCGGAGATAGCTCTCGTTGATTGTGATGACACTTGGGCACCTCGACTGCTGTCAGGGCTGCAGGCTGATCCATGGCTGCACAGTGTCGGAATCCTGGCCATACACAGGAATCCTCAAAGCGAAGAGTTCCGGTGCCTCTCAGAGGGAGCGAACATCTTAGCAGCATTCCACCCTTCCGATCTCTCCCGCCGACTGCCCATTGTCGCAGCAATCCTACTGCGTCATCGCCACATTGTCTTCCAGCGTGACCTTCAGCAGATCCTCATGCCCCGAATCGCGGGACTTCTTGAGATGGAGAACGATCCCTTTCAGGTGGGACTATTTGCAAGCCTCGTCTCAAGCTTTCTTTTCCATTCTGATTTCATAGGAGCTTCTGCACGGGAGGAGATCCGGCTCGCCATGACCGAACTGCTGATGAACGCTGTTGAGCATGGGAACTGCTGTATCACTTATGGAGAGAAGACAGCCTTCCTCAATGGAGGAGGTTCCATAGATGAGCTCATAAGCCTCAGACTGCAGGACCCAGCCATAGCCTGCAGGCGTGTCAGCGTCTCATATCATATATCACCTGAAGAATCGAGCTTTACCATAAGCGACGGAGGAGAGGGCTTCGACTGGCGCTCAGTGCCGCGTCCTGTGGATGAAAACGGAAATCTCCTTCTCCACGGACGGGGCATTAAAATTGCATCGTCAATCTTCGACAGTCTCTCATATAATGATAAAGGCAACGAGGTAACCTTCCGTGTAAGGCACCGGCAGGAGCGGTCAAATCTCATCCCGGGGCTCTTTGATGGAGGCGACGAAACCCTCTTCAGGAAAGGCGATACTGTATTTCTCAGGGGTGACGCTTCATCCCATCTCTACTATATAGTTAGTGGATCCTACGGAGTTTACAGTCAGGGGGGGCGCCTGATCGCAACACTGGAGCCTTCAGATCTCTTTCTCGGCGAGATGTCCTTCCTTCTAAGGAACAGGCGGACCGCTACAGTTAAAGCCCTGTCTGATGGCGCTCTGATCAAGGTGAGCAAGAAGGATTTCATGAATGCCGTTAGGGAGCGCCCGTACTATGGGATCCTGCTGGCTCGCCTGCTGGCGGCACGCATCGAAATAAGAAACATGCCCTCTGGGCCGCGTCAGAAGAGAGATAGCAAGGGCAGGCGAAAAAAGGAGCATACAGGCTGAATGAGCTTGGATTTCCATGGAATTGTTGTAACGACTGCTACTTTTATACAAACGCGCATTATAAATTGCACTATCAAAACTTCTGGAATCATTTATCAACGCTCATTTGGCAACTTAGAATGCTGCAGTTTGTTATGCTGGTGAGTATAAAGGTACTGTCTCTATATACTGGAATCGTAAAAGTGTTTATGTCAGGGGAAACTCTGATGTTAAAAAACATCAACTATCTGCCGTGTTATTAGATAAGATTGACGGCTGTGAAAGGAATTCATGAAGATTGATCTTCATACACTTGCAATTGCAATATGCCTCACTAACTTCCTGCAGGTCATCATCCTGTTTTCCCAGTACCGGCTGAACAAATATCAGATAGGTCTCGGTTGCTGTGCGCTGGGCAGTGTATCACTGGCATTGGGATTTGGCACAAAACTGCTGAGTGAGGTTCCCACCTTTGAGCAGATAGCGGCAGTCTCAAGCAATGTGCTGTTCGTATCAGCTTTTATGTTTTTCTATATATGTGCCGTGCGTTTCTTCGAGCAGCAGGCAAATTGCAGACGGCTCAGATTATTATTCGCACTAACCATTCTCTTTGTGGCATATTTATCTTATATAAGCAGGGATATGGTTTTCCAGCGTGTTATTGTCTCGTCTGCCCTTGCCACAATTTCATTTTTAACTGCCAGAGCTTTCATATTGAACAGAAACAGACTGCTCACAACATCGGTATGTTTTCTCGCCGTTGTGTTTACAGCCAACGGCTGTTTCTTTATAATGATTGTGCTGGTGCTCCTTACCGGATATTCGATCACATATTTCTTTACTCTCTCGATGATACAGACTGCAACATTTCTGGTTATACTTGTCACCAGTATGCTGGCAACATTTGGTTTTATATTTTTGCTGAACCAGCAGTTGAATGCGAAATACATTGAGGCTAAAGAGCGCTTTGAACTGATATTCGAAACCAGTCCAAATGCCGTTTTGATCTCGAGACTGTCTGACGGCTGTATGGTTGAGATAAATGAAGGATTCACCGATATGACCGGTTTCACCAGAGACGATGTTATTGGAAGACCAACTGTTGAAATGAATGTATGGAAAAATCCATCGGATCGGCAGAAGTTAACTGCGCTGCTGATTGAAAGAGGCTTCTGTAAGAATATCGAATCTGTTTTCATGCGAAAGGATGGCAAAGAATACAGGGGGTTGATTTCAGCAAGGCTCGTTGACCTGCATGGTACTCCCCATATCATCAGCGAGACTGTCGATGTGACAGAGCGCATTGCTGCTCGGGAGGCACTGCGTGAAAGCGAGGCGCGGTACCGTCTGATAGTTGACACGGCCAGCGAGGGAATTCTCACTCTGGACAGAGATTTAAGGATAACATTTGCCAACCGGCAGATGGCATCAATGCTCGGATATTCTATCGAGGAGATGCTCGGACAGAAGTTCGAATTTTTCCTGTCTGAAGATCAGTTGAGCGATAACCGGGAGCAGATGAAGATTCGGGCTCAGGGACAGGACTCTACATATGAAAGGTGTTTCAGGAGAAAAGATGGCACAACGCTTTGGATACTTGTCTCTGCCAAAGCTGTAATCGACGCTGAAGGCAGATTTGCAGGCTCTTTCGCAATGTTCATAGATATCAATGAGCGAAAATTACTGGAAGAATCTATTCTGCTTCATAACCGCCGCCTGCAGTTACTGCTGTCTCTGGCTCAGATGAAGGAGACCGATATGCAGGTCATTCTCGATCAGGCGCTCGAATATGCTATTCAGCTTACAGACAGCACCATTGGCTACATATACCATTACAACGAGATTGATCGGCAATTTTTGCTTAATTCATGGTCAAAGGATGTGATGAAGGAGTGCAAGATTGTTGAGCCACAGACTGTGTACCAGTTGGACAGGACAGGCATCTGGGGAGAGGCAGTCCGTCAGCGAAAGCCGATAATGGTGAATGATTTTCAAGCTGACAACCATTTGAAAAAGGGGTATCCTGAGGGACATGTACAACTGCAGCGGTTTCTGACGTTACCTGTTTTTTCAGAAGGAGAGATAGTTGCGGTCATTGGAGTCGGCAACAAGAGCAAGCCTTACGACGACATAGATATACTTCAACTCAACCTCCTGGCAGAGTCGGTATGGTCCATAAGCCGAATGAAGGAGGATGAGTGCAGGATCAGACAATATGCACAGGAGCTCCAGGAGCTCAACACCACGAAAGACAGGTTCTTCAGCATCATCGCGCACGATCTCAGAAGTCCTTTCAATGGGATTATCAACCTGTCAAGGATCCTGATGGACAGTTCAGGAAAATCTGATATGGCTGAAATCTCAGAATATGTGACTCTGATACATGAGTCCGGGAAAAGTGTATATACACTGCTGGAGAACCTGCTGGAATGGTCAAGAATACAGATGGAAAAGGTTGAGTTCAAGCCTGAGACTCTTGTTCTGGAGGATGTGCTGAACCAGACTTTGCACCTGATAAAAGATCAGGCAGTGAATAAAAATATTGCGATTGAGCATTTTTTAAATGCTGTCAAAGTATATGCAGATGAAAACATGCTTGCTTCCATACTGAGGAATCTTATTTCGAACGCGGTCAAATTCACTCCCAGGAATGGAACGGTGACAATCAGGGCGCGGGACAATGAACACCAAGTTGAGATATCTGTAATCGACACTGGTACAGGGATTGCACCGGAGCTTCAGGGCAGGCTCTTCAAGCTCAGCGATAATGTCACGGTGCAGGGGACTGAAGGAGAAAAAGGCAGCGGACTGGGCCTGCTGCTATGCAGGGAGTTTGTAGAGGCACATGAGGGGACGATAAGAATAGAAAGTGAAAAGGGAAAAGGCTCAGCTTTTATCTTCACCCTGCCAAGGCCAGACGCCGGAAAAAAGGGTGTATCCTGAGAGATACACCCTTTTCCCAATCTGATACTATACCCAGGATTTGTTCAGAAACTTTGATGTCATTTCGTGGAATTCCTTGACATCGTGGACTCTGTTCTTGACAGAATCAACAAGACCTTCCTTATATGCATCGGCAAAGCCTTTATACACACCATACACTGCACCTCCGACTGTGGCAAGCGGAGTGGCAAGTGCTATGACAACCGGAGCCAGAATTCCTGCGGTTGTCTTTGCCACTGGTCCGACATCACTTTTCAATATCGCTTCATAGGTGCGATAGGTTCCTCTTGGTAGCTTGGCGAGAGTGAGACCGCCAACACCGGCACCATCAATCACTGCACCTGCAGTCGCTCCAAGGATGCCTTTGCCTGCTTCGATGATCTTGATGTCATATGGCTCCTCGCCTGGTTCCAGATGAGGAGTTTCGAACTCCTGAAGCTCGTTTACCGCTTTGGAGGCGAGATCATTGTGGAATGACTTGACATCTTTTACAGATGCTTTGACAGCCTGGCCCAGACCGTGCTCCATGCCTTCGCTGAATCCGCGGAAGATCCCGAAGCCGAGAGATCCGAGAGCAACCAGTGCCGGCGTTGCTGCAACTGCCACCGGGAGGAGAGCGGTCAGAGAAGTCTTGAGCACCGGGCCGATTACATCAGTTTTCCAGATCGTCTTGGCTGCATGATATGTTGCCTTTGGAAGATTGACGAGCGATGAGGCAGTGTTGCCAACTGTTTCTATTGTGGCGCCTGCTGCTGCTCCGACAAGTCCTTTGAATGCCTGGGCGATGGTGATGTCGTGTCTGTCCTGTGCATCCTGATTCAGTTCTACATTATCTGTTGTATCTGCTGCAGTGTTCTGCTGCTCAGGCTCTTCCTTCCTGATCTGCTGAGCGGACATTGTAAATTGCGGATTTACTGCTGAAAGACTCTGAAGTGTCATTTTAATACCCTCCTTAACTTTTCTACGTTCATTATAAACTGTAAAAAGTGTATACGCAATTGACTGTCGGTAAGAAGATGATCCAGGGGGGCAAGGTGCAAAATGGAAGGGGAAAGTGCAAAGCTGACATGGTGACGTGCAGAGAAATGGGGGTTACGTAATGAGAGACACTGGGCAGGGCGGCAGGGCGGGGCAGGCGGCAGGGCGGGGTTTGGCGGCAGGGCGGGGCAGGCGGCAGGGTGGGGCAGGCGACAGGGCGGGGTTTGGCGGCAGAATGCCCCGCTATTTCGCGCCGTGTTTTGTCAGGAGGCCTGCAATATCCTTCTTCCCGTCTCGTCTGGCCACTTTGAGAGGTGTATCTCCTTCACGGTCTTTCACGTTTACCTGGGCATTTCTTGATATCAGCAGCTCAACGATCTCCGTATGCCCTTCCTGAATAGCCCAGAACAGGGGAGTCCAGCCGTCTTTATCCTTCAAATCGACTTTGGCGCTGTTGTTCAGCAGTGTCTGAGCCGTCGCTTTATGTCCACCGTGAGCGGCGATATGAAGGGGAGTCCATCCCTTGCTGCAGGCAGCGTTCACATCAGCTCCCTTTGAAATCAGCAGTTGTGACATCTCTTCGTCGTTCTTGAAGGCGCACCAGTGAAGAGCTGTCCACCCTTCCTTTGTCTTGACCTTCACATCGGCGCCCTTCTCCACCAGCAGCTTTGCTGTTTCAACAGGGCGAACTCCATATTGCGCCGCCCAATGAACAGGTGTCAGACCGTTCAGCGTTCTGGCATTGACATCCACATTCTTTGAGAGAAGAAGCTCCACCACGTCTTTCCTGTCTTCACCACAGGCCCAGTGCAATGCAGTCTCTCCATATATGCCCTTTGTCTTTGGATCCATTCCTGATGCAAGGAAGAGCTCGACAGCCTTAGTCTTTCCAGTTCGGGCCGAAGAGATGAAATCATCACCGCTGTAATGCACTCCCATATTCTGCAATTTTCTTCTGGGGTCTGCAGCGGTGGGATATATGGCAATAGTCACGGCTATTGCGACCAGTATAATCAGTGAAATATAAATCAGTGCGCTTTTCCTGTCATACTGCGTTGTTGCAGGGCTGCGTCTTCCTTTCTGCAGCTCCCGGTATGAAGGAAGGCCGGAGCCGGTCAATGATGATTCAGCAGATGTCAAGGGAATTGTGGATAGTGAAGCCGATTCTAAAGGCCGGGATGAAAAAGCTGCTGCAGGAGATGGTGATGCCGGTGTCTGAAACAGCGCAGCAGTTGCCTTGTTCTGCGCCGCACGGTTGTTCTTCTTATTGGCTTCAGAGGCGCCACTGTGATGGCGGGAGCTCTCTGCATTTCTCTGCGGATCAGCCATCGAGTGCTTCTCCAGGATAGTCCAGACCTGTTCCGCTGAGGAAGGCCGGTTGTCCGGAATCACGTCGAGCATCGACGTGATGAGTCTGTCAAGGTAATCCGGGACACGAGGGTTCAAGACTCTGATCGGCTCAAAGGTGAAGAGAGGCTTGGAGCTGTCTTCAGGATTGGCGCCGGTAAGAAGATAATGCATCAGCACGCCGAGAGAGTATATATCACTTCGAGGCTCTGCAAAGCCTTTATACTGCTCTGGTGAGGCATAGCCGGGAGTGCCTATCGCGGTTCCTTTATGCTCCGACTTCATTGGCTTGGCGATTCCGAAGTCAACGAGAAATAGATCGCCGCCCTTCTCGATTATATTTCTGGGATTGAGATCGCGATAAACAACCGGAGGGCTCTGGGAATGGAGATAGATGAGGATCTCCAACAGGCGGCGGGCATAGCGCACCACTTCATCTGGTGAGTAGGGAGGACTTCTTCTGGCTATGAAGTTCTCCAGGTCCTCTCCTTCGATGAAGGTCATTACAAGATAGTGGGCCGGCTTTCCTGTCTCCAGGTCAATCGCGGTGAAGTAATCCGAGACTTTCGGGAGCCCTCCGTGATGAAGCTTCGACAGGAGCTTTGCCTCTTCCCTGAAGCGCTCTTCCGCATATTTCAGCTCTTCAGGTGTCGTAAAGGAGGGGAGCATCTTTTTGAGGGCAACGATAGAGTCCAGGCGCGTGTCACGAGCTTTGTACACGCATCCCATGGCGCCTGCCTTTACGGTGCAGAGCACTTCATAGCGATTGTCTATGAGGGTGAGCTTTTTTGTCCCTCTGGCTATTATTGCTCCGCAGTGCAGGCACAATGCTGCATCATCGTTGTTTTCCCGCCCGCAGGAAGGACATTTCAAAGGCATTGCTCACACCTCGATTCAAAGATGTTTCACCAGTAGTTTACGAAAAAGATACAGATTTACCTTCTTTTGACCACAGCCGGTAATCATCTGCAGCCTTTGCAATTTCATTGAGATCGATTCTGTTCAGGCACTGGCGCTCACCGTGAGGACAGGGAGATGGATAGTTGTCCGATTTCCCGGGGCCGAGACAGTCATTCTTCTCACTGCAGTCCGGCAGAACCCTTATGTGAAATTGACCTGGATAGCCGTAGACCTCCGGGCTTGTAGGCCCCCAAAGCACCACTGCCGGAACTTCAGCCAGAAAAGCGGCGTGCATGATGAAGTTGTCAGCGGTGATGACGAGCCGGCTCTTTCTGAGAAGCGACACCAGCTGGCGCGGCGAGGTAAGACCTATCAGAGAATATGCATTTCTTATATGGAGGTCATCTTTTCTGCCGACCTGTATGATCAGCCTCTCAGGGCCCTTCAGCATATCGAGAAGGGCGTGCCATCTGGAAGGGTGCATCACCTTCCTTGGTGATGCTGAAAAAGGAGCGATGATGATGGTTTCCCTTGCATGCGGAATGAGGCTGTGAAGGGCTTCATCATTGACAAATCCCCCAGGGAGGTAGAGCCTTTCATCTGCAGGAGTCGGCAGCCCGAACATCCTCGAGAGCACCTGGTATGCGCGCTTCTCTCCAGGTCCAAGCTCTTCCCTGGACCAGTAATCTGTTCCCATAATCGCAGCATTTTTTGGCGGGAAGCCAACTTTAGCGATAGCCGGATGATCTTTCAGTATTGACAGGTATGAGGTCCTGCGCACAAGGGCGAAGCGCCGGTCAGGCTCTCTCTCAGAGACCTGTTTTAACACTCCGGAGATCATCAGTGTATCGCCAAGCCCGCCAATCGGGTTTATCCAGAGAAGCTCATTGCTGTCCATGTCTGTTTGCTCCCGCCTTTATACAAACGCGCATTATAAATTGCACATCAAAACTTCTGGAATCATCTATCAACAATCATTTGGCAATTTAGAATGCTGCAGTTTGTTATGCTGGTGAGTATAAGCCTGTCACCGGCTCAAAATACTCGGTGATGAAGCGTTTTTTTGATATACACCATTCGGTTTTATGCATGAAATCTCCGTGCATTGAGTATGAGTCAAGAGGGCATCCGCCGTGACAGAGAAACCACAGCCGGCAGTCCCTGCATTCCTGCCGCAGAAGAATCCCGTTTCGACTTTTAAGAATCGTTCTCTGTTCATCGTGAAGTATCTCGGAGATTGTCCTGTTCTTTATGCTGCCATATGGAAGGATATCCCAGTCTGAAGAACGGCCGCATTGCGAGGCGTTTCCTGAAGGATCGATATTAAGATGGTTATAGGCGCAGTCGCCTGAATCTCCGCATGAAAGGGACTGCCCTCCGTTCCTGATGTTGTTCAGAAGGGAGCGGAATGGCTCCACGTCGGGGTATCTTTCCCGGTGCTCCCACCAGAGAGGGAAGATGGCGCCCAGAAAGTCGGCATATTCGGCAGGGGTGATGGCGAGATGGTTCATTCCGGGGCCGTAGATCAGCACCGGGTTGATGTTGAGGCCTCCGGTTAGGGAGAGGTTGGTGAGAAGGTGGAAGATATCCCTGGGCCGCTCAAGAGATTTTTTCGTCACCACATAGATAAAGCCGTAGCCCATATCGTGCTCTTCCAGCAGGGCCAGCGCATTCATGAAGAGGCGGTTGTATCTTATCGTGTCTGTATCTGCGCCGAGACCACGTATGCCCGGCTCGGGATCGAAGCTGGTGCCGACATAGCTTATTCCCAGCTCTTTCAGAACAGGGATGAACTCCGGCGTAAGAGCTGTCAGGTTGGACTGAAGAGCGTGCTCGATCCTGGAAGAGGTTCCCTCACAGTGTCTATGCTGATATTCGAGAGCACACTTAAAGTAGTCAGCGCCCAGAAGCAGCGGCTCGCCGCCGTGCCAGACGAGCTGCAGCTTCTCTTCATCAGACTCGATGAGATATTCGTTAATGCGCCTGAATACAAGCTCAAGAGTCTCGAGGGGCATCACTTCGACATCGTGCTTTTTCCGGACCACATCGCAGTATGCGCAGCTCCCGTTACACTGTTCGGTGGCCTTCATAATGATGACTGCCATATTAATTTCTGCTCCCTCAACTTTTTCTGATAGAACTCTGCACCTTCCAGCAGGTCGCTCATGAGTCCGGTGCAGGTCTGACGGGCTCCCTGATAATCCCTGAAGGTGCCGCCGCATACTCTCCAGCCTGCGCAGCATGCGCAATCTGTAAAAGTGAGAAATGCTGAGCGCCAGGCGTTGAAGTATTCTCTGTAGTGAGAGTGCTTCTCTACAGCATTTATTGCTTCCGGGAAAGTGCCGATGAAGATGCCATCTCTGAGATGCCCTGCAGTGAGGGCTGTCCTTCCGGACCCGTCACAATGAAGATAGTGGCGAGGGTTGTTGAAATATACCGATGAGAAGTCTGTGATTCTGGAAGCCTGGTAACATGATGCGACTGAGTGGAAAGGCTCAATGGGGCCGTGCTCCACTCTGCCATAAATGGCATAATGCATCAGCTCGCTGAGAGCCTCCCAGTCTGCCACGGCGCCGTTAAAGCTGACTCCGCAGGCGATGCCGAGTGAAGAGAGGATTCTGAGGCGCGTGAAACTCTCGCTGCAATCTGAAGGAAGAAAGACCTTCAGATTGAGTCTGGACAGCATTTTGAGCTTTCCCCTCAATGCCCTGAGAGTGCCTGATTCGTCCACGTGAAGGGCTACAGGTATGGAGCCCCAGTCATCTCCTGCCGGAATCGAGGAAAGAGGTGCCTTCACGGTGAGCCAGATGCAGTGAAGATGAGCTCCGGACTGATTTACACACTCATCGATCTGATTTATTTCATGAGGATTTTCGCTCTTCACAACAACGGCGTGCCCCTTCATGTCCCGGAGGAGGTCAATATCAAAAGGTATCACAAGGATGTGAGAGTTGCCGCTCATGCATAGACCTCCGGCATTCTTATCTGCGCTTCATTCTGAAAGGCATTCACGAGGTGGCTGATACAGCCTCCTGAGCACAGGCCTTCTGCTCGGAACCTGCATTCATCGCACTCTTCGAAGATACCTCCCACTTCAGCCCTTATGGCTTGGTGTATTCTGTCATAGTATTCATATATCTCCCGGATGCTGTCAAATTCATAGACGCTTTTCCTGTGGTGCCGTGACAGCGGAAAGCACGACCATACTGACATGTCAGGGCCGATATCGACGACAGGGTTGCATTCAAAGCAGATATCCCTGCTCCCGAACCGGTAAAACCATCCGAGGTGCTCATCGCTGAATCTGCACAGAGGATATCCGCAGTCAAGCCTCGGTCTTATATGAAGGCGCTCCATGGCTGGAAAGTAAGAGGTCAGCCTGGAGATGGTCTCATCCATCTCGGCAACGCTGATGTAAGCGTTGTGCGCCCCTGCCGTGGGGTGGGCGAGTCCCAGGCGGATCCCTCTCTGGAGTCCAAACCTGTTGATATGCTGAAAGATGAAGTCGAGAGAGAAGTCTTTGCGGTAAATATTAAAGCCCGGGACCACCTGCCTTCCAAAGAGCTCCAGAAAGTGCTCCAGGCTCTCATTTTCCGAGAAGGGAGAGCGTTCAGGCTCGTTCATGTTGCAGACAAAATGGAGCTGTTCCCAGTCCGATTCGGAAAGCGCTGTGCCGGCGTCTCTCAGGGTCTGTGCCTTCCAGATCCCGGAGGTAAATACAGTTACGATGAAGTTTCTCTCCAACAGATAGATCAGAAAGTCTATGAAATGAGGGTGCAGTGAAGGCTCGCCGCCCAGCAGGGATATATGATTCTTCCGGTCTGCCACGATGAGATCAGTGATAAAGATAAGATCCTCCCATAGAAGAAAGTCCCTGCCTTCTTCGCTGTCTTTTTCACTTTTCGCAAAGCAATAGGGACAGGAGCGGACACACTTCTCTGTAAGCAGCACATTGGCCATTCCTGGAGCCTCCCTGGATTACAGATCTGATGATTATTGAGCTCACCTGAGACTGGAGTAGCTGAAACGGTGGCTGTGATAGCTCGAATAGCTGGCATAGCTCTGGTAGCTCTGATAGCTTGTGTATGCACTTGAATAGCTCTGATAGCTGTTATACGCACTGTTATAACTTGAATATCTGCTGTAATAACTTGAGTATCTGCTGCGGTAGCGGCTGTTGTATCTGAAGCTGTCCTTATAGCTGCTGTAATGGTCGTAATAGCTGCTGTAGGCGCTTCCGTAGCTCTGATATCTGCTGCCGTACAGGCTGTAGCTTGAATAGGCGCTGCTGTAGCTGATGTAGCTGAAATAATACGGCATATACTGCTGAGCTGACGCTCCGAGTGATACGAAAGGCAGAATGGCAATACTGCCCAGCACCTGTGCGCTTCTCTTCAATGCCTCGCGCCTGGTAATCTTCTTCCTTTCGCCTTTGTTCTGCTCTTCACTGTCAGTATCAGACATATGTGTTTCTTCCCTGTAGAATTATCGATGCTTCAATACTGCAGAGCCTGCTGTTTCCCTGCCAAAGGGCACACAGTGCAGGCAGGGAGTTGAAGCATTGGCGATTCGGCAATGTATGAATCAATAATACAACGCTGTGTTTTACGGCATGAGATGAAGATTTTCCTGCAGGGCTGAGAGGGTATGGATTGGGCGGCATTCATGAGCACAGACAGGGATTGACAATCACGGCTTTTACGTGAAAAGCCAGGAAATTAGGGACAGACTCCTTTTTCTCGGGAATCGAGCCTTCTTAAATAAAATGCAGTCTGTCTCGAAGAGACTCCCGGCACAGTGAGGGCCCGGCTGATTAATAATTCAGCCTGGCCGGTAAATGCATCTGATCGGCAGGTTCGGACTGCGGCTCACAGCTTCTTATCATCCGGCTTTGGCGCAGCTTTCTCTTCCACCTTCATATCCGGCTTCACAGAAGGCTTCTCTTCAGCTTTCACCACAGGCTTAACACCAGCATTGGCGTCCAATGCTCCCTCCGGCTTCCCTGCAGGCTTCGCCTCCACTTTGACCTCCGGCTTCTTTACATCATAGATCTCCCTGACCCTGTCAAAGATAAGGTCCAGAGAGGTCATAAGGGAGCTCTGGACCGGGTTTTCGTTTCCTGTGATGGTCAGGCGCGCATCCTTGAAAATGCCGGTCAGATTTTCGCTTATCTTCGGCAGGAGCTCCAGAGGGAGGATCTCCTTCTTTATCTCCATCAGGGTCTTGGCCTTGTTGGCTTCATCGCTCACTTCAATGGCCTGAACTTTTGACTGAAGCGCCTTCAGCTCCAGCTCCTGCTTCGCAATCTCCTTCTGTTTCTCAATCTCAAGAAGTCTGAGCTGGCTTTCAATGGCGATGCGCTTCTCTTCAGAGAGCTTCCTGTTCTCGAGCTCAGTAATGGCCAGGATTGATTCGTTGGCAATCTTCTTCTCTTCATATACCTTGTTGCTTTCAAGTGCTGACAGCTTCACCGCCCCTTCGGAAGCGATCCGCTTTGTTTCTATCTCTCTCTGCTTCTCGAGCTCAGAGAGCCTCACGGCGCCTTCTGAACCGAGTCTTTTCTGTTCGATCTCCCTCGTTTTCTCCAGCTTCTCCTTGTCAAGCTGCACTGTCTGCGCAGAAAGCTGGATCTCCGAATCTATCCGGGCGCTCTCCAGCTCCCTGTTTGTCTCGATCTGAGAGAACTGAGCCACTTTTCTTATCTTGTCCCGGGCTTCTGCCTGCAGCTGCGCCAGGAGCTTTTCATCCGGGCAGAAGACCTGAGCCACCTGCAGTACATCGATTCTGATGCCCCAGCCCTTTGATTCACCTCTCCCCTCAGCTATGGGAAGCACTGCCTCTTTAAGGTGCTCGGTGAGAGTCGTCTTCCTTTCATTTATACACTGTTCCATCGACATTGCGGCTACAATGGCGCGGAGCTCTCCCAGGCAGATATCTCCAATGGCGTGTGATATTGGGTCTCCCCCTCCGGAGAAGTCAAAGAGTGATGCAACGTGCTCCACGTCAATGATTCGATAGATCACTACTCCTTTGAAGCGCAGAGTGATACCGTCAATACTCTCCTGGTGCATCTGAAAGCAGTGTTCTATAGTAGAGGTGGGAACAAAGACAAAGCTGTCCCATGGGTGTACAACCGTACTGGCGCCGTTGCCAAGATTCTGCATCTTCCCGTTGCGCACTACCACAAGACATTCACTGGGTCTGGCCGTGATCCTCTTGAAAAAGAACATGGTGCAACCTCCTTGGATGGTGTGTTTGGGGAGTATGATCATATTATACTATATTTTTTTACTGCTCTCTGTATTCTCTGGCACAGAGAGGAAATGCAAAAACAGATAATGGGGATACGGAACTAATGGTGAACGAAATGGTATCTGTCTGTTTAAACGCAGTCAATTCAGTCAAAGTGTAAGATGAGATGTCATGCAATTCTCATAGGAGTTAAGCTTTCAGTTGCCAGATGTAATCTGGAAGGTCGTCTGAGACTGAGAACCCGGCATCCGCCAGAACTGCCGGCAACAGAGCAGCGGCGATTATTGCAGAAGAGCATTATCCATCCAGCCAGACAGGACGCTACCATACCTACTGAAAAGATGATCTCCATGAGTGTTCTCCTTTTTCTGTTCCTGATATTAGTATCGGAAAAAGAGAAAGAAAATGAATATCACAGGGTGATTTATTCAAGACTTCTTCCATAATGCTCATATGGGAATGCTGCAATTGCCTGAACTCTTGAGTATAAAGGGAAAATTACTGTTTAAGCGAAGTTTAATAGATCTTTAATATGGAGGTGGGTTATGGAAGGACCTTCTGGAGGATTACCTGATGGAGGAGTGCCAGGCAGCGGTGAACCCAAGAAGGGGATGCCAACCTGGTTGAAAGTGGTTCTGATTGTACTGGGGGTTATGATGCTTCTCTGCGGCGGCGGTATTCTGGGCATATATCATTTCGGAAAGTCATTTCTTAAAAATGCAACTGATCCTGAGGCAAAGAAACGGATAACTTCAGAGATCTGCCCGATCGATGTTCCATCTGATTATACCATCGAGGGAGCCTTTGACTTGGCAGGCATCAAGCTGTCCATGATTAAATATCCCAGGAATGGACAGCAGATTATGTTCATGAAGCTCCCCAAGAGTGCAGGCTCTGATCAGGATATCATGAAATCATTCAGCAACGAAAACTTCTCTAACGAACTGATGAAGCAGCAGGGTGACAAGTCTATCAGGATTGACAAGGTCAAGGAAAATGCCAAGGTCAAGATAAACGGTCACGATTTCTCCTATGTATACTGCGACTTTGATCAGCGCGGCAAGAAGCAGGAAGGGATAATGGGATTCTATTACTGCCCGGAAAGGAAATCCGGCTTTATTGTTTATGCGCTGAACGATCCAGGTAACTATGACAACAAGGTGACGCTCGATCTGCTTGGAAATATAAAGTGCTGCGAATCAGGTAAAACGAATGAAGAGGAGGAATCTGACACAGAAGAGAACTGACGCAGATTCTGATGATTCTTATAAAAGCATGAGCGGAAATTTCCTGGAAGTTTCCGCTCTTTTTTCTGCTCATTCACGATGCGTGTTTCATTAACCGGTGATTCTCCCTGGTGATTTCCTTCTTCGCTCGAAGGAAGTAATAGCCGTAGGGTGTTTTCAGCACCACGAGCCCACCTAGTGCATTCCGGAGCAGTCGATCGATCGCTTCATCGCTTTCGGGATCAATCCTTTTGATACATTTCTTGTTCATGATAGTAACCCACCCGTCCTGGAAAGAATTAATAATGTATATGTATACGTTTATCATAATTCTTCTGTTCCATGAAATCTGTACGGAAAGGTACAGGCAAGGCGGGGGATAACCTGAGGGTATGGGAATTTCCGCTCATAACGTGATATCATTTTGTCCAATGGGCTTATTGACAGGGAAGCAATTATATAGTAACCTGGGTTACAGTAATATGTGTTACAGTAACAGAGGTTTCGATTATGAAATTCTATGATAGAGACCAGGAAATTAAAGAGTTAGACAGACTGATAAGTCTGAAGTCTGATGGTTCTCATATGGTTGTAGTGACTGGACGCAGACGTGTAGGAAAGACCCTCCTGTCCCTGGAGTTCCTGAGAGAAAAAAAGCATCTCTACTTTTTTGTGGCCAAGAAGTCAGAGGTGCTCCTGTGCGATGAATATGTTACGGAGGTCAGGCGTGTCTTCCCTGATGCTCATGTCATTGGGGACATTCGTCATTTCCAGGATATTTTTCTGCTTCTTCTCAGGATCGCAAAGGACAATCCCTTTACAGTCGTCATAGATGAGTTCCAGGAGTTTTATCATATCAATCCATCGGTGTATTTCGAGATACAGAAGTTGTGGGATCTCAACAAGGCAAAGAGCAGGCTGAATGTGATCTTTATCGGTTCTGTGTATTCCCTGATGCACAGGATCTTTGAAGATTCCAGAGAACCACTTTTCAATCGTGCAGACAGGATTTTTATGCTCAGACCTTTTTCGATTAAAACCTTGTCCGATATCCTGGATGACCATGAAACACAGGAACCATCTCTGCTGTTCGATTATTACCTTTTCACCGGCGGAAGCCCGAAATATATCGATCTTCTGGTAGAAAACAAGGCTTTTACATTCGACAGCATCCTCAACTTCGTGGTAGATGCGGCATCGCCTTTCCTTAACGAAGGCAGGAACCTCCTGATCGAAGAGTTTGGAAAGGAGTACGGGATGTATTTTTCCATCCTGGAACTGATCTCCCTGGGTAAAACCGGCCGCTCTGAGATCCAGTCCATCCTGGAGTCTGATGTTGGCGGGTATCTTGACCGCCTGGAAAAGGATTATTCCGTAATCGAGAAGTACAAGCCTTTGAACGCGAAGCCAAACGTCAGAAAGCAGAAATACAGGATCATTGATAACTTCCTCAGTTTCTGGTTCCGATTTATTTACCGAAACCGCTCGGCAGCGGAGATTGGAAATTTTGAGTATATCCGTGAAGTGATCCGGCGAGACTATTCGACTTATGCCGGGTTAATCCTCGAGCGATTCTTTCACACAAAACTCTCGGAGACCGGGAAGTATAATCGCATAGGCTCATACTGGGAACATGACAATAAGAACGAAATCGATCTCGTAGCGGTAAACGATATGAAGAAAGAGCTTTTCATAGCAGAGGTCAAGATGAACAGGGACAGGATAGACCTGGCAGCTCTGAAGCACAAGGCGAAAGCACTTCTCGAAGCCTATCCCGGGTATAAGGTCAGGTGGCAGGGACTTTCGCTGCAGGATGTGGGGAAAGACATTTTTCAATAACCGATCGCATGGTGCTCATTTGGGGCTTTAGTATAACAGGCATAAATCCAGTATTCACAGAGGCCAGTATGAAAGTCAAATGTATCTGCGGTTAGGACTGTCATCTCAGAGTGCCTTTGGCCATCCCTCCAGATCTGTGATTCTGATTATTTTCTCATACTGACACACATGATGTCAGTGCCGATATTGTAAAATGAAAATGGAAGATTCAGGATAATAAGGAGAAGCCGTGCTGAATTCGATACTGTCCAGACTTGTCCTTTCCATGGGGAGAAGCATCAAAGACAGATACTTCAATGAAGAAATGAAGAACACTGCACATGAGATCATCGCTTCAGTTGATGAAGCAATGAATCTGGCCGGCAATGTGGAACAGGCCCGTAATCAGATTGAAATAGTAAAAGAGAGAGCTCGTTTTCTGAATGATCCAGATACACTGGCATACTGTCATTTGATGAGCGGCCGTCATTATATCCTGACAGGATACTGCAGCGATGCAAAGCCTGAGCTACGTTATGCCCGGAAGATGTACCAAAAACTCCGTGACCCGGCAGGTCTTGGCACTGCACTGAACATGCTCGGGATTACTGAAGAGGAATCAGGCAGGCTCAGAGCGGCACTGTCCCTATATAAAGAATCAATTCCGTACGCAGTGAAGGCAGGCGATTTACTGCAGCAGGCTTATGGATGTGAAAATGCCGGTAATGTTTCAGAGCAGATGAGACATTATGACGAGGCAGAGGAGCTCTTTTTCAAAGCCGCCGCATGTTACAGGGAAGCCGGTGAGGAGATTTGTGAAGCCGGAGTTTTGAACAGACTGGCATGGATCAAGTATTCGAAAAGCGATCTTCAGTCCTGCTCAGAATGCCACAGCAAGGCCCTGGAAATTTATACGAGCCATCACAATGTGGAAGGAATATGTGAAAGTGCGGCAGATTTATGCAAGATTGAATTATATCGCGGAAATATCGACTCCGCACTTGAATTGTCCAGCATATTATCAGACGCCATAGAGGAAACCGAAAACATCGATGCGGCGGCATATTCTCTGAACGCAATTGCTCTTGTTGCGATATCGCTCGGGAAGATGGATGAAGCGCAGTCCTTTCTTGACAGAGCTCTGTCTGGTTTTGGAGATGATTTAAGCAACATCAACAGGATCTGCAGCCTGCAGCTTCTGACGAGAGTCAAGATTCTGACTGGAAGGCCGGACGATGCCAGAGCGCATGTCACAGAAGCGGAGAGAAGTTTGAAAGATGACGACAGCAATGAGTTGAAGGGTATCAATCTTCTGTGCAAGGCTGATGTTCTACGTCTGTATGGGAAGCCGGGACACTCCCTGCAGTATTATCGGAATGCCCTCAATGTCCTGTCCCGCTGCGGCTCACCAGTCTCAGCAATAGATTGCCGGATCGGCATGGGAAACGCCCTGATAGCCTCAGGAAGAACCGGTGAAGCCAAGAAGTGCGTAGAAAAGGCTTTGAGGGACACAGGGGAGATTTCTTATTCCCTTGGCAGGGCGCTCGCCCTTGAGACTCTCGGCATTATTGAGTACTTCACAGGGAATTACCGGATAGCTGAAGATCTGCTTGAGCAGGCTCTGCAGTTGCATGAGGGGCTGAATTCACCTATATCTGTGGCAGAATCTCTATATTATCTGGGAGAGGTCCAGCATCAGATAGGAGAGATCGCCAGGGCACAGCGCTGTTTCGATCAGGCAATCGAGTTATTTGACGAACTGGGGTATATACAGGGCCGGGTCCTCTGTCTCCTATCCATCTCAGTCTTATACAACACTCTTGACAAGATGGAAAAGGTCGAGCAGATTGCTGATGAAGTGATGAAAATTGCCGAACAGATGGATAACTGCCTCTATAAAGCCACAGCCCTTAATATTCGTGCCGATCTGCTTCTTCAGAAGGGTCTGGAGAATGAGGCGCTTGGATATTACAGGGAAGCCCTGAAGCTCTTTGCTGAGAGCGGAAGCGCCATAGGCGCATCTTGTGCTCTTCAGAATATACAGTCATTGACAGTTCATCAGGCTCATATGAAGCAGGCTGAAAAGCTTATCTGCAGAAACCTTGCCGCTTCCAGGAAGATGAAAGACACCGACGGCCAGATCAACTGCCTTATTGATCTCGCCCGCCTCTCATGGACATCACGAAAATTTGGAGACGCTGAGAGGATTTTTAATGATGCCCTTCGGCTGGCCGAAAAAGAAGAGTGTATCTGGAGTATCATAAGGATTCGATATCTTCTGAGCCTTCTTCTGATGGAACAGGGAAAGTATGAAAAGGCAGCTCCCCACATCGAGCGCGCTGTTGATGCCGCGGAGAGAGTGCGTATCAACTCAGGGCATCACGATATGAAGATTGGGATACAGAGGGCCTTCAGCGATGAATATGAAGCTGCAGTTGAGATTTCACTTGCTCTTGATGACGAAAGGTCGGCTTTCATGTACGCTGAGAGACTGCACGGAAGAGCACTCCGTGATATAATGGCTGAACGCTCCCGGAGAGCTGTATGGAACCTCAGCGCTGAAGAGCGGGCACGTTTAAATGAACTCAGAGAGGAAGCTGTCTGTGCAATGTGTGAGACAATGCAGCTTCCTGAATGTGAAGGGAGCAGAGATGAAGCCTGGGAAGAAAGTGCAGATAGGCGGAGAAGCGCCCAGTGCTCCATGCAGGAGTTCGAACAGAGCCTCTTCCACAGATATGAGCCTCTTGAGGTAACTGATAATGGAAAGCCTCAAACATTGGAAGATGCGGTATCGTATATCGGCGATGATGCTGCACTGCTTGAGTATGTGGTCGGGAAGGAAGAGACACACCTTTTCTGCGTTTCCCGGTCTGATGCCGATGGTTCCGACTATGAGGTGACCTGCTGCCCGCTGGGCTCAGGCTATAAAGAGATTGAGGCTCTCGTGCTTTCCATGCGCAGATACTGTCTGGATGAATGGACGCCGGAAATGTTCAAGAAACACGTCCCTCCCATATACGATCAACTATTGGCGCCGGCACTCGTGAATCTGGATCGAGACAGGGTAAGGAAGCTCATCATCATCCCTGACGGCCCCCTTTTTTCGATGCCTTTTCAGGCATTGATGCACAGGGACTCTTCAACAGGCTCATACCGTTTTCTCATAGACAGCTTTGAGATCAGTTACGGCATAAGCAGCTCGGTGATTCATGCCCTGAACGAAAAAAAGATAAGGAAAGCCGACAATGTGCAAAACGATCTTCTCATATGCGCATATGAGAGCTCTCTGAAATCAGCGGGAAATGCCAATCTCTCTCCACTGCCAGCGGTGAGAAGAGAAGTGGATTCCATTGCCAGGCATTACTCCGGGTCTCGCATACTTGAAGAAGCAGGATCTTCAGCTGAGACAATCATTTCCGCAATGAAGGGCTCTGGAAAAGTCCATTTTGCATCCCATGTGATTATTGATGAGGAAAATCCTCTTTTCAGTGCTGTCATTCTGGCTGGTGAATCGCCATACGAGAATCGTTTTGAATGTCTCTTTGCACGTGATTTCATGGATTCATCGGCTGATCTCTCTCACTGTGAGCTTGTAACCCTTTCCTGCTGTGACTCTGCATCAGGCAAAGTGCTGCCTGGCGAGGGAATCCTCGGATTCCCGTGGGTTCTCCACGCATCAGGTGTAGGCGGTGTTCTTGTGACACAGTGGCCAGTGTACGATGAAGCAGCGGCTGATCTCACAGCTCTTTTCTATGAAAACCTGAAGAAAGGCGAGACTGCTCAGGCCGCATTGAGAAGAGCCATGCAGGAGATAAGAAAGAGAGCGGGATGCAGTGCCCCCGGCATCTGGGCGCCTTTTGTTTATTTCGGCGCGACATCAAAGCGATAGACAACTTGACAGCACAGACCCTGGATCACGGGATCCAAAAAGGATAGCGCGATGGCTTTGAATAAATCTCATTCAGATGACTGCCCACAATCAGGGTGCGGGTGTGGTGAAGAGAAATCAGGAGCTGTTACCGTGATACAGATGACGGGAGATAGACTTTATACACTTGTGGAAGAATTATCACACACCGATGATGAGAAAAAGAAACGTGGAATTAACAGCCTTATATTTGAAATACTGTACAGCTATGCCAGAGCCGCAGTAAAGTCCTGGAAGAGCCGGAATGGATGCCGCAGTATTTCCGGCAGCAGAGATGGAAGTGAGTATCTGACCGAGATATGTCTCATCCTCTATCGCCGCCTTCTCAGATGGGTCCATGAGGATATGGAGAAAAAACCGATAACCGGCAGGTACCTTTTCACTACTGCCACATTCATTTTGACAGATATCTTAAGAAGAGACAGAAAAGATGAAAGCCGGGAGGTTCCGGCTTCAGATATTCAGAACGAATGCACGAAAATTCTGCACGACAACGGCCCGGGGGCCTGCCTGAGAAATCCGGAGCAGGTAATTCTGTGTAAAGAGGCGGCAAGGCTCATCTGGAGACGATTTAATGGAATGCAGCAGACAATTGTTCTGAAGTTAATGAATGAAAACATGTCGTTGACAGATATTGCAGAACTGCTTGGTGTCTCCATATCTACAGTATCCAGGGAGCTTAAAAAGGCACGGCAGATTATAAAGAAAGAAATGAGCGGCTGAGCGCAGAGCTCTATACTATGCATACAGTGAAACTTCCTGAGTCTGCAGGGAATTCGAGGTATTATCGATGAACATAGAAGATGACGGCAATTGCCCCTCTCTGGCCATGAAAGCCATTGAGAAGCTGATGGTTTCAGATATGACGGTGAATTCACCCCATCCCGGCCTGGAGGATTTTGAAGCCTTTGAGAACGGCACACTTCCCCCTTTCAAATCCCTGTGGGTGGAGGAGCATCTCATATGCTGCTCCCGATGTGAAATGATGTATGACGATTCATTGATGACTGAAGACATATTGCTCGCAGGAGATACCCAATCTCATATCCCTGCAGATATTTCTGACCCTCCTGTTTTCTATACTGCAATCGACGGGCTGCATCTTATGCTCGAGCACTGGGATGGAACCTGGCATGCCTGCCTGACTGAAAGCGGCATTACATCCGGAGGAGCAACCTGGGAAGAAGCTGTCGAAAAACTGCTGTTGTCGATGCAGGACTATGTACTCAGGCTGCCAGACGTTACTGGAGATTCGACGAAATCGGATGAAAATGCTTTTCAGAGATATATCAGGGAAAATGGAGGAGAAGTCTGGCTCGATTCATTCATTGAGAAACTCAATGAGCGTTTAATCAGCATGAAGAAAGACATTTCATTACTTGAGGAAAAAAGCAGGAAATTGTCGGGCTTTATGGGTGATAGCAGATGTAAAGACTCGGCCATCCCGAAGGATGTGCAGAGAAAGGTTTTTGCCGCGCTGTTCTCGATTTCAGCTCTTTCCATATGCTTGACAAGGCGGAAAGGCGTTGTTCGGAATCACAGGGCTGCAGCCCCTGCTCTGGAAACGACACTGAAACTCCATCAGCGAAAAGCTGTGATACGATGCAGACAGACGCCCCAGAGCGAATCGTTCATAGTGGAATGCTCAGTAACCAGACCTTCTTCTCTTGAAGGCGATAATCACTTTGCATTGACGCTCATCAATGAGGCAGGTATCGAGTTAAACGCATCAGCAGATCCGGAATTTGCCGCAGCGGTTATAACCGAAGTTCCTCCCGGCTTTTATCACATGAGGTTCAATCTGGAAGAGGAATCCGGCTCTGCCATGTTGTGGATAGTCCCTCCACCTGAATCAGCGGCAGTGTCATATGTGCAGCTCTGCTCCCGTTTCCTGTGTTCTTCTGCAGAGGAGCATAATTTTAATGAAAGAGATATCGATGAGCTGTGCAGAGAGATCGAAGCTTCATTCCCCGAACTCAGGGTGACAAAGATACTCTGTCAGAGAGAGGCTCTGGAACATGGGACGCCTCCCGGTGAAGATCGCATGAAAATTGCAGAGGAAGCGCTTTCAGATCTAGCATACCTCGACGGTATCTCACTCAGATTTGGGACTCAGGATCTTGTAGATGAAATGATTCGGGAGTGCCAGAATCTTATCACATCAATGTAGTATGGGGGGCTGTTCCCCGGAATCGTGCTGCATTATTTCCACTCAATTTGTTTTTTTCATTCCTGCAAAAATGGCATATCTCTTCACGTTATAGTATCAGAGGGCTCGAATATAATGAATCTGCCCTGTGAGAAATCAGGTTGTGAAAGGTGGGAATGAAGTGAAAAAGATTTTAATCTCAGTTCTGTGCCTCCTGCTCGTGTTCATTATTCCGTTTTCAGCTGCCAAATCTGAAGTCCTTACATTAAAACAGCATGTATGAGTATTTTGAGAATCAGTTGCAGAATGTAAATCAATATACAGAATCTGTGGAAAACTACATCCGATCCAGCCACGTCACATTGCCCGAGCAGGAGCAACTGCTTCGTGATGTGGCCGGCAATGGATACTCGTTTGAGAGAAAACTGCTGGCTGATAGAATACAGAGTATTAAAGCAGAAGTGAAAACAGCCATAGTCGAATGCAGAAGGATTTCTGAGCAGACAGGCGGCTGCATTAACTATTTGCATGTTGGGAGACAAAAATTGGCTCCGATAATAGAAAAGGCTCAACAGGAGGTGGACGAGACACCATTAAGAGTGATCGGGGGTATTGCAAAAGCTCTAATTTTCGGCAAACTGGATGATGGAGTTTTGTCTGCAATGGAAGTGATTGGTGCAGGAATAGAGGGTATTATGGGAGGCGCAACAGGAATGAGCGCCGCTTCAAGGCTGCAGCGGCTTAATGATATAAGGGCACAATACCATGAAGCGGCAAATACACTCGAAAGGTTACGGCAGGATCTGAGAGATAAGCTCTCAGAATATCAGCAGTTATTGAGCTACGACATCAAAAGCCTGTCCAATGATGCCAGAAACCGGATAGCTTACAAATACGGCATACGATGGTGGCACAGCATCAGTCTTCTGTGGCTTCTCCATGATTATAGAGCTGCTTTCACTGCAATCAGTATAGTCATTATGGCTTCGGCACTGCTATTCTCGAATATCTCAAAGCATAAAAACCCTGCAGCCCTGTCCGGAACATTGCCGCGGACTGTTCCAGGTTCAGTCAGTCTGCCTGAGCGGAATATCGCGGGATTCAAGAAATATGTTGTCGCCGGAGATCTGTATTCAATCGGGAATGCTGTCCGGAAGGATCCTGGGATAATCTCAACCACTGATGCAAACATGCAGACGCCGCTTCACTGGGCAGCCAGAAAAGGCAATGTGAAGACAGTAAAGTTGTTGATTGCAAAGGGCGCCAGGTTGGATGTCAAGGATAAATATGGCAATACACCCGCAAAAATAGCCGAAAAATATCATCGTGCAGAGGTGGTGAAGCTGCTAAACAAAAATGGAGGTGCTCATCGCCAGAAGTAATTTTTCAGAGCATGAACGCATAGAGCAGCGGTGGTAAAGGCCTGATAATACTTGGAAGGCATTGTTTTCCGCAGCAAATAAGTCAATTCTTGCAGAAAAGTGTTAATTTAAGCATGATGAAAGGCATTAAATCAATGTGTCACAAATCTTACAGTATCTTATGTGGTGGTCAATGAACAGGAAAACTCTTCTGATACTGCTGTCAATTCTGATTTTATCGGCGTCTCCAGTACTTGCAGTATCATTAACAGGAAAATGCACAGGTGTCTCAGATGGAGATACCATAACAGTACTGAATGGAAAAGCTCAGGTGAGAATCAGGCTCGAAGGCGTAGATGCTCCCGAACTCCACCAGGATTTCGGGCAGAAGGCAAAGCAATTCACCAGTAATCTTACCTTTGGAAAGACGGTGACAATCAATGTTGTCACTATCGACAGATATGGCCGCACCATAGGGCGGGTAATCGTGAATGGAAAAGATGTGTCTCTCGAGCTTATAAAGGCCGGTCTGGCCTGGCATTACCTGAAATACTCGAGCGACCCCGTTCTGGCAAAGGCAGAACAGCAAGCCAGGGCCGGTAAGAAAGGTCTGTGGTCGATGAAGAATCCTGTTCCGCCTTGGGATTATCGGCACGGCAGGGGGAGGAAGTGAGGCAGGGAAACAGGAAAAGTAACTGCCGAAAAATCTAAGGGTTCTTGTACTCATCAAATTATTTAAGGAAGGGGTGTAAAATGCCACTTTTTCTGGTACCAATAATTTTAGGTGCAGCTGCTGTCGCAGCAGCAGGAGTCGGTATAAAAAAAGGGGCGGATGGCTTTTCCAATATGAAAAGTGCAAAGGAAATTGGAGAGACGGCGCAACAGAAATATAATGAAGCTATCAATCTGCTTGAAAAGGAACGTAATATAGTAAACGATGATGCAGAAAATCTTTTTAAAATGAGAGTATCTATCAGAAATACCACTTTTATTGACTTTACGGATATGTTGAAAAAGCTGAAAAAGAAAGCAGGAGTGGGCATATGGAAAGATGTACCCGGAGGGATTGAAAGCCAGATACGAGATTTTGTGCAATACGACAGTTATACGTATGATACCAGCAGCATTGCAACCGGAGGAGTTGAGAGTGTTCTCGCCGGAGCAGGCGCAAGCGCAGGCGCTTCAACGGCTGCAACTTCCATAGGAGTAGCCAGCACCGGTACTGCCATTGGAACACTACATGGCGCCGCTGCAACAAATGCTTTTCTTGCCTGGCTCGGCGGAGGCTCTCTTGCAATAGGTGGTGGGGGAATGGCGCTCGGGACAATAATACTAGGTGGTATCGTCACAGCGCCTGCAGCTCTGATTGGTGGTTTTGTCTTTGCCGGTGAAGGTGAAAAGGCACTTACGAAAGCCTTTGAGTATGATGCACTGGTGATAGAAGAAATTGCAAAGCTGGATACAGTGAAGGCACGGCTGAAGAGGATAACTAAAAGGATACAGGAACTGGGTAGCCTTATTGAAAATTTCAATGAGATGCTGTGCAATCAGATAAAATACATTGATCTAATAAAGTTCAGCAGAAGAAATTATAATGATCTTACTAGGCTGAAGAATTGTCTGCAGCTTGCTGCAGCGCTCAGAGATCTCATTGATGTTCCAATTATGGATGAGATGGGTAATCCTACTGACGAGAGCTATACATTGATTCAGAAATATGCTTCGATTCTATAATAATCAAGTTTCTGATTGAAACAGGATGTGATAAAATGAAGAATAATAAAAATGCTATTTCATTGTTGTTGGAAGGCACTGATGCACTGGCTGCTATTAATGCTATAGTAAAGGCAGCCAGTGAATATGGACGTATACTACAAGAGGAAACTACAAAACGACACAGGATTACTGCTGAAAAAGAGGTGAGACTGGAAGAAATAAGGGTAAAAAGAGACTGCTTCATGGCATATCTTGATAGAACCTTCGATGAACGTAAGGAAATTTTTCAAAATATGTTCGAAGCGCTCGATCAGGCGCTTGTTTCAGATGATAAACCAGGAGCAGTGTCTGATGTAATAAATCGAATTGTTGATCTTGCAAAAACAAGCCCTTTAGATAGATTTCGAAACATTGAAAATGTAAAAGGCTTTCTCGATGATCCAGATGCAGAGATTACTTATTAGGAGTTGATCACGATGACCAGGACGGACAAATATCTCACTCTCATGGTATATGTGCTTATGGCCGATGGTGTGGTACACGATATGGAGAGGGAGCTCTTGAATTTAATGATTGATAATGTGGGATTGAACAAAAGACTTGTCGACAAGTACAAGAGGATGATTGAAAAAGGGCCGGTCAAGGGTATCGATAAAAACTTCGAAAAAATTTCGCGGGATCTTGATCCGTCAACTCTCTCCGGTATGATCCGCGATGCTTATCTCATGGCTGATGCCGATGGAGATATTCATCCTTCTGAAATTGACGTCATTAACAGATTTTTAAGATATGCAGGCATTCCAGAAGAGCGTTTCGAAGAGATAGAAATGTGGGCAAGGGAGAGTATAGCCCACCTGAAACGCGGTGTAATTCTCTTTACCAAAGAATCCCTTCATCCCTTTGCCGTCATATAAATGGAATAAATATTATATCGACCTCACCACCAATCATCTTATGAATTTCAGAAGGGATTTTCTCTACAGCACAAAAGTCTCTTGTAGAATCAATAAACTCTGTAGATTTAATATACTCCGGAGAGCACTATGGACCAGATCACAATTAGAGGAGTCCGCTGTTTCCATGAGCAGCAGTCCGTCCCTCTGAAGCATTTGACGTTGCTGGTTGGAGAGAACAGTTCGGGCAAGTCCACCTTCCTGGCGATTGCGAGGATCGTCTGGGACATTATGCGGCTTGAATTTCCGACAATCATGTCGGCTGACTTCAATGAAGAGCCTTTTCGCCCGGGGTCGTGTGCACAGATTGCTTTTTTTCGGGGAGGGAAAGCTGGCCGTGTCAAGGATTTCGTGATTGGATGCAAATCCAGGCTCGAATCAAAGAGAATTGGCAAATCAGCCATAAGGGAAATCGCGCTCGTCTGTTGTTTTATTGAGAATGATGCCCACCCGCGGTTGTGTGAGTTGACACTTTCCCCTCTCCCCTAAAGAGACGGCACTTTCATCTGGAGGAGATCGTCTACCTCCATGGCTTCCTTTATAAAAAAGGCTTCTCCATATTTTTTATATATCATGGCTCCGCAGAATGAGGCATAGGTTCTGATTCTGTCATAGACGCTCTCACCGCGGGGGCCGAACATTCCCCCGTCATCGCCTCCAAACTGGGAGGAATAGCATTTCAGAGACTCAATCTTCTGCTCCATCTCATCTGTGATGTCGACGACGAAGCTTGGTGTTATGAATTCCCTGTGTCTGACTGCATACATGATCTTGTGGGGGCGATAGGGCTCGCCGTCGGCGTCGTAGTTCTTAAGTCCGGCAAAGTATGATGCTTCGTAGACCAGCCTGCTCGTGTTGCAGTGATCGGGGTGGCGTCCTTCCCAGTATGATGTGATGACCACTCTGGGGCGCAGGCGCCTGAGAATCTCGATTAGCCTGTTCCTGTTCTCTAGCGTGACAAGCACTTCTGTGTCTGGAATTCCGGCCTGTTCCCTGTGGTGAACTCCCAGAACCTTTCTCGCCTGTTCTGATTCCTCTTTTCTCAGGTTCTCGCTGCCTTTTGTGCCTCTTCCGCCGCTCGTCATGTCCACAATGGCAGCGCGATAGCCTTTTTTAACCATTCTGGCGAGAGTTCCTCCGCAGAAGATCTCGGCATCATCAGGGTGGGCGGCAAAGGCGGCTATATCGAATGTCACGGCTCTAGTTCCTTTCACTAGTGGTAACAGTCTGCTTTGTCCTGTCGATGATTTTTTCATAGAACTGCTCATATCTGGAAATGATGATCTTCTCGTCAAAGTGCGTCACGGTGCGCTCTCTGGCTTTTATCCTGAAGCTGGCCATGAGCTGAGCATCGGTAAGTAGACGTAGTGCCGACTTCGTCATATCCTGAACGGCGCCCAGGGGGTGAAGGTATCCTGAGACTCCGTCTTCTACCACTTCAGGGATTCCGCCTCTTGTCGTGCCTATGACAGGCACGCCGCAGCTCAATGCTTCGAGTGCTGCCAGACCGAAGCTTTCTTCGGCAGAAGGCAGAAGGAATAGATCTGCAGAAGGTATGAGATCTTCCACGTTGTCCTGCTTGCCCAGAAAGATGACTTTGTCACGCAATTTCAGCTCGCAGGCCTTCTGAAGCACTCCAGGCCGCTCTTCACCATCTCCTATGAGGATGAGGCGCGCATCTATCTCCCTGCTCACGCCTTCAAAGATGGCCAGTACATCGTACGTTCTTTTGACAGGCCTGAAGTTGGAGATATGCAGCAGCAGTTTCTCGCCGTGCGGAGAGAAGCAGCAGCCTGTCTCAGGTGCAGCATGTCTTGGCGAGAAGCGCTCTATGTCTATGAAGTTGTATATCACTTCAATGTCTTTCCGGATATGAAAAACCTCTTCAGTTTTATTCTTGAGATATTGAGAGACGCTTGTGATGCCATCGCTCTGCTCGATTGAGAATTTCGTGATTGGATAGTATGAAGGATGGCTTCCTACAAGGGTGATATCTGTACCGTGGAGGGTCGTGATAAGTGCAGGCGCGTCCTTCCCCATGACACACCGAGCCAGAAAGGCCGATGCGGTGTGCGGGATGGCGTAGTGGAGGTGGATGAGATCGAGAGAGTACTCCCTGGAGATATCGATTATCTGCGATGCCAGTGACAACACGTACGGCGGCCATTGGAAAGGCGGGTAGCTCAGTGTATCCACTTCGTGAAAGACTATGTTTCTTGTGAAGGATTTGAGCCTGAAGGGAAGCGCGTAGCTGATCATGTGGATCTCATGATCGCGCATGGCAAGGCATCTGGCCAGCTCACCTGCCACGGCGCCGCTTCCTCCATATGTGGGAAAGCAGACAATGCCAATTTTCATCAGGATTCTCTCCTTTCGGTCACAGCTCGATGACTTGATGATTCCACGGTGGAGCGATTGAAGGCTCGGTAAAAAGCCTCTCAATCAGCGCGCGCTCATATCTGACAAGAAAGGATGTCACATTCAGCACGCGCTCCTGCAGCTCTCCCTCCGGGAAAAGTGAGTTCCGGACCTTTTCTTTCTGGCTTGTCAGGACAGCATCTCTTGCCATCCAGGCGTCCTGCATCTTCCGTGCAAGGTTCTCCCACTGTGAGCTGAGCTTCCCTGAGAAGTGGCGGAATGCAGGCTCGAGGTTTACATCTATTGCAACTGCCTCCTGCTGCAGATTCCTGATAATATCTTCGATGGAGGTGCGGCTCTGTGAAATTTTTTCTATGAAATCCTCCGGGAGGCTCTTCGAGATTTTCCCGTCAATCAGGCGCCCTTGAGCCTGAAGTGCCTCGTCCGGCGTCACGCCATATTTTTCCAGTATCCTGCCGTGCTTTTCTTCCATTATTGTGAGGCTCATCCTGGGGTACACCACAGGCTCAGGTATCCCGAAGTGACGATAAAGTCCGGCGAGCTGCGCCCAGTATGAGATCTCTCCCGGTCCTGCAACATATGCCAGGGTGGGGAAGAGGAAGTCCTGCATGAGAGGCCGCAGAGATACCGTGGGCGAGAAGGCTGAAGGCTCACGCTGCAGCATCTCCAGCATCTCATTGAGGCTCTTTGACGGTTCTGTCTTATCGATTGCGAAGGCGCCGTCGTGGAAAAAGATGGGGCGTCGTTTCGGATCGTGGTAAAACAGGTTTACTCTTCCGGGTTTGACGCTGATCTGTGCATGCATGCCAAGGCTTTCAAGCTTTTCACCACTTTCAGCAACGAGGCGCGAAGCGGCCGGCGCAGTCTCTATTTCATTCCTGAAGAGCGGCAGCGCCATTTCTTTGAGCTCTGAATCGGAGGGCGTCACGAAGATGAGTCCCCTGTCTCCCAGCAGTGCGTACATGAACGATGCGAAGGCATCGAGATACTTTGTTTTCTCTCTGAAAGAGCATCTGAGGAGCTCGAAGAGCGCCTCTTTCCACTCTGTTCTGGGAAGTGCATAGTCGAGCCTGTTCAGCGCTTCGGCCATCTCTTTTTCGATGATCACCGATGAAACCGGCAGCCCTTCCTGACGATCTGCCGGCTCATAAGCAATCCGCTGCGGGACGCCCTTGTCATCGAGTATCGTAATGACAGAGGCTTCCTCAAAATCGTGGTCTTCAGATTCAATCCAGAAGACAGGCACTACCGGCACTGACAGCTTTTTTTCGAGATCATCGGCAAGTCGTATCGCGGTTATGGCTTTATACAGCGTATAGAGTGGCCCCCCGAAGAGCCCGGTCTGCTGTCCTGTTACAACGGCTAAACAGTTCTGCTCCCTGAGACGCTCGATGTTTTGAAAGGTCTTTTCACCGGAATGCTTTCTGCACCCCATCCAGCGCTGATTCTGTCTCAGAAGGATGTTGCAGAGCTCCTTGCGCCTGTATGTTCTGGCTGTAACCTGCTTTGATATGTCCTCATAGTCACCTTTGCATGACGGATTGGCAGAAAAGAACGGGCGAAGCTCTTCCAGGCCGTCAATATAGTCGCAGAAAAGACGGTTCTCACGCAGAATGTCTCTGAACTGTATTCGAATGCTGCTGCCTGGCATCAATGGCCCCCCTTGACAGTTACGCCTTCCTTCGAGATTCGGCAATCCAGTATGACGGCGTCATGTGAGGTGAGAGCTTCGATTACATCTGCGCGTTTTTCCGGAGGAGCGATGGTTATCATGCATCCTCCTGCGCCTGCGCCGCAGATCTTCGAAGCCAGTGCGCCCTCTGCCTTTGCAGCGGCAACCATTTTTTCTATGGTATCGTTAGTTACACCTTCTGCCAGACGCTTTCTGTTATCCCATTCCTCTGAAAGTGCTCTCGCCAGTGCGGTGAGGTCTTCCCTGATGAGGCTCTCCCTCATTGCATAGGAAGTTTCCTTGATGCGATTCATGTTCTCCCTGGTGCTCCCTGCATTGTCTATGTATGATTTCATCATGTCCCAGTTGGTGGCGCCTGAGAAGTGGGATATGCCTGTATAGGATAGAATCATGCTTTGGCTCAAGGTCGACATGAAATTCTCCGATGGCGTGATGGCCTCCCTTGTGATACCCCGCTCGTCAAAATGGATGGCGCTGAGGCCGCCGTAAAAGGCGGCATAGTAATCCTGCTTTCCTGTAGGGATTCCCAGGCTCTGCGCCTCTATGTTTGCGCACCAGTCTATGAATGTGTGCGGGTCTGTCCCGGCTCTCTTCTCTCCGAGAAGTGCCCAGAGGAGCGCCACCAGCAGGCTCGATGAGGCACCCAGCCCGGAGCCCTTTGGCACATTGTTCTCTGTTACTATACTGAGCCCTCCATCCGGTCTGGAAAAACGCACAGCCCTTATAAGGAGCTCCATTACTCCTTTTGGAATGAGCTCCTTCACTGTGGGAGCGCTCACAGTCTCGCCGAGATCCCGGGCGGTAATGGTTATGCCCTGGCCCGGGCTCAGCTCAACTCGGGAGAACAGAGTGATGGCACAGTTGACAGTCAGCCCTCCTCCTTCAAATATATAGAGAGGAAAGATATCAAGCGTCCCTCCGGCAAGGTCAATCCTTGTGGGAGCATAACATTTGAGCGTCATGAAATATACCTCCTGCAACTGTTCGGGTGACAGCAGAGATCAGGCAGCCGATGGGCTGCATGTACCCAGGCAATCAGACATCCCAGGCAACGGCCTTCGGAAACTGTGCACCCAGGCAATCAGACATCCCAGGCGATCTGGTATCCCAGGCAATGGCCTCAGGAAATCTTGCAACCAGGGGCCTCAAGCATCCACACAACCGATGGACACAGGCAGCCAGGAGCTTCAGGTCTGATAGACAATCCTGTGAATGGCTGCTGGTGGCGTTCCCTGTCTTATCAGCACATCTCGATGATCATGGCGACAGCGTTTCCTCCGCCCAGACAGAGAGCTGCAACACCCTTTTTCAGACTGCGTGCCTTCAGGGCATGGATTAATGTCACCATTATTCTGGCACCTGAGGCGCCAATAGGATGGCCAAGTGCCACTGCACCACCGTTGACGTTCAACTTCTCAGGATCTATTCCGAGCTCCTTCATACAGACAAGCGCCTGTACTGAAAAAGCTTCGTTTAACTCAAAGAGATCGATGTCCGAAATTGTGAGATTTCCATGCTTCTTCAAAACTCCCCTTACGGCCGGTATTGGCGTAAGCATGACCCACTCAGGGGGAAGTCCTGAGGTGAAGTATTCCTTCACTCTTGCCAGAGGTTTTATTCCACGGCGCTCTGCCTCCTCTTCAGACATCATTACAAGTGCAGCTGCGCCATCATTGACTCCCGGGGCATTCCCTGCAGTTACAGTTCCATCTTTCTGGAAAGCAGGCTTCAATGTCGCCAGCTTCTCAACCTTTGTATCTTCTCTTGGAGATTCATCAGTGTCGAAAATTAATGGATCACCTTTTCTCTGTGGGATAGTAACAGCAACAATCTCCTCTTTGAAACGGCCTTCCCTGATGGCTGCAACAGCCTTCTGGTGGCTCTTCCAGGCATACTCGTCCTGCATCTCCCTTGTAACTTTGAAATGATGGGCTACAATCTCACCTGTCAGGCCCATATGGAAGTTGTGATAAGGATCCCACAGACCATCGCAGACCATGGAGTCTATGAGCTGTCCGTTTCCCATTCTGTAGCCGTTGCGAGCTTTTGAGAGAAGATATGGAGTCTGGCTCATGCTCTCCATACCACCTGCTACAACTATAGTGGCATCACCAAGAGCTATTGCCTGGGCAGCAAGCGCTATTGCTTTCAATCCTGAAGCACAGACCTTGCCTATGGTCATGGCGGCAACACGGGGATCCAGTCCGGCTTTCAGCGCTGCCTGTCTGGCAGGGTTCTGTCCCAGTCCGGCAGTGACAACATCTCCCATCAACACTTCGTCGACATCTTCCGGTGCAACACCGGCTCTTGATAATGCTTCTTTGATGCAGTGGGCGCCGAGTTCCGAGGGATGGATATCTGCCAGTGAGCCCAGAAATTTTCCTATGGCAGTTCTTACACCACTCACAATTACCGGAGTGGCAGATTTGTCAGTCAATTTCTTTTTTTCTTTTACTTTTGGTTCCAGATCAGGTATGGAATACTTTGTCAGATCAATCATTTCAATCAGCTCCTTTCATTCAGACAATCATTTCGGTGAAATCTTCAAGACGCCATACAGGGTATATATCTCTTATAAGGTATAGGCACTTCCGCATACTATTCTCAACGTTACAGCAACTTCCCTTTTTTTGAGCTTCAATCTCTGATGTATGCACTCTGAATCAGCACATAATCTGCAGGACATTCGCTCTGCAGCGAGAAAAGTATGCTTAACAGAGGTGACGGAGAAATTGGACAGCCTCAAGACCATAAAAGAATCTATTCATACAATTCTACAGCTCAGCAATGAGGCTCTTTCCATTCAGGATCTTGCTGATGAGCTCAGAGTCCTTCATCTGGTTACAGAGAAGAACACCAAGCCTCTGCTCAGAGCAGCCTGTGATGAGATTGGCAGTGAACTGCGTTTTGCAATTCATCTGCTGACCCGTCTCGAGGTTTTTTTCATCAAGGCACAGGGCGCAGAAAAATCCGTATCGGAGAACTTCAATGCTCTGATTTATGCAACACTTGAGCATATTTCACTGAGGGTCGGGATCTCGGCTTCCCTCCAGAATCCCTTGACGCTTTTTACGAATGTTGTCTCTTTCATACTGAACAGGGTGGCTGAATACTCCTATGTAAAATCAGCTAAAGATATTCAGGATATATATTTCAATCAGGCCAGCGCATATCTGCGAGAAGATCTATGGCAGATGCTGGAGAGGAACAACTCGCTGAAAGATGTTACATATGAGCAGGGACGGGAATTTAGACTGATGATTGGCTCTTTGGCTGAGGCACTCGACAGGGCTCACAATGCAGAAGCTTATGCACGTTTCTATGCAATACTGATATATACAGTTCTCTTCAAGATACAGACATTGCTTGAAAGGCAAGCATAGATGAAGGTGCCTGGTTTGCTCCACTCACAAATAAATGTCACTCATTCTGACAATAGATTGAAAGGAGTCTTTTATGGAACGTGTAGTGTTGGCAGGAGCTGTCAGAACAGCAATCGGTACATTTCTTGGCAGGTTATCCGAGGTTCCGGCGATCGATCTGGGAGCGCTCGTGATCACAGAGGCTATGGGAAGAGCCGGCGTAAAGGCTGAGCAAGTTGACGAAGTAATAATGGGGAATATCCTTCAGGCAGGTCTGGGTCAGAACCCTGCTCGGCAGGCAATGATAAAAGCCGGCATTCCCTTTACAACTCCTGCTCAGACAGTCAATATGGTCTGCGGCTCAGGCCTCCGTGCTGTTGTTGATGCGGCTCGCATCATAGCGCTCGGGGAGGCCGATATCATTGTCGCAGGCGGCATGGAAAATATGTCCCGGGCGCCATATCTGCTGGAAAAGGCTCGAAATGGCTATCGAATGGGGAACGGTGAAATCATCGACTCCATGATAAACGAAGGACTTTCATGTGCAATTGGCAGAACGCATATGGGAATCACTGCCGAGAATATAGCTGAGAAATATGGCATTACAAGACAGGAGCAGGATGAATTTTCTGTGGACAGTCAGATCAAAACTGCCAGGGCGACTGAACGGGCGCGCTTCAAGGAAGAGATTGTAGCTGTTACTATCCCGCAGAAGAAGGGTGATCCAATATACTTCGAAAAGGACGAGCATCCGAAATCAAGCACCACTTTGGAGGGATTAGCCAAATTAAGGCCTGCATTCAAGAAGGATGGAACTGTTACCGCTGGAAATGCTTCAGGTATAAATGATGGCGCAGCTGCAATCGTTCTTCTTTCAGAGAAAAAGGCCGCAGAGATGGGCATCAAGCCTATGGCTACAATAGTGAACTATGCATACGCAGGTGTTGACCCTGCCATCATGGGCACCGGTCCGATCGATGCAGTAAAGAAGCTTCTGGCCAGAACTGGAAAGAAAATAGAAGAGGTAGATCTCATAGAGGCAAACGAGGCTTTTGCAGTCCAATCGATAGCAGTAATGAAGGAACTGGGTCTCTGGGATAATAAGTTGAAGGATCGAGTCAATGTAAATGGCGGGGCAATAGCCCTTGGTCATCCGATTGGCGCATCAGGCTGCAGAATTCTCGTTACGCTCATCTACGAGATGATACGCAGAGCAGCCCGTTGTGGTATAGCAACACTATGCATAGGTGGAGGAATGGGAATCAGTATCATGATCGAGCGATGAAGCTTCACAGGTTGAGGGATCCGGTTTTCACTGAAGGAACTTTATCCACCTGGTCCCTCAACTCTTGACTGCGAAGCTCAAATAAACTTTTACTTGCAGCGGGATTCATGACAGAACCGGTGTTGACTGAGGAACATAGAGTGACAGATCAAAGCGCCGCGAAGACTCGCCGGCGCCCTTTAATACCATCTTCCGTCTTTCTCATCGGAGGTGTGGTGTTTTTTCTCATTGTCTGCTTCTGCGTATTTGGTGCAGAGGACAATCTGCTGGCTATCTACTCAATTGCAATTCTTTCTGTGATATTCTTTATCAGGTCGGTTGAAGGTCAGCAGATTTTCAGACAGAGTGAAGAATCACAGCCTGTGAAGGCGGAAGAGACTCAGTCTCATTCTTCTGTCTCTACAGTCGTGCTTAGCGCAATACTGCTTATATTCGTAACAGGAATTTTTTTCGCATTTGTGAGCAGTTTCAGCGGGCATAGCAGAAGGGGATGGAGCCAGTTAACCGCCTGCAAGAGCAACCTCAAGAATATGGGAACGGCACTGGAGATGTACAGCACCGATAATAAGGGGCATTACCCCCGTGCGCTGTCTCAGATAACTCCCAGTTACCTTAAAACCATACCTACATGTCCCAGTTCAGGTGCTTCCACTTATGCTTATACATTCAGCGTAAAACCTGATTCATATACTGTTTTCTGTTCAGGCAGCTATCATAAAGCCAACGGTCTGGCTCCTGATTATCCGGAATACGATTCTTATAATGGTCTGATTGAAAACTGATGATCAGCCTGACAGAAAGACTATGATGAAATGTGCATTATGAGAGGGTTTTTTACTGCAAGAGAGAAAGGATATTGTCCCAGAATTAATAAAGAGGAGGGCACATAATGAAAAGAGGGGTTATTCTATTCGCTGCTGTCGTGATAGTCTCCCTCCTGTGCGTCACTGTCGGTGTATACTCGGACAGTCAGTGCACAGACAGGGGAAGCTGTAATTGCAGCAGCAGTCATATCGCCGGCAGTGATCAGGGAATCTGCCCTGACAGTAACAAATCCAACTGCCAGGGCGACAAGAAATCCAACTGCCAGGGCGACAAGTGCAACTGCCAGGGCGACAAGAAATCCAACTGCCAGGGCGACAAATCCAACTGCCAGGGCGACAAATCCAACTGCCAGGGCGACAAATCCAACTGCCAGGGCGACAAATCCAACTGCCAGGGCGGCAAGAAGTCCAACTGCCAGGGCGACAAGTGCAACTGCCAGGGCGACAGGAACTGCAGGCAGATAAAGTGTCCGTGCGGAGGATCGTGTAACTGCTGTGAAAAATGCGAATGCGGATCCAAATGTGTCTGTGCCGGAACGTGCGTCTGTTGTGACAAATGCAAATGCGTAATTCCCGGTGGAGGATTTCTTTCCGGCAAGCCCCATATTGACGGACCAAATCTTATTATAGAGAATGATTATCACAAGAACAAAACAGTTGTTCTCACAGGGAACACGCTGCTTTATCCTCAGAATCTCGATCTCAAAACGGTGAAACGTGTCAACGTGCATTATACAATCAAGTCAGGCCTTTCACAGGCTCTCGAAGTCTACGATGCAAAGTATTCATGGGTCGCAAAGAAATGGGATAACAAGAACAAGAGATATCATTACTTCCTGGAAAAGAAGAAGATATAGGGTTAGAAGTTAAAGCGAAGTAAAGTGAAGGGAGAGTCTGATGGCTCTCTTTTTGTTATGTATCCCTCTCTGCCCATATCTTTTCCAGTCTCTCCATTAGGCTTTTCATTGAACCCTCCCTCATCACCATCGTATTTTATTAACATAAGTTACAAATTATTAATATAGTTTGCACGCCGGCAATGTTTATTTAACAATTTAACAATTTAAAATTTACTTGGATTTTACATTTATAGATTTATTTAACTTGTAAATGTATTGATATGATAAATGAAGGAAATGTTGGAAATCACAAAACATGTATATAAAACAATGACAAAAGATGTAAAACAATACAATGCAATAAACGGGTTTAGTCAAAGAGGAGATGCCATATGACAAACATCCACGATGCGGCCAGCAAAGGTGATTATGAAGAGGTGAGAAGGCTTCTGAGTCTTCAGCCGAATCTTGTCAACACGAAAAGCCATTTCAATATGACCCCCCTTCACTGGGCCTCTTTCTGGGGACACATAAAAGTGGTGGAACTGCTTCTGGAAAAAGGTGCCAATGTCAACGCCAGAACTAATATTGGCTCCACTCCTCTTCACAGTTCGGCAACATCAGGGCATGTAGAGATAGCAAAACTGCTTCTTGATCGTGGCGCCGATGTAAATGCAACTACAAAAACAGGACTCACGCCGCTTCACAGCATGGCCTCAGGCGGTCATAAGGCCATGGTGGCTCTGCTGCTGTCCAGAGGTGCCAGGGTAAATGTGAAGACAAAAACAGGGCAGACACCGCTGCACGGAGCCGTCGTAAAGGGTCATAAGGATATTGTATCAATACTTATCAGCCACGGGGCGGAGCTGGGGACCCAGATGAAAAACGGGAACACCCCTCTCCACGATGCATCATTGAAGAGGCATAAGGAAATAGTTCAGCTCCTGATCGTGAACGGAGCCCAGACTGATATAAAAAATAAAAAGGGCTTCACAGCTCTTGCAATAGCCTGTTGATAGCTGCCCGGATTATCTGCTGCAGAATACCAGGGACAACAGTCTAAAGAGAAAAATGTACGGAATAGAATTTCGTATGTTTTTTAGCATTCATATCACACGGTAAAAATCAATTAAAAATTTTCTATAAACCTCAAAATTTACTATTGTAGATTCCAATTGATCAGTGATCTAATATCAATCATCCTATCCAAAATCAAACAAAAAGTTTTACATATGTTAATATGCCGTTAATATATTTAACATGATCGAACTTTAAACGGTTCCTCATGTCTGATAGAATTAAGACATCGAAAGACAAATATTTAAGGAGGATACTAAAAATGACAGGTGAGAACATTTCAACATTTGATAACATTAGGGCTATGAGATATTCATATATACCTAATGAGTTAAAGGTCGATATAAACAGAAAGACCCATGAGGTAACGTCGGCTGATGATAATGGAGATACAACAACCACTGCCGTAGATGATCCACTTTCTCAGGATGGCGTATATTTAGGCAACAACCTCTTTTATGATATAAACGGCAATCTTTCATATGTAGATGGAATGGATAATATGGGTGATTCTGTTTCGATTTCAGATTTTTCACAGATCTCCGAGGATCCTCCAGGCCTGTTCAATGAAAAGGAAATTAAAAAGAACGGCAGCACAACAACGGTAGATCCACAAGGCGCTTGGAATGAAACCTCGATTACTGAAGATGGTGATAGGGTGACAATAGATCCTTATGGCTGTGGAAATGAGACAGTCATTACCCGTGACGGGAACAGGACGACAATAGATCCTTATGGCTATGGCAATGAGACAGTCATTACCAGTGACGGGAACAATACGACAATAGATCCTTATGGCTATGGCAATGAGACAGTCATTACCCGTGACGGGAACAATACGACAATAGATCCTTATGGCTATGGCAATGAGACAGTCATTACCAGTGACGGGAACAATACGACAATAGATCCTTATGGGTCTTTGAACGAAACTACCATAACAAGAGATGGAAATAGAACAACAGTAGATCCTTATGGCCCATTGAATGATACTACCATAACAAGAGACGGCAACACTCTTACAACAGATCCTGCCGGTCCGTGGAATGAGACAAAGACTACTTTCAAATAAGGCCAGGGCTGATTTCAATAATTCTGTGAGCTTTCTGCTGATGCTCACTCTGCATAGTCCGTTCAAGTGCTTTTAGCTTATGCTTAACGATAAATAACAGGGCAATGATATAAAGATCTTTGCCCTGTTCACTTTTCTGGCAGAGAATCGTGTCATATTTCATTGGCGGAACTTACAGAAAGTATATGCCGGCCGGTGTCACGCCTCGGCTTTATCGGTCTCTGCCGATGATTTCAACGAATGATAAATTTTCTCAGGTGTAAAAGGCCATTCTCTCATCCATACCCCTGTGGCGTCGTGTATGGCCGATGCCAGAGATGGTGCAGCACCGTTGGTGCTGATTTCCGAAGTGGATTTTGCGCCATATGGCCCCAGGCCCTCCTCCACATAGATCAGTTCAGATTTGAACTCTCCCGGGAGATCCCGGATTGTCGGCACTTTGTAATCCAGGAAGTTCGGATTCAGGCAGACTCCGCGATTGTCGAATTTCAGCTCTTCGTAGAGAGAGTGTCCGATTGACTTGAGCGAACCACCATATATCTGCCCCAGCGCAAGTTCGGGATTGATGGGAGTTCCGCACTCCTGAACGGCATAATATCTGTCAACAGTGAGCTTCCCTGTCCTGGTATCTACGGTCACCTGAGCCATATGGGCACCATATGGAATGGGAGCCTCTTCGGTGGTGAAGTTCCCTGAGGTGATCATCTGCCCTTTCCCGGACCCGCCCTGGGTTTCATGAGCAATTCTGCCAAAAGACAGCTCTCCTTCAGGTCCTATTACCTTTGCAGGGTATTCAAGAGTCAGTCTGTCGGCATTGCACCTGAAATGCTCTGCCGCATAAGCCAGAATCTCATTTTTCATAGCTTTTGCAGCTTTGTAAACTGCCATCCCGCTGAAGTATGTGCCTGATGAGGCATATGCTCCCACGTCGAAAGGTGTTGTGTCTGTATCGGCAGCCAGGATGGATATATCAGAAGGATCGACGCAGAGCATCTCTGCAGTAATCTTCACTGCCAGAGTATCCAGACCTGTGCCCAGATCAGTTCCTCCCATCAGAAGCATGAATGTTCCATCACCCATCATTTTTACTGTGGCGTTGGCAGAATCGATGCCTGGAAGGCCTGAGCCCTGCATGATGATTGCAGCTCCCATACCTGTCTTGAGCCAGGGCTTTTCTGAATGCTCCTTCTTCCTGCCCCATCTGATCAGCTCTGCGCCTCTTGCGAGGCACTCTTTCAACCCGCAGGAGGAGATGGTCTGAGCGATTCCCTCCCGTCCTTCACCAAGTGATTTCAGAATCTCCAATTTGTAGCCCTTTTCAACCATATTTTTATTCAGGAACTCTACAAGATCTATATTCAATTCGGCTGCTGTTTCTGCAGCGGCCGTCTGAATTGCAAAGTTGCCCTGCGGAGCCCCGTAACCCTGGTAGGCTCCTGCAATAGGGTTGTTTGTGTAATATGCTGTCACTGAGAAGCGCATATTGTCGCATTTGAATAGAGGTAGTGACTTCGAGCAGGCATTCATAGGCACTGTGAGGCAGTGAGCTCCATAAGCGCCTGTGTCGGCAATCACATTCATATCTATGGCGGTTATGCGACCGTCTTTTGTTGCTCCGATTCTGATCGAGAACGTCATGGGATGGCGTGTTCGGCAGGCCATGAACTCTTCTTCCCGGGTCATCTTGTAAAATGATGGCTTTCCTGTCTGCCATGCCACCCAGGCCACGATGTCGTCTATCACGATATCCTGCTTGGCTCCATAGCCGCCTCCGACTCGCTCTTTTATGACGTGTACCTTGTTTTCCTTGACTCCAAGTATGTTCGACACTATTCTGCGCACATGCCATGGAACCTGAGTCGATGCCCGGAGCACCAGTCTGTCATTTTCGATATATCCGAAGCATCGGTGAGTTTCCATGGGGGTACACTGCACGCACGATGTGCGATAGGTCCTTTCGAGCACCACATCAGCTTCTCTGAAGCCTTTTTCCATATCTCCGATACCGCCTTCATTATGGGCGGCAATATTCTTCTCAGGCTGTTGATGGATGGGGAGCGGATCAATTGATATATCCCTGTCGTGAACAACAGGCGCTCCGGGCTTTGCAGCATCTTCAGGTGTGAAGACAGCCGGAAGAACCTCATAATCAACATTAATCAGTGAAAGAGCCTCTTCAGCGATCTGCTCTGTCTCTGCCGCGACAATTGCCACTCTGTCGCCGACATAGCGCACTTTATCGTCTACAAGCCTTGTATCATAAGGTGAAGGCTCCGGGTATCCCTGACCTGCAGAGTTATAGTAGGTAATGGGAGCGTTTTTATGAGTGACTACGAGATGCACGCCAGGCATAGCTTCTGCCCTTCCCGTGTCTATGCTCTTAATCAGTGCATGGGCGTGAGGGCTTCTGAGAACTTTTATGCGCAGTGCATCAGGGGGCACCGTATCTTCCACATATGATGGAGCGCCTGTGACAAGGCGTGGTCCGTCCACCTTAGGGAGAGGCTTTCCCACTACTCGAAGCTCATCTCTGAAGGTAGGGGTGTCTAGAACGAAGTCTGATTCCTCGGCTTTTCTAATGGCATCAAAGAACTGTTGATAGCCGGTGCATCGGCACAGACTGCCGGAAAGGGCGTCCTGTATTGCCGGCTTATCAGGGTGCTTATCTTTTGAGAGCAGCTCATAGACTGCCAGCATCATTCCCGGCGAGCAGTAGCCGCACTGTACGATACCAGCCTCAAGGAAGGCCTTCTGGATACTGTGAAGCACTCTCCCTTTTGAAAGGCCTTCAACTGTGAGGATTTCAGCTCCATCTGCCTGACCTGTGAGGACGAGGCAGGAGTTTACCTTTCTTCCGTTCAGAATGATCGAGCAGATTCCGCAAGCCCCTTCTCCGTCACAGCCTCGCCGAACCGAGAGAAGTCCCTGTCTTCTTAGAAGATCGGCAAGTCGCTCATCAGGATATGTTGTGAAGGTCTTTTTCGACCCGTTTATTGTAACTGTAATCTCCATCAGTGTATTTCCTCCTCGCAGCATCCAGTCAGGATGTCCTCAAGCAGTACAGTGGCACAGTGAAGTCTGTACTCACCTGATGCTCTGTGATCGTCAAATGATTTCAAATGGCCTTTAACTGTTTTTTCAAGAATGGATTGGAGCTCTTTCCTGGAGGCTTTTAGATCTTTCCCTCTCAACTGCTCTTCAGTTTCAGTAAGGCGCATCACACTGTAGGACAGGCCTCCTGCGGCAATAGCCGCATCCCTGCAGAATGTGCCATCGAGTTCAATTTTGACGGCCACTTTAAGGAAAGGCAGGTCTATCGAAGTCCTTGCGATGCGTCCGGCCCTTATTCGACATCTATTGTCAGGGATTGGGATTCTGATGCGGAGAATCAGTGGGGAAAAGCCTTCCGCTCTCTTTGAAAGATAGTGCTCAATGGCGATTTCATTTTCATTTTCATCATCCTCAATTGTGACAAGAGATGCTCCTGCGACAAGCAGGACGGGTATGATATCTGAGCGGGAGTAGCTGGACGCCGTACAACCTCCGATCGTGGCAACATTTCTTATGTTTCTGGATACACTCCGGCACGAATCTGTCAGAGCATTCATTTTGTGAGCATTGAAGAGCGGTGATTCGACCATCTCCTGAAAAGTAACCATTGCACCTGTAACCAGATGCTCACCGTGCTTTTCAATACCTTTCAGGGCCAGCCTGTGAAGGCTTATTACGTGTGTCTGGCTCTTTTTTCTGCCTGCATTGAGCAGTGTTCCCCCTCCCAGGTAGAAAGAGGGTTTATTGCATCTTTTTAGTAAAAGCGCCTCTTTGATTTCCGTGGGGGCATAAAACTCCTTAACCATATCATCCCTCCTTGTATAAAGCAGAGCGGCAAAACCCCTCTTCTTATACAGCGGCGTAATACAATAATCCGCTATTGACTTGAAGCAGATGCCGGCGGTCCTGTCTGAAGCGCCGCCAGGATGCCGACACTGAGTGCAGTACCTCCCGGTAATTGGAGGTATGAGTGTTATTATTAGGTGGAAATCCACTTTTTACCTTCTTTCACAGTAACAGAAGGGCAGCGGCATGTAATTCAGCAGTTGGCACTGCCGGACCGGACAACGTGATTTCAAGATTCTCAGACTCGAGATGGGAATGGAGGAAAGACAGAGCTGTGAATGGAATGAATTAACCAGCCATCGATGGGATAGTCCTGAACACCGAGGGCGAGATGATCTGGTGGAGATGTGACAGTTGAGAAAACTGACTGCCTTTGATATTGCAGAGGCTCATACAGAAGAAGATCGGAGAGTGTGCTTCGCTCTCAGGCACCGTGTGTATGTTGAGGAATACAGATGGTTTGACGATGACGGGACAGGTGTCGAATATGATGAATATGACTCCCATGCGCTGCTTTTCCTGGCACGCATCTCAGGTAAACCTGCCGGAACAGCCCGTATCATCTTTTCCTCGTCAGGAGCTCTTCCTTCAGAGAATCATCTATCTGAGAAGCTCTGTGCTGAGCTTCGAGAATGCCATACAGTTGCAGAGATCTCACGTGTAACAGTCAGTGTTGAGTTCAGACAGAGAGGTCTAGCCAGCGCGCTGAAAGACAGGCTGATCGAAGAGGCGCGAAGCAGGGGTGTTACTGCCCTGCTGATAGATACATTCATCGAGGGTCCGATGACATGGAAAAGAATCTGGGAGGCATCCGGATTCAAGCCTGCAGGAGAAGCGTATCCTTTCATTGGCCCTTCAGGGACATATCTTTCAATAGTAATGATGCTCCCGCTTGCAGCGGGGGCAGATTCAGAAACGGCGCCTGTCAATTATTGAGGAGCTCAATCTCTGAGAAGCCTGTGTCAGGGATTCCTCAGCTTCTCAGTGTCATAGTACTGTCTCATCTCTTTAATCGTGCCGTTATGCATCTCAATAATCGAAACGCCTCTGCTTTCGTAGGGGAGGCCTTTTCGCGTGATGCCTGTGCTCATCCATTCTGCTGCAATAAGCCTTTCTGAGGCAATAGTATTTATTATCTTAAAATGCATATCAGGAATAATCACAAACAGTTTGTCTAGGAAGCGCTTTATCTTCTTCTTCCCCAGATAAAAGCCTCCAAGAGTGTTGGTACCTGGAAAGATAAAAGATGCCTCGTCGGTAAAAAAGGACATGAACTCTTCAAGATCACGGTTGTTCAGCGATTCGAACAGCTCGTAGGTTAGTTTTTCATTTGCGTTTCTGTTCTGGGCAATACCGGCTTTTTTCATTGCATGATACCTCCCTGTCTTCTCTATTATACAGGAAATCTTCTGCCAGGGAAAGGAGAGGGGTGAGGTGATTAAGTGCGTATTAAAAGGAAAAGTGTGGTTTTGGAGATTATCAGCAGGAAAATGAACCTGAAAATGTGTATTTCTGAAGTAATCCTTTTCAGGCAGTCCGGCCTCCGATGCCGATGTGAGCGCCCAGTATCTCCCGACAATAATGATTTAAAGATGTCGTGTATGGACAATGTGAAATGTTTTAAAGTTGCTTGGCAATATATGGAGAAAAATATGTCAAAGAGGAGTTATCGTGGCAACTTCGGCTTTTCTTATCGCGCTTCGGGACAATCTGCCAGTATGATATTCAGATTGAGATCGATTTCGGACGTGAGGTGAGGCATGGAGATCTTGAAAAGCTTGCTGTGGGGGAAGGATATTACGAGAGAATGGACCAGGAACTTGAGATTGAGCATTGAATGCGACCTGGAGAAGAACACTTTCTGTGGAGTCGCGCTCAATGAACCGATTTCAAAGCTGTCAGGGCTCGGCCCTTCTGAAGACAGGCAGAAGGCAGGCAGGGGCGAATTCTGCTACTATTCAATGGGCTTCAGCGTTGGGACAGACAATGAGAAGATCACCGATTTCAGTTTCATCTGGGATGGCCTTCCCCCTGGGAAGGCACTCACGCCATTCTGTGGAAAATTCATATACAGGGGCGCTTCGATAAAACTTGGCCCCGGAATAAAAGTGGACACATTCATCTCCACCTTTGGAGAGCCCTATTTCAACGATAACGATGAGGGAGAACCTGAGTCGACTCTTTTCTACGAATTCGGTGACGTGGAATGGCAGGTGGATTTCAACGAGAGAAAGTGTCTCTACTGGCTCTTGATAACGACACCTCCGCTGCTGGCCGATGAAAAGCAAAGGCAGGCGTATAAGCTCGACAGGCCATGGCCGCCGGAATGAGTCTGCTTAGTCATCACCGGCTGGCAGCTGCAAAAATACATAACGGAAAGGAATTAGTGAACATGCTGATTAAAAAAGCGATTCTTCTGCTCCTGCTGACTCTTGTGCTGGCTCCTGCCGCTGCCAGTGCGCAGATTACGGCTCCTGAAATCTCTCATCGCCTTCTTGTCCAGCCTGACGACGGCCGTTCTGCCGTTCTTAATGTGCTTGACAGCGCAGCGAAATCCATCACACTGACAATATATGAGATTGATGACCCGGAAATCAATGCTGCATTGATTCGGGCTGTCAAGCGGGGCGTACAGGTAAGAATCCTGTATAACTATTATTCCTTCTTTCACATGGGCCGCGAATACAGGCTCGAGCCGGCGCTTAAAGCTTTTGAGTCAGCTGGTATCCAGCTCCGAAGGGCACCTGAACAGTTCAGAGTCACTCATCAGAAGACGTTCACCGTTGACGGCCGCTTGAGCATCGTCATGACGTTCAACCTGCAGCCGGGTTATTTCAGCAGTACCAGGGACTTCGCAATCATCACCACTGTTCCTGATGAAGTGGGGGAGATCGCAAGTGTCTTCGAGTCTGACTGGCGCGCTGTGAGCATTGTGCCTGAATTACCATCGCTCGTATGGAGCCCGACAGACTCGAGGCGAAAGATACTCGGCCTGATAGCCGGAGCGGCAAAGACCCTCGAAATATACAACGAGGAGGCTGAGGACCGGGAGGTTCTGCAGGCGCTGATCGATGCCACGAAGCGTGGCGTGATAGTGCGCTTTATAAGTGCACAGCTTTATGAAAGAGGCGTGGACAGGAACCAGGAAGGGCGCGATCTGCTGAATGCGAACGGCGTCAAAGCAAAGTGCGTCAAAGTTCCTTATATCCATGCGAAGATGATCCTGGCAGACTATGGTGCTACAGGCGCAAAGGTGTTTGTCGGGTCGGAGAACTTTTCGTGGACATCGCTGAATTTAAATCGTGAGCTGGGTATCATTGTCACTGAGAAGGAGATCATGGACAGGCTCCACGCAACATTTGAGATGGACTGGACAAAGCAGTGAGGCATATCTGGCATGACTTCACATAGCCGACAAGCAGCTTTCTGTCTCCCATGACAGCTCTGGACGAGAGAGAAAGGCTGGTGGAATGGCGTGCGGTTTCAATAGAAAAGGCGCCCCTACAGGAGGAGCGCCATGGTGAGTTGTCAAAAGCGGCACTTTGCCTAGATTCAGCGGTGAGTTGCCGCTTTGTTATGCCTGCACAGTGTGAGCATTTGCTTTTTTAAAGGTCTTCATGAAGTCGACCAGCTTTTCCACACCTTCATATGGGAAGGCGTTATAGAGGGAGGCTCTCATTCCGCCTGCAGAGCGGTGCCCTTTCAGGCCTTCCAGGCCCTCTTTCCTGGCCTCTTCCGCAAACTTCTTCTCCAGGTCTTCGGAGGGAAGCCGGAATGTGACGTTCATAAGTGAGCGGCTGTCCTTGTCTACGTTGGGCCTGTAGAAATCATTGTGCTCATCTAGAGCTGCATATAGAAGCTCAGCTTTCTTTCTGTTATAACTGTCCATCGCCTTGAGACCGCCCTGCTCATTGAGCCACTTCAGAACGAGGTGTACAACATAAACGCTGAATACAGGTGGAGTATTGTAGAGCGAGTCTTTTTCCACATGTGTCTTGTAGCTGAGCATGGTGGGGATGTTTTCCCGGCATCTCTCGAGCAGGCTCTTCTTCAACACGACTACAGTGACACCTGCAGCACCCAGGTTTTTCTGCGCTCCGGCATAGATGAGGGAGAACTTTTTAAAGTCCATCTCGTGGGAGAGGATATCTGAGGACATGTCTGCAAAAAGCGGCACATTTCCCACATCAGGGATGGAATGCCATTCTGTTCCGTAGATGGTGTTGTTAGTGGTTATGTGGGCATAGACCGCATCATTGGTTAAGTTGAACTGCTTTGGAATATAAGCGAAGTTCCTGTCTTCTGAAGAGGCGGCTACATTAACCTTTCCGAGCATTCTGGCTTCCTTTATGGCTCTCTTTGCCCATTCACCTGTGTGGATGTAATCGGCAACTGTCCCTTCCTTAAGGAAGTTCATTGGTATGGCGGTGAACTGCGTGCTTGCACCGCCGCCTAAAAAGATGGCTTTATAATCATCTCCAAGCCCCATAAGCGACTTCAGATCTGCTTCAGCTTCCTGGTTGATCTTTTCATAGTTTTTGTGTCGATGGCTCATCTCCAGCAGTGACATCCCCATATCACTGAACTCCAGGACACTCTTTGATGCCTGCTCCAGCACCGGTACCGGAAGTGTAGCCGGGCCGGGGTTGAAATTAAATACTCGTTTCGCCATAACAGACCTCCTTGATGTTTATTTGTGAGAAACCTGCTCCTTATTCTGAACCTGCACGGTAAGCTCCGCGCTGATGATGGCTACTGTTGCGCCGTTGGCAAGCAGAGTCAGAAGCTCCGAATCTCTCTTTGAATAGGGCTCACGCTTATTGAAGACTGCCAGTACACCAATTGTAGTATCACCCTTCTTGAGAGGCACACCGGCAAACTTCTCCAGAATGGCTTCGCTGCTGCTCTGGAAATCAGTATTGTATCCGCAGGCATTGAAGTCAAACTTGCTGTTGAAGGTGAGCTCCTTCCCGTTTTCGATTATGCCTCGAAGAAACTCAGGAGCCTTGTTGTCTTTTTTCAGGTTGAGCTCTTCGAAGGGCTTTGACGCGAAGGTAAAATCCTTTATTATGCAATCCTCTCCTGTGCGCAGGAGAAGTGCATTTTCCGAATCGGTAATGTTTTCGGCGTATTGGAGAACATTCTCCACTATAAAATCCAGGTCATCTGATGAGGTAATCGCAATCAGAAGTTGATTGATATTAATGAGTGCAGAGATGTAATGGTTCAACTCATTATATGAAAGCGACAGAGTTTCATATGCATCTTCCAGATCTATTGTCTTCTCCTTGACTTTCCTCTCGAGATGAGCATTCAGATCTTTAAGCTCGGCTATGAGGGATTGATTCTCCAGAAAGAGCTTTCTCCGCTCCAGGGCTTTAGTTACTATCGGGTCCAGCATCGAGATCGGGTGCAGCGGTTTTGTCATATAGGCATAAGCTCCGAGTTTACCCAGACATTCCACTGCAGATTCAACCGATGCATAACCTGTTATGACTATTACCTCTGTGGTGGGATTGATCTTCTTAATCTCACGAAGAAGCTGATCCCCTGAGAGTCTGGGCATGTTCAGATCCAGCAGTACAAGCTCATATGAATGCTGTCTGAATAGTTTGAGCCCCTCTTCTCCATCTGAAGCGGTATCCACACTGTATCCCATTTTAGAGAGAGTTCTTTTTAAAAGCTTCTGAATTGGCTCCTCATCATCAACTACAAGTATGCTGCATTTGTCACATTCAATTGAAAAGCTGGTCAGCTTCTGGTCATATGGAATCACGGAGATCACTCATCCTCTTTAAAGTTTTCTGCAGAAAAGGCTACAGATTATATTTTCTATATCCTTCTCTATTTTTATGCAATTTCCTCTCATGCACCTCTCCTGCAGAAACCAGAAGCCTTCAAATGAAAGGTCAGGCTGGCCGTGGAAATAAAAAAGGCGCCACAACAGCGCCTTTTGATCAGTATTGAACTCCTTGTCTGAGATATCAGAGACCATCCTGTTCCTGCAGGTTATCTGTAAGATGTCTGCCGAGAGCGCTGTAAAGATTGTAATCGAGCTCACCGCCGGATTCGAGTCCTTTCCATAGCACCGCCATTCTGGGCTCGGTAAGGGTAAGCTTCTCTTTCAGAGAGAGAGCGTGCTTCAATACAATATCCTTTGCCTCTCCGATTGTCTTCTTTTCTGCATCTGTGAGCTCTATCTTGGGATTCCCAAGAATCTGGTTCAGGTTTCTGATCAGCGTATTGTCCGCCATGAAATCATTAAGGACCTTCCTGTCGACCTTTTTAGCAGCATCTTTAAGCCAGGGGAGATACTCTGAACGGGTTGCGAACTCCGGCACATTCTCCTTCTCATACCGCTGTGCCATGAAGGCGATGTCCACTGCGTTGGTAGGAGCCCAGACGGTAATACCTGTTGAGTTGTCCATATCCTTGCCCTCATGCTGCTCGGCAATGACAGCGTCTTTGACCGCCATCTGCACTTTTGCAGCCTGATCCTTGACGGCCTGAGGTATGACAGGATTCTGCTGCACGTTCTTCATGATATCTCCGATATCTTTTATCATATCGTAAAAGGCGAAGATCGTGCCTGCAGGGTTGAAAGCTGAGGAGTTATAGCCCTGGCTCTTGTCAAACTCCTTGAATATGAGATGATCAGGCACTTTCTGATCATTGCATATCTTGATGAAGTTCTTCCACTCGTCGACGACGCCTCCCATTTTCTGGGTATCCAAAGCGGTTAGAGTCAGGTATGATTCTTTCCATCTGATGAATTCAGGGAAGTTTTCCTTTACATCTTTCCCTTCTGCGCGGTAGTATTCGACGAAGTCTTTTGCAAAGGCCTTCGGATCGAATGTTCCTGAGTCTTTGATGGACTGCTGCATACTTGTAATATGATCATTCCAGTCGTGGAGCATGTTGCCGCGTGAATAGTTCTCCGAGGATATATTGATATCAGCGATGTCGCGCATCTCATAAGCAGCTTCCATGTTGCCCATATAACAGGAGTTGAAGACGAAGGCGTCGATCTTCTTTTGCTCTCCTGTTTCCTTTGATGCTGCAGCTACACCGTCCTTTACGGCTTTGTTCATTACCTGAGGAGACTGCTCGAGGGCGCCAATCCAGGCACCACCATGACCTGTAACTACTACCACGTAATGTTCTGCAGGGTAGTTCTTCATGCCCCAGGCGATGAAATCACTGAGGGATTTCGGATCTCCCATCTCTGTGCCGTCAGGAAGCGTTTCTACAACCTGTGAGCCGAAGTTCTGCTTGTCTTTCACTGCATCATCAAATGGTTTCGTTATGGCGTCCAGCTCTTCACGTATCTTCCTGGACTCTGGAGCGTCATAGTTCTCCATGTACTTGACCATGCCAAGTTCTTTCGACTTGTTATACTCTTCAAGAGCTTTGGTTTTGTCACCCATGCCGGAGTATATCTCGCTGAGTGTATAGTGCACAAGAGCGTTGTCCGGTATCTGCTTTTCCACGCCCAGCCACTGTTCGAGCGACATATTCATATCACTGTGGTCGTGTTTTGTTACATAAAAACGTTTTACTCCGCTCCAGTCACCGTCAATGTGATGGGGCTCCTGGCCCGGCACGTCCTGCGGCGCTCTTCCAAGCTGTGCCACCACGTTCACATTTTCATCAGACCCGGCCTCCTCTATGTTGAAGAGAGTGCTAGCCGTCGTCCTGTGCAGATCCTTATACTGGCCGTGCATATAGAATAGCACTGTCAGCTCCTTTTTAGGGGGAGCCGAGTCACTCTTCAGGGAGATTGAATCCTGAGGCAGAGCTGTACCCTGCTGCGGTGTGTCTTCTTCTTTTTCTCTAGGCGCAGAGGGAAGAGAAGTTGTTTGCGGGAGATTCACTCTGTCAATATTCATGGCACACCATCCTGTTTTTTAGATTACAATGTATATTTATTGTATACAAAAGAAGCAGGGAAATACATTGACATATTGTTAAAAGTTGGACGGATAATTACTTATGCTCCTGAGTTTAACAACTCTTTTCACACAGCTCATCGGCCTCTGCCCCGGGTATGGTGAGCTCCTTTGAATTGGGAGCCGCGAGCTTATCCAGGGTGATATAGGTATCTGCCTCCTCTTTTCCGAGCTTCCCTTCCTGCTCGAGAGCATCTGCGATATCTCTGAGCCCGGCCTCTTCCAGCCTGCGCCTGAGTGGGAGGCCGTCTTTCGAGCAGCCCCGGTACTGGTAATACTCATCGAGCATTCCTGGATGGTTGAGGTCCACTCCATGACCCCACCCGTCTTTTTCCCGGCTGGCTTTGAACGTGTCATCGGCTCTTGTCACTCCATGCAGAGCGTTGAATGCACGTTCCAGCTGATAAGCCCTCTCGCCCTTTATAAAGAGCTCTGCGCCGTCACAATCCATTCCAGTGGCATAACTGTATGCGGAAGCGAACTTTGCAGGCTCCAGTCTGCTGTTGGCCAGGCCGAGAGTGTTGAGGAAAAAGCACGATCCCATCGAATCGCCGATCATCTTGTAGTTTTCATGCCACCAGATCACTCTTCCCTTGTCTTCATGGGAATAAAGGTCAAAACCCGCATCTGTTCCCCCATAGAGGGCCTCTGTCAGTTTCTTTGCCGGGGCATCGCCGAGGAGAGTGGGAAACCCTTTCTGATGATCGCCGCCGCGCGTCCCTACAGCCAGGCTCAGGATGAAGGGCGGGCAACTGGGGAATGGATCGCTCATCCCCTTTATGTGCACTGTGAATTTCTCCGCCCCTTTGCCGATTGCCTTTTCCATGGCCCTGCTGCCCTGTGCGAGCAGAGCTCCGAAGCCTTCCTGCTTTGCAGTCTTCTCGAGCAGCCTATCGACCATATCGACGTTGTTCCATTCAAGAGTCATCCCGTCGGTGTCAGCAGCGGTCAGGATCCCTGCCTGGAACAGATCGATGGCGGTGCCTATCGAAGTGGATGCTTCAAATAAATCTATACCCAGAGCGTTACAGCGATTCGTGATATGCAGCACGCTGTTGACATCTTCTATGGCCAGATTATAGCCTGCTGCGCATGCGTAGCCGATCTCATACTTGGAGCCACGTTCGCCTTTGAAAGGCCCGTCTTTTATGGTGTAATCCTTCTCGCATTTGATGGGGCATCGATAACATCCCTTTGATTTGGACTCTGTCGCATTATTGAACGATTGAATGTCCAGTTTGCCGCAATATTTCATGTCTGCCTGGAAGCGGTAGTTATGATGGTAAAGGAGACCCATGGAGGTGAAGACTTCGCAGTTTCTCATTGTGCCTGACTGGGAGAAAACTTTTACACGTGGGTTTGATGTGCAGAATCTGCTGAGCTCATTGCAGAACCTGGAAAAGTCATCCGGTTTTGCGATGGGGATCTTTCCTCTTCCGTTTGCAACTATGGCTTTGAGCTTCTTCGAGCCCATCACTGCACCGACGCCTGTGCGTGACCAGGAGTTCCCTCCATCGTGGGTGAGAATGTTGGCAAAAGGCACCGTGTTCTCACCTGCAGGGCCTATGCAGGCCACCATGCTTCCGGAATGCTTCTTGGCAAGAGTGCTGTCGGTCTCAAAGACATCGAGCCCCCAGATTTCGTCAGCCTTTTCCAGGGTGCATGCTCCGGAGCGATCGATATAGAGATAGCACGGCGATTCGGCTGCGCCGCGCAGCACGATGTGATCATATCCTGCCAGTTTCACCATTGCAGGGAAATAGCCGCCTCCGTTGGCATCACCGAAGATGCCGGTGAGCGGCGATAGGGCGGTGAAGGCAGAGCGCGCAGAGCAGGGGAACTCTGTTCCTACGAGCGGGCCTGCCCCGAAGATGAGAGGACTCTCCGGATCGAGAGGGCTGGCATTGTGAGGCAGATTCTTATACAAAAGCCATGCATTAAGCCCGGAGCCGCCGAGAAATCGGCGCACAGCATCCCTGTCAAGCTCCTCCGTTTCAATCTTTCCTGACGATAGATCTACATTCAGAATCCTGCCTCGATATCCAAACCACTCCATGACATTTCCTCCTGTTACATTGTTTTGTTGTAATCATGCTTGAATTGCCTGCGAGATTGCTGTTGCCGTATCTGAAGAATGTTCACAGATAAAGCTCACTACAGGAAATATTGTCTTTAATAAGAGAAAGTCCTTTTATACTGCTCTGAGGTCACAGAAAGAGGAAGGTACATAATCAGGAGTAATCAGATGTATGCCTACCATCCAGCGCGGGATAATACCGGTGTGGAGAGAGAGCTTGCTGGTTAATATCATGAACACCCCTGCCATCTTATTTCCATAGATATACAGGAGCCGAAAGGCGGAAATAAAGAGAGGCGCAGATATCTGTGCCCCTCCTGTCTCATCGGCTATATAAAAAGTCTTACGTTTTCCCTGTGAGACTGTCCTGCTTCACCACGATCCTTCCCCGGTTCTGCTTCTTTTCCCGACAAGCATTTGAGCGAGCTTTGTCTCCCGCCGTTTACTTTCTTCGAGATAATCCTTCAGCTCATCGCATTCCGCTCTTGTTCTGGTAAGCATCTGAGCCAGTTTGGTTTCCCTGGCCTTGCTTTTTTCAAGATATTCAGCCAGTTCAGAAATCTTCTGCTTCGCCTCTGCCAGAGATACCTCCAGCGATTCAGATTTTTCAAAGAGAAAATCTGAGATATGCTGGAGCTTTTCGTTCTCATCAGTCATCCTGGCGATCTGTGTGCTCTTCCAGTTCAGAAGGTGCGAGAGCTTCATGAGCCGCTCATTGTATTCGACCTCTTTTTTGGTATACTGCTGCTTAAGGTTTTCGATGAACTTCTTTCGCAGGTTACTGTGGCCGTCAAGCCATCCGAGACGGTATGACACCTTTTTTATGTCTCCGAGGATCTCCCACAGTGAAGATGGAATCGAGCTTAACTGAAGAGGTGCTGCAATAGATGCCTGTGCTATTGTGCCTGATGAGTTATTCCAGGCTGAGGTGCGTGTAATATCCACTCTCTCATCCTTTATAAGAGTCGAGGCTCTCCTGAGAAAGTGGTAAATATCCAGCGGGACCTTCACTTCCACGCCATCGATCGTGTCAGTCAGATTATCCCGTAATGGAAGGGCCGGACAGGGTGGTGTCTGCTCAATAATTGCTCTGTCAGATAATAAAAGAGAAACAGTATTCATCGGAATTCCTCCTGTATGAACCGTCTCTCCGCAATTCATGCATGTTCAAGAGAGGGAGGAGAATTCCTTCTTTTATTCGAGCGTGCTGATCTTCTCCACATAACGCCTGATGTCAAATTTTCTCTCCAGCCCTCGTGCATTCATATATCGAACTGTGCCGAAGATGGGGCGCTCAGCCCAGGGGCGATCGTGTTTCCCGAAGCACCAGGCCACTCCTGTATATCCGTTGGGGTCTCTGCCGTCGAGCTCGTAGGTGTTATTCAGTCGCAGGGCCCTGTTGAAGGCTTCTTCCGGATCAGGCGACCACTCGAGAATCTTCTTGCCCCAGTACATACGCATATAACCGTGCATCCGTCCGGTTATGATCATCTCACGCTGTGCAGCATTCCAGTAAGGATCATGTGTTGCAGCCCTTTCAAGCTCATCGTATGTGTATAGCACCTCTCTCCTGTCGTTCCGGTGGCTTTCGAGAGTCTTTCTGGCCCATCCAGGAATGCTTTGGAATCTGTCATACAGTTTATTGTAATGAAGGAAGTTGCACGAAAGCTCTCTCCGCACAATAAGCTCTTCCAGAAATGCTGCGCTTCCCCTGGCTCCGGCTTTTTTTACTTCCAGTGCAGCATGAAGTGGAGAGATCTGGCCAAAATGAAGATAGGGACTCAGATGAGAGGTGCAGTCAAGACAGGGGTCATTCCTGCATTCGTCATAATCTTCCAGCCGGTTCTCGATGAACTCTTCGAGTTTTGAAGCTGCTTCTCTTTCGCCGCCTTTTGTAAGGAGAGGCGAGCCTTTCTTTCCGGCAGTACCTGCCTGTGACAGCAGCAAGTCTGTGTCACTGCAGTCGATACTTTCCAGGTCGAGTCCTAGAGAGCTGTATGATGGCTCGACCTGCTCCGGTGCTCTCATAAACAAGGGCAGAAGCTCACGAAGTTTTGGACGCAGCGTGGCTGCCGTGTACTGCTCTTTTCCTGAGGCTGTCTTTAAAGGTACGATGACATCGCTCTCCACTTCTATGAAGGGGCACTCAATCCGGGCTGCCGCAAAGTCACGCCAATCTCTCTGGATTCGGGTATAACCGACGTCAGTGATGACGAGGGCAGCACGCTGCGACAATGTACAGATCCCCTGCTCCGGTGATTCCAGCCTTATTATCATGATGATATTCATTTCCTGAAGAGCGTGTCTGAGCTCTTTCAGCCCTTCAAGCATGAAGCGGTAATGGCGCAGCTGGGCTTCAGGATAAAGGCCGGTCAGGCCAAAATACACTACAGTCGGGAGCTTGAGTTCGTTGGCCTTTTCTATTGCGAAGAGAAGCGCGTGATTGTGATGAGCTCTCTGCGAGGCCTGCATCCAGTAGAGAACATATCGCCCCTGCAACGGCACCTTATCATTTCGAACCCGGATGCGCTCTCTTTCAACCATGGATATCCACCGCCTCTTTCTCTGCTTATGATCTTCACCACAAGGATGTGCTATCCTTCCACTATCTATTCGAAGATTATGCGGGATGCAAAAAAAATCGCAGCAGGAAGTGTTCAATTTGGAAATTTTCTGTTATAATATATGATGTAAAACTGAAACAGATAACTAATCATTCACTTTTCCAGGAGCAGTAGAATTATGGAGGCAGAAAAGCTGCTTGCCCGTCTCGCCAGTTGCTATGATACACAGGAGCGCCTGAATGCTCTCAATGAATATGGCTCGACAGTTCCTGAAGAGCTTTCTGAGCTTATTTTCATACATCTTGATATCCATGTGGCGGAAAAGAACTACGATATGGCTGATGAGCTCGTCAAGATTGGAGAAGAGTTTACCAGAGTATACAGGGAGCCTGCATTTGCCTATCAGCTTTTCAAGAAGAAAGCCAAGCTGTATGAAGAAAAGGGCGACACCGGCGAAGCGCTTTCGATCTATCAGGACATGATAACCCTTTCCATGGATATGAACAGAGAAGATATAGAGGCCGAAATGCTTATGGAGTCGGGGATTATCTACGAAAAAAGCGGTGATACCGAAGAAGCTCTTGAGCGATTTCTGAAAGCAAGCGGTATTTACAGGAAGCTCGGACACAATTACAACTATGCTGCTTCACTTTTTAATATCGCCTATATCTTTTACAACAAGGGCGATCTTGATGCTTCAATAAGCTATTGCCAGCAGGCTCTTCAGGCAGATGATGCGGAGCAGTTTCACAGTCTCGAGGCGCACGTGAACCTTGAGTTTGCAAATATCTATGAATCACGAAAAGAGATGCTTCTCTCCAAGCTCTTCTATCAGAAGGCGCTGGAAGGTTATCAGAAGGGAAACGACAAGGCAAAGGTGAGTGATATTCTCTACAAGATAGGCGCAATATTGAATATAGAGAAGAGAACACCTCTTTCCGAGCAGTATTATCAGAAAGCTCTTCATATGAAGATGGATATCGATTATACCCAGGCGCTGGCAGATTATTACTATCTTCGCGCCCGCGTGTTCAAGGATGCCGGTCTGTATATGAAGGCAATACGATATCTGGACAAGGCTTATGCGCATTACTCGCAGCTCGGACAGGAGAAGCAGTGCCTCAAAGTCAAGTATCAGCTCTATACGATTTTCTGCAAATCAGATGACAGGATATTCTTTCTCCCGGAGTTCATCAGGAGCTATAAATCTCCACCTGCCGGCGATACCACCATGGACAAGGCCGTGAAAGGGATCTACACGCAGCGGAAATCTGATGGCCTCAGGCTTCAATATTTCCGCAACAGTGAGGGCAGGGGAGACAGCCTCATAGACAGGAAGCTTCTCTCCTCGCTTCTTCGCGATCTTTCCAGAATCTATTATCAGATCGGAAATTCGAAGAAATACAAATTTTACTCGCAACAGTACAGGGTGATAAAAGATTATAAGGGCAGAAACAACTAGCGCTGCTCTGCCGCATTTTTCCTCATATTCCTCACGAAGGCATCTCTGTCTTCTGCCCCGAACAGAGCAGATGCTGTTATTACGCAGACAGCGCCTTTTGATGTAACTTCCGCAATTGTGTCGGTGTTAACTCCGCCATCTACTGCTATGGTAATATCCTTTCCCATCGATTCAATGCACGCTCTGGCCTCTGTAATTTTGGGCAGCACCGATTCAATCATGCTCTGCCCTGCAAAGCCTGGATTGACAGTCATTATCAGGATCTCATCGAGCGTGTCTGCCACGTAGGGGAGGAAGGTGAGAGCGGTTGAAGGGTTGACGGCAACTCCGGCTCTTGCGCCGCATTTTCGAATATACTGCAGCGAGCGGTGAAGATGGACAGATGTCTCAGAATGGACAAGTATGGTGTGAGCTCCTGATGTCACGCATTCTTCAATGTACCTGTCAGCATTTTCGACCATCAGATGGGCTGTAAAAGGCATATCGGTAAGCTTTTTTATTGTGCGAAGCATCAGCGGCCCGAAAGTGAGGTTCGGTACGAAGACGCCATCCATCAGGTCGAAGTGAAGTGAGTCTACTCCTGCTGCAGTGATAGATGCGATCTCTTCTCTGAGTCTGGTGAAGTCTGCAGAAAGTATTGATGCGGAGATTTCGATTTTCATCACATATTCTCTTTCTTGACGAGTTTTCCGTCGACATAGACCATTAATTCAGCTTCTCCCCAGGAAGTGATGAGAATGTCAATCCTGTCGCCTCCCATGTGATCGCCAACATAGTAGTCATTGAGTCCCCGCTGATCTTTCAGCACGAGCTTGACTTCACACCGGTCAGCAGCTTCAGGTGTAACAAAGGAGAACTTTTCCTGCTTGATTGAAACTTCCATCACGCGCTGTCCGGCGCTTACATCAACATTAACAGGAGTCTGCTTGTCGGTGAGCTGCCCTGGCATCGGATTCTGCCTTATGATCTCTCCTTTGGGGATGTAATCGTGATATACCCATCTCACTCTTCCAATTACGAAGTCGCTGTCATCAGCTATCTTTCTCAGCTCATCGAGCTGCTTTCCCTCCCAGCGTGGTGTTGAGGTTCTGGAGGAAACACCCTTATTGACTGTCACATTGATGGGAGTCCCTTTCCTCACTTTGTCTCCTGCCTTTGGATTCTGATCCAGAACCTGCTCAGGCTCATCTTTTTTTTCCTTCGAGAGCTTGACTTTTCCCAGCAGAAGTCTCTTGTTGGTTAAAGCCATGGTACATTCACGAAGATTCAGGCCGGTAAGATCAGGAACTGCTATGGTTTCCGGGCCAAGGCTTATTACGGCACGAATCTCCCTGCCTCTGCGAACTGTACGTCCTGCCGGCGGGATCTGTCTTATTATCTCGTCCCTTGGAATATCATCCTTATACTGCTTCTCATTGACCTTCAGGACGAGATTGAACTTCTTGAGCAGCTCATTTGCGTCCGAGAGGTTTTTCCCTTCAATGTTCGGAACTGCTATCTCTTCAGGGAGCCTGAAAAAGGACTGATAGACTGTCCATCCCAGAAATCCTGCAAATGCCAGAGTAAAACAGGTAATGAAGGCTATTAAAAGAGTTTTGCCGTAAGAGAGTAGGTTGTCCTGCACCTTGAGCCTCCTTCAGAGGTCGTCTGACTGATCTAATATCGAGGATGTTCAATTCGCCTCCACTTTTTCCTTCTCCTGCAGGCTTCTGTCCAGAATATAGACAGGAGCAGATGAAGCCTCTTCAAAGGATAATATATTTTTTTATATAATATATATGATAAGTGAATTTCCGTCCACAGAAAAGAAACCGGAGAAGGCATCAAGGAGAGTGATTGGTATGGCCAAGTATGGTTTTGATGATGATGAGCTGAAAAAGCTGTTTGCGGAAGCCGGAGCAGCGGTGAAGAAGGTTCAAGCCACACCAAAGCCGGCCGAAGAGCCTGAAAGCTCGCAGGAAGCAGTGGCAAAGGAAGAGCCTGTCAGGGAGCAGGCTGCAGAACCGGTTGAAAGACAGGAATCCCTCTGGGACGACGAGGATTCTCCTCCTCATATACCGCCTGCTCAGCCCAAAGCTCCTCCGACACCGCAGGCCTCGCCTGTTGCGCACGGGCGGGCAGTGCAGATCGTTGGGGGCAGCTTTGACGATACAAATCTTATGGGAATGCTGGGTGATCAGTCTTATGTGACGATTCCATGGAAATCCATAAGGTTTCTTGCACTGGGGAGAGTCGAAGACGGTCAGGTCATAGCCTGGATGAGCGGTAAGTCGGTGTATTATATAAATGACAAGCGAATTGCATTCAAGGGGATGATTCCGCAGCTTGCGCCGTCGGCAACGCAGAACTGGCGGAGCCTCATCAATAATTTCTGTCAGAAAACAGGTCTTTCAGGCGATCCGGGCATTGTAGCATTTCAAACACCAGGCGGTCTTATTCCAAAATATCCGGCTCTGGATCTGCTGTTTGCCCAATTGAAGTAATAGCCGCAGCGGCAGTGTCCTGTTCTTCATATGATGCCCACTGCTCAGGAGACTCCCATACTGTGACTCTGCAGAGCACAGCCTTTTCGGGGAGTTTTTCCTTTATCTGACAGAAAAGCCTGTATGATATGTTCTCAGCGGTCGGATTCTCTGAAGAGAATGGTTCGCACTCGTTGAGGAGCAGGTGATCATACCTGGAGACTTCTTCTTGCACAAGAGCCTTGAGGTCGGAAAAATCAACTACCATACCGAGATCATCGAGAGAAGTGTTTCCATTGTCAGGCGGTATTGAGGAGAAAACCACTTCAATATCCCACCTGTGACCGTGCATGAAGGCACATCTGCCTTTGTGTCCTCTCAGGAAGTGTGCTGCATCAAAGTGTGCGCGAACACCGAGACGGAATCTACCCTGTTTTTTCACAGTTGTTACCCCTTTTATGCTATTTTCCTGTCGGGACAGGCTGAGGCTGCAGAGGAATCTGTGGTGACGTCTCAGGAGAAGCCTCAGGTGTCAAAGGTACATGAGGTGTAATCTGTTGCGTGTCGCCGGATCTTGACACGACTATATTTATCTTCTCTCCTGTGGCGGCCTCAGAGCTTGCAGCAGGACTCTGTTCCAGAACAACGTCCGGAGGGGCGTCATTTACCTCTCTGTAAGTAACGGTGCCAATCTGGTATCCTCTTCCGGCAGCGGTCTCTCTGGCATTGGAGAGCTTTTTTCCAACAAGGTCCGGGATCATCGGCAGAGATTCTACGGTTACTGTCACCACTTTGTCGGCTATGGCCTCTCCAGGTTTAGGTATCTGTGACAGAATTACCGCGTCCGGTTCTTTTTCTCCGCCTTCTATGTTGAGACTCACGCCTAGAGGTTCGAGTATTGTCTCAGCCTCCTGTACGGTCTTGCCGATCAGGCTCGGTGAGGTGAGTCCCTCCATCGCCTTACTTACAACCACTTTGACCACGCTGTCTTTAACCACTTCTGTTCCTGCTGCAGGTTTCTGGCGGATGATGTTTCCTGCCGGAATTTGAGCAGATGGCTCTGTGGTATCGACTATGAGCCTCAATCCGATCCTGGACAGCAGTTTCTGCGCCTCAGCTTCAGATTTTCCAGTGAGATCGGGTATTTTCTGCTTTTCCGGACCTTTGCTCACTTTCAGGAATATCGTGCTTGAAGGTGAAACCATATTCTCAGGTGATGGCTCCTGCGACAGAACAACACCTGCCGGTCCGGCATCGCTGAAGATCTGCTCGATCCTGATATTTATGAAGCCTCTGTCAGTCAGTGTCTTCCTTGCATTTTCAACAGTCTTGCCCTTGACATCTGGAACTTCAAGGGTTTTATTTCCTTTGCTTATAATGACTTTTACCTTCTCTCCGGGGCGTATCTTTTCCCCTGCCTTCGGACTCTGATCCAGTATGATTCCTTCAGGCTTGTCGTTGCTGAACATCTCCCGTTCAATGACCAGAGAAAGTCCTTTTTCCTGAAGAACTGCCTGTCCTTCAGAATAGGACTTCCCTGTGAGATCCGGTGTTTCAATCTCCTGAAGGAATCTGGAGCCACAGATGAGTCCTGCCACAACAGCTATCAGCGCTAAAATGACCAGTGCTCCCATTAAAATACCTTTTAATAAGGAAGTTTCTTTCTGTATGCCTTCATCCAGGTCATCGTGCTGATCTTCTCGGCGTTTCTTAAGATGCAGAGACACTTCTTCTATCTCCTTCAATGTTCTGGAATGAGATAGAGCTTTCGAAGGAGGAACGATCAGCGTTGGCTCCTCTGTGGATGGAGGCAGGATCTTCTGAGTCTTGGATTTGTCTGTTCTTTCCAGATCAGAGAGCATCTCTTCAGCACTCTGATATCTTTTCAGAGGGTCTTTCAGAAGAGCTTTCATTATTATCTTTTCCATTTCCGGTGTGATGGATGGATTAATCGATGCCGGTGATGGAGGAGTCTCCTGCACGTGCTTCAGTGCAATTGCCACAGGGTTGTCGCCGTCAAAGGGAAGCCGGCCGGCCAGGCATTCAAATAGAAGCACGCCAAGTGAGTAAAGGTCTGCAGTGGCTGCCGCAGGCTTCCCCTGCGCCTGCTCAGGAGAAAAATAGTGAACCGAGCCTATCAACGATCCCGTCTGTGTCAGTGTATCGGAGAAGAGTGCTTTGGCTATGCCGAAGTCAGTTACTTTTACGGTTCCGTCCTTACCTATCAGTATATTATGCGGTTTGAGGTCACGGTGAATTATTCCCTGCTGGTGAGCATACGCAAGCGCCGAAAGGATTGGGCGTACTATGTTGAGGAGCGTGCTTTCCTGAATTCCTTTTTTCTGACTGTTGATGAAGGCCTTCAGGCTGTTGGATTCAAGATACTCCATTACTATAAACTGAGTGCCCCCGTCTTCTTCGATATCGAAGACACTTATTATATTGGGATGCGAAAGCTTCGCCGCTGATACTGCCTCACGGTGGAAACGGTTTCTGAACTCACTGTCCTTTGAAAGATCACTCTTCAGAACCTTGAGGGCTACGATGCGGTCAAGGCGCTCGTCGTGGCCTTTATAAACATCGGCCATACCGCCTGAGCCGATCTTTTCGATTACTTTATATCGTTCCTTCAGAATTCTTCCTGTCATTGCAATCCCTTCAATGTCTCGGAAATTCTATAAAAACGCTGTAACAATCTTGTTTATCTACCCACTTGAGGGGAATGATACCAGACCCTGTTGTCCATTTTTCACCGGGCAGGAACCCTGATATCTGAAATTTCGTGGAAATATGAAATAAACCCTCCATTCTGAAGTGTGGTTGCCCTTCAGGTCCGGCGTAATCTTTCACCGACTCTTCTTTTCTTCCTTCCGGTTTTGGAGGCAGAACTGCAGAATCGGTTGAGCGATCGGTGCTGCCACCCGTCCGCCGTAACCTCCGTTTTCCACGATAACCACTACCAGATACTCTGGCCTGTGAGCAGGGGCAAAGGCGGAAAACCACGCGTGTGACTCACCGTGAGGATTTTCCGCGGTGCCTGTTTTCCCGGCGACTGCAATACCGGGAATCCTGGATTTATATCCTGTTCCCCTTTCCACAACCTGCACCATCATATCCTTGACTGTCTCAGCAGTCGATGACGAGACAGGCTGAGCCCATACCTGGGGATGAGTGTTGAAGATGTCTGTGCCCTCACGGGAGCGTATCCCCTTAATCGCGAAGGGCTTCATTATCTTTCCCTCATTGGCGATTGACGAGAAAACCAGGGCCAGATGGAGCGGGGAGAGGGCTATGGAACCTTGTCCGAAAGCGCTTTGAGCCAATCCACCCTCACTCATGTCGGAAGGCTCCGGAAATGTGGCTCCTCTCACAGGAACGCCAATATTGAAAGGTTCGAGAAGCCGGAATGCTTCTGCAAAGGCGCAGAAGTTCTGCCGGCCGATCTTCAGACCAATCTGAGCAAAGGCGATGTTGCATGAGCTTACAAGAGCCTCCTCGGTATTCAACGAACCGTGCGAGCCACCTTCTGCATCGTGGACTCTGTAATTCCCGATATCGAAATGTCCCGGACATGTGAATTCAGAGTCTCTTGTGACATAGCCCAGCTCGAGAGCAACTGCAAGTGAAAAGACTTTAAAAGTCGAGCCTGGTGGATAGCGCCCGTCAATGGCTCTGTTGACCAGAGGAGTGGATGGATCTTTCCTGAGCTTTTCCCAGTTCTTCTCTATCCCGTCAGGGTCATAAGCCGGGATGCTCACCAGCGCAAGGATCTCACCTGTCCTCGGGTTAAGCACCACCACAGCACCTTTTCGGCTTCCCATTGCATCGGTACAGGCCTTCTGGATGCCCTTGTCGATAGTCAGGTAAATGTCGCAGCCTGTCAGTTTTTTGCCGTTTATGAATGAAAAGGCCTCATATATGTTTTCAGGAAGCTTTTTACCTGCCAAGCGTGAGTTCTGGTATTTCTCAATCCCCTCATTACCCAGGCGAAAATGACAGTAGCCCAGAATCGGCTCAAGCAGCGCCCCCCCTGGATATACCCTCTCTGGCTGGTTCTTTTCAACTCTTGTGGTGGCAAGCAGCTCTCCCTTTCGGTCGTATATATTTCCGCGAAATCTTATATTTTCGACAATACGCGGATTCTTCTCGTTCTGATAAAAAAGATCCCTGTTGATTATCTGAATGAAGGACAGATAGACAATCAGTGCCGCAAAGAGCAGCGAGTAAAGAATTGCGATATCTTCAATCCTTTTTTTCATTGTCTCTCCTGTCAGCCTGTTATCATCTGCTGTCTATGGCTCTTCTTCTTTACAGCCTGCTCGCCAATCTGGAACACCAGAGCCATCAGGAAGAAGTTGGAGATGACAGAGCTTCCGCCATATGAGATGAAGGGAAGAGTGATTCCGGTCATCGGGATGAACTTGATGGTGCCTCCAATGATTATGAAAACCTGACAGGCCAGCAGGGCACCGAGCCCTGCAGCAAAAAGAGTACCGAATTCATCGTGGCATTGAAGAGATACTTTGAAAACTCTGTGCACAAGAAAGAGGTAGGTCAGGATGATCGCCATTGCACCGAGGAATCCCATCTCTTCCCCTATCGCCGCAAAGACGAAATCAGTGTGCACAGCAGGAATCAGACCAGGGGAGCCCATTCCGAGACCTGTGCCCCAGAATCCTCCTGCTGAGAGGGAAAAGAGAGACTGAAGGATCTGGTAGCCGCATCCTCCCGGATCCTGCCAGGGATCCAGCCACACTGCAAAGCGAACGTGCACATGAGGGAATCTCTCTACGAGCACCCATGAGCTTATTACGAAGAGCACGAAGGCGCAGAAGATCATCCCTGTGCGCTCCGTTGCCATATAAAAGAGGCAGATGAAGGTTCCGAAGAGGAGCAGTGCCATCCCCATATCCTTCTGAAACACCAGGATCAGCTCGCAGCATCCCAGCATTATGATAAGAGGGATCAGGTATTTGAATGACAATGAGTCAAGCCATCGCCTGGGATGGCTTGTAATAAACTCTTTTTTCTGTTTCAGATATGATGCCAGAAAGACCACTATAAGAATTTTGACGATCTCTACAGGCTGAAAGTTGATGGCTCCTATCCTGAACCACAGTTTCGCACCGTTTATCTCTGTACCCAGTGCCATTACTGCAATCTGAATCGCAATTCCAGAAAAGAGCACAAGATATTTGTAATCTTCCCACAGGCGATAATCAAATCCCCATAGATACCAGCAGTTGAAAAGGGCAAAACCTGCCAGTATGAAAAGTACCTGCTTGAAGGCCAGTGCCGGCTCCAGCCTGTAGATTTCCAGGTGACCTGTGATGCTTAGAAATGCCATGAGCGGCAGGAGCATCTGATCTGTCTGAGACCTTGTAAAGGTGAGCAGCCCGTGGGTAGCCCAGGTAGCCAGAAGGAGCGGGAGAGCAGCCATTATCACAGAGACATCGGGTTTTCCATCCTGCGCCAGTCTGATAAGGGCGATACCGCTGCAGTAGATCAGGGAGAGAAGCAGGAGGAGCCAGAACTCGGCTTTCCTGTAATGAATTTTTATTTTCATCGGTCACTGAACCCCTCTGTACCGAAAAGACGCCATCCCTATCCTTATGATATCGCCTCTTTTGATCTCGACTCTGCCCTCCAGTTTACTGTCATTGATAAATGTGCCGTTTGTGCTCCCAATATCTTCAATCACAATTTGCCTGTCTTCGACAGAGATTCTCGCGTGCCGGATGGAAACAGACGCATCAGTAATCTGAATATCACAATCAGCATCTCTTCCTATTAAGATAGTGCCTGAAAGATAGATCATGGGCTCCTGAACCCCGGAGATTATCTCGTTTCCCACGATAATCTCAAGTGCCGGCCCGGACCGGGATGTGGTCTTTTTAGGAGACCTTTGGCGACGTACATCTGCTCTTATCAGCAGAACAATCTGAAGAAGAAATAGATAGATCAATGCCAGAAACACATACTTCAGGATGTATAGAAGGTTATCCATCGGCATATGATCTGGCATTGGCTTTACTCGTGTTTCGATTTAGGCGATTCTGGCGGAGCAGCGCCGTGAGGTCCTGCCGGAGGCTCCTGTGGAGGCCCTGTCTGCGCCTCTCCAGGTCCCTTTGGCTCTCCAGGTCCTGTCTGCGGCCCTCCAGGTCCTGTCTGCGGCCCTCCAGGTCCCTGCGGCCCTCCAGGTCCTGCCGACCCTTCCGATTTGGGGGAGCTGAGGTCTATCTTCCAGGCGCCGCCCTCACGAACAAAGGGAAGTTCCTGCTCGTGGTCCTTTACCTTGATTCTGGCTTTGTCTTTCTCTATCGTTTCCTTTTCAACCTGAAGGTTAGCAGGATCGAAAAGCTTCCCCAGCTTTTCTGATGCCTTGTTCTTTTCCATGGTGAAGACATAAAAAGACTTGGCATCCATGGATTTCATCTTCGCTTCGTCGAGCCCGATTTCGGCCATAATCTGCTTCTTCTGCGGAGCCGGAATGGACTCAAAGTTCTTTTTCATCTCGTCAAAGCGGTTTTCGAGGAGTTTTTTACTTGCATTGGAATAGCATTCCCAGGCATCAGCCCACTTATTCTCCTTCACGGCTTTTGCATATGCCATCAGAGTGTCTTTGGGCTTCGACTGAGCGCCACACGACGAGCACAAAAGAGAGAGTACGGCGGTGCATATCAGAATATACACCATGGTCAGATTCTTTTTCATTAGTCACTTCCTTCATTTATATTATTATGGTCATGAACTCTTTGATATGGTGAGATATACTACGCTCTGCGGTGCTGCAACCGCTTCTGAAAGAGGATTCTGACTTATAATGTACCCTGGAGGATACTCTTTTGAGGCCACCTCTCTCTCAATTGCCCACTCGAGGCCACGATGCCTCAGCTCATCTCGGGCTCTGGCGAGTGATACACCTATCAGATATGGTATTTCCACATATTTATAATCGCTTTTGAAGTTTTCAAATGCCTTGTTGACGTTGAAGGTCACCAGCTCCGGATCGTTCATGAAGTGAAAAACCAGTGATTCCCGCTTGTTGACGCGAAGCCGGGGAACACTGTGCTGAAAAGCGAACCAGATGACAAATCGCTCTTCCAGATCGGATTCAGGCACCATGAAGAGCTGTTTCTGTCCAGTCTCTTCGTCAACTTTCATCACAGGCTTAAGCATACAGTCACCTCTTTGCCGGAGTGTCAGCCTCTGAAACCTCCCCCCTATGATAAAGGATAGGAACGAGCATGTCAATCAGAGAATAAAAAAACATCGACAGGTCACAACCTGTTATATGAACGTTGCTACACAGGTAATATCACCGCTTGTGTCGAATTCAATAAAGCCTCGCTGAGAAAATAAATGAACAGTGGAGAAAAAATAATGACGAAGTATTTTATTGCAGGCGGAGCAGGTTTTATAGGGAGCCACCTTGCCAGAGAGATTGGAAAGAGCGATGATGTAGAAATTATCATATATGACAATTTCACCTCAGGCAGGATGTGGCATCTCGATGATCTCACAGAGAGGCTGAACATCACTGTGGTAAAAGCAGATATCAAGGATCTGAATGATCTAACCGCTGCGATGAATGGAGCCGATATTGTATATCACTTTGCATCTAATCCCGACATAGCAAAAGCCATGGTACAGCCTGACATAGACTTCTGGGAAGGCACATATCTGACCAGTAATGTGCTGGAGGCAATGCGGAAAAATGGTGTGAAGCGGATTCTCTATGCTTCAGGGAGTGGAGTATATGGCGATACAGGTCTTCTCGAAGTAGCTGAGGATTATGCTCCCATGCTCCCGATCTCTACATACGGAGCAAGCAAGATGGCTTGTGAATCTCTTATATGCTCTTACTGTCATATGTGCGAGATGAAGGCCAGTGTCTTCAGGTTTGCCAATGTAGTCGGCCCCAGGCAGACTCACGGTGTGGGTTACGACTTTGTCAGGAGACTCCTCGTTAACCCCTGTGAGCTCGCCATACTTGGTGATGGAACACAGAGCAAGTCATACATTCACGTTGAGGATGTGATATCGGCGATGAGGCTCATGGAGAAGACTCAGAAGGAGAGTTACTCATATCACAATGTCGCAACGCTTGATTATCTTACTGTCACTGAGATCGCAGATCTCGCCGTAGACGTGATGGGACTCTCAGGTGTCGCCTATAAGTACAGCGGAGGCAGCAGAGGCTGGAAAGGTGATGTCCCGGTTGTCAGGCTCAGCTCGGAAAAGATTCGCAATCAGGGATGGAAGAATGTCAGAACAGCACATGAGGCAATCCGTGATTCCCTTCTGTCGATTAAGGAAGATGCACAGGCTGGAAGATTTAATGGAGAGGATAAAAGTAAATGATCATATCCCGTGCTCCGGTAAGACTCTCAATGGGTGGGGGAGGCACAGATCTCCCCTCATACTATGAATCTCATGGCGGCTTTCTGATGGCTGCGGCTATAAGTAAATATGTATACATAAATATCAACAAGCGCTTCAATGAATCGATACGCCTTTCCTATTCCAAGACTGAGATCGTAGATGAAGTTGATGCCATAGAGCATCGTATCTTCAGGGAGGCATTGAAGCTCACAAGAATAGAGAACCAGATTGAGATTGTCTCAATAGCCGATGTGCCTGCCCAGTGCGGCCTTGGCACTTCGTCATCATTTACGGCATCGCTTCTGAACGGTCTTTTTGCATATACAAAGCGTTATCTGAGCCTGGAAAGGCTGGCTGAAACATCCTGCCATATTGAGATAGATGTGCTGGGCGAGCCTATAGGGAAGCAGGACCAATATGCCGCATCATTCGGAGGCTTCAACGCCTATACTTTCAACCGGGACGGCTCAGTGTTCGTTGAGCCTGTCGATATTTCGATGGAAAACCTGCTGGAGCTTCAGAACAACATTCTTCTCTTCTATATGAAGAAAGAGCGGCCTGCCAGCGTGGTGCTGGACGATCAGAACCGGAAGAGCAGGCAGGGCGACAAGGGAACCATTGAGCGGCTCCACAGGATCAAGGAGATCGGTCTTCATACCCGGGAGGTCTTTGAAAGCGGCAGAATAGATGAATTCGGTGAGATTCTGCACGAACACTGGCTCACTAAAAAAGGCCTCTCAGAGAAGATCACCGATCCCTTCATAGATGAGGCATACGAGCACGCCAGGAAGAACGGCGCACTCGGCGGCAAGATAGTCGGTGCAGGCGGAGGCGGATTCCTTCTCCTTTACTGTGCTAAAAACAAGTCCAGACTCGTGTCTGCCATGGCGGAACTTGGACTTGAGCCGATGTGGTTCTCCTTCGAAAATGAAGGTGCCAAGATAGTCTACTACGGATAAAGGGGATGCAGTTCTGTATGATCACCGTGGCAATGATAACCATGAATGAGGAGAAGGCCATAGAGACTGTGGTGCAGGATATAAGAAAGTTCGTGCCTGATGCCGAGATTCTCATTGTAGATTCCAGCAGGGACAGGACAGCAGAGATAGCTGAATCGCTCGGCGTCAAGGTGATAAAGCAGTTTCCTCCACGCGGATACGGACCGGCGATGGATATGGCACTTCGTTCCGGCTCTGGTGATGTAATAATCACCATGGACTGCGACAATACCTATCCAGCCAGTGATATACCCAGATTCGCCAGGCTGGTGCTGGAAGAAGGATATGATCTGGTTGATGGCTCGCGCCTTAAGACTAAGCCCGGAGCAATGCCGTGGATCAACTATCTGGCAAACGCGGGCTTTGCCTTTATAGCTTCGATTCTGTTTCTGAGATGGCTGACCGATCTTCACAGCGGCATGAGGGCCTACAGGAAGACTCTTATCGACAGTCTGAGCTATGAGGCGAAGGGCGCTGCCCTCCCTGTGGAGCTGCTCCTCAGGCCGATCAGGATGAAGTATAAAGTCAAGACAGTCTTTATTGATTATTTCGAGAGAGTTGGAGTCTCAACCATGAGGCCTCTTGAAAGCGCATACTGGACAATCAGGAGGATATTGTCTGTGCGCTTTGGAAAGTGAGAAACCATGAAGATTGGAATACTGGGAGGAGGTCTGGCCGGTGTCACGCTGGCAAGGCATCTCACTAATCAATGCGAGATAGTTGAAGGTGAAGACAGGCCAGGCGGTCTCTGCCGCACCTTCAGGTACGGAGAGTTCCTCTACGATCTGGGCGGTCATATTCTCTTTTCCAAAGATGAAAAGACCATGCAGTATGTGAAAGAGTGCCTGGGGAGTAATGTCGTTTACCAGAGACGGGCCAACAAGGTATTGTTCAAAGGAAGATATGTCAAGTATCCCTTTGAAAACGATCTGGCCAGTCTTGAAAAGGAGGACAACTACGAGTGTCTCATAGGCTACCTTAAGAATGAGCACCCGATACCGGCAAACTTCAGAGAATGGATCTACTACACCTTTGGCGACGGTATTGCAGAGAAGTACCTCGTGCCATATAATGAAAAAATCTGGAAGGAAGATCTTAAGGCCATGGCACTGGAGTGGGTGGAGCGCGTGCCCAGGCCGCCTCTTGAAGATGTCATCAAATCAGCTGTAGGAATATCAACAGAAGGCTATACCCATCAGCTCAACTTCATGTACCCGGAAGAGGGCGGTATTGAATCGCTTGTTAAATTATCAATGCGTGAAAGCGTCCCTGTCATCACAGGATTTAAAGTGAACAGCATCACCGGGAGAAACGGTGAATGGATAGTTTCCAACGGTGATACGGCACGCCTCTATGACAGGCTGGTGCTTGCTTTTCCGGTAAAAGAAGCGCTTTCTTGCCTCCAGGATGTTCCGCCAGCAGTGCAGAAGGCCGCTTTTTCATTGAAGCACAACGCCATCAGAATTGTGATGGTGGGACTGAATAATGAATCACTTCTGGATAAAAGTGCGATATACATACCGCAGCGCGATGTCCATTTTCATCGTGTATGCTATATGGCATACTTCAGCAGAAGGAATGCGCCTCCAGGGCATTCGTCCATTATCGCTGAAGTAACGACCAACAGTAATCACGAGCTGTACCGCACCTCCGATGCCGTATTGATTGAGATGACCGTCAGAGAGCTTCACAGGCTGGGCATCATCGATAAGAGCGATGTGTGCGCCACAGACATACATACCGAAGAATATGGGTATGTTGTATATGACAGGGATTACTCAAAGAATGTCGCGGTAGTGAGAGAGTATTTTAAAGAGCTTGGAATCAGATTGCTCGGACGTTCTGCCGAATTTGAATATCTCAACATGGACGCTGTAATCAGGAGAGCCCAGGCAATGGCAGAACTGCTTAATGAAGGTGAGGTTTGACTCCAGAATGACTTTTTCAAGGATTATCAACAGGTTGAAGAAAGAGTTTTTCAATACTCAGTTTCTGCGCTTCCTTCTGGTTGGCGGAACTGCAACCTGCACCAACTTTTTTTCAAGGTTTCTGTTCCGGCTCTTTGCCCCGTATGAGATCAGCCTGCTCTGTGCATATACGGTAGGCGCCATAACCAGCTTTTTCCTGAACAAGTATTTTACATTCCGCTCCCACGATGAGAATGCCGTCTTTCAGGCATTCAAATTTACCATTATAAGCGTTATCTACGTATTTCTCGGCACTGCAGTGGCATATGTATACTTTGTCATACTGAGTGCCACAGCTATTCCTGTCCGCATCTGCGAGTCTCTGGCCCATCTGCTCTCTATCGCCACCTGTGTAATATACAGCTATTTCGCTACGAAATATTTTGCATTCAGGAAGATAGAATTCAAAAGAGACGAGAGGAGCGAGAACAATTAAGAAAAGTCATCTCCCTTCAGTTGCGATACTGGCAGGAGGTCTTGCCACCAGGCTCCGCCCTGTCACTCACACAACTCCCAAGTCTCTCATCGAAGTCTCTGGAAAGCCTTTCATAGCGCATCAGCTGGAGTTGCTGCGTCGAAAGGGTATTCGAAAGGCAGTCCTCTGTGCAGGGCATCTGGGCGAGCAGATCGAAGGATTTGTCAAAGATGGCTCTTCTTTCGGAATTGATGTGAAATACTCTTTCGACGGCTCTCTTCTCATCGGCACCGGGGGAGCTGTCCGGAAAGCTCTTCCTCTCCTTTCCGATCCTTTTTTCGTAATGTACGGCGATTCCTATCTGGATATCAGCTTCAGGGCTGTGTATGATTTTTTCGTGTCTCACAGATGCAGGGCTCTGATGACTGTATATCACAACAGGGGGCGTTACGACAGCAGCAACACAGCGATTCAGGGGGAGATGGTGGTGCGGTATGAAAAAGGAACAAACGATCCTGCCATTACATATATCGACTTTGGACTCTCCCTGATGGGTAAAGGAGTTTTTTGTTACTGTGATGAAGAAAGCTCTTTCGATCTGTCAGTAATCATAAGGAAGCTGGTTGGGAACGGTGAGCTTCACGGCTATCCGGTCAAGAGGCGCTTTTATGAAATTGGATCTCCTGAAGGGCTGGAGGAGACACGTATATATCTTGAGAGAAGAGCTGCAAGGGAGGATGAGGAAAGATGACTTCAGGAACAAGGGAATATATTGAATCATATCTCGCAGAAGCGCAGAAAATAGCCGCAACTGTGGACAGAGATGCTCTTGCAGCTCTCTTGGGAGAGCTGCTCAGAATAAGGGCAGAGAAGGGGAGGCTTTTTTTCCTTGGTGTTGGAGGCAGCGCAGCCAATGCCTCTCATGCTGTCAATGATTTCAGGAAGATAGCCGGAATCGAGTGCTATTCCCCTGCCGACAACGTCTCGGAGCTGACTGCGCGAGTCAACGATGATGGATGGGACACGGTTTTTTCCAGGTGGCTCGAGGGAAGCAGGCTCAACGATCGCGACGGTGTTTTCATCTTCTCTGTCGGAGGAGGGAACCTGGAGAAGAATATCAGCCCCAACCTGGTCAGAGCTGTCGAATATGCAGAGAAAGTCGGAGCTTCCATAATGGGTATTGTAGGACGGGATGGCGGATTTACCGCCCGTGCATCAAAGTGCTGTGTCATTGTTCCCACAGTCAATGAGAGTACGGTGACTCCTCATACAGAATCCTTTCAGTCGGTGCTGTGGCATCTTCTGGTCTCACATCCGGATCTGAAGGTATCGGAGATGAAGTGGGAGTCGGCAGGGAGATGAAGAAGGCTGTATTTCTCGACAGGGACGGCGTGATTAACAGACTGGTCTATAATGCTGTAACAGGGCAGTTCGAGTCACCCCACCGGGAAGAGGAGCTCGAGCTGTTTCCCTGGTCCATCAGTGCGCTTCAAGCTCTTCAGAATAAAGGATATATGCTCTTTCTCATCTCAAATCAGCCGAGTCATGCAAAAGGCAAGACACCACTGGATAGGATAAAGGGGATTCACGCCAGATTCGATGAGATGCTGAGATGCGAGGGAGTCATCTTCACAGAGTATTTTTACTGCTATCATCACCCACAAGGTATAGTGGAGGAATACACATGTGAATGTCAATGCAGAAAGCCGAAGCCTTATTTCATCGTGAAGGCGAAAGAAAAATACGGCTTCGATGAAAGCGCTTCCTGGCTGGTGGGAGACAGGGACAGCGATATCCTCTGCGGCGAACAGGCAGGGTTGAGAACCATATTGATAAGAGAGCCTCATTCTGCCGGGCATCAGGGCAAAAGCACGCCTGCCTTCAGCGCAGATACCCTTGAAGATGCAGTTGAGAAGATTCTGAGCAATCAACATACAGGTTGACTGTCCAGGCATTGCATTCCTGGAGCAATTACAACATCTGAAAGAGAGGAAGAACAGAATGAAAGCGATCAGCGAGCTCTCCATAAAACTCTTTGCAGACGGTGCAAAGGTCGACGAAATGAAGGAAGCATACAGAAGCGGACTGGTCAAGGGGTTTACGACGAATCCCACATTGATGAAGAAAGCCGGTGTCACCCAGTATGCCGCTTTTGCAAAAGAAGTGCTGAAAGAGATCACTGATCTTCCCATCTCCTTTGAAGTATTCTCCGATGAGTTTGACGAGATGGAGCGTGAAGCCAGGATTATCGCTTCCTGGGGATCTAATGTGAACATAAAGATACCGATTACCAATACAAGAGGAGAATCATCGGTGCCGTTGATTAGAAGGCTCTCACAGAGCGGGCTGTCTCTCAATGTGACCGCCATGATGACGCTTGAGCAAGTCAGGATGGTCTCGGATGCGCTTTCGCCGGACACTTACAACATTGTCTCCATCTTTGCAGGGAGAATTGCCGATACAGGCCGTGATCCTGTCCCACATATGAAAGAGGCTGTCTCGATCCTGAAATCAAAGCCGAAGGCGGAGCTTCTCTGGGCCAGTCCCAGGGAGCTGCTGAACATATTTCAGGCCGAGGAGTGCGGCTGCCATATTATCACGCTGCTTCCGGATATTCTGAAGAAGCTCCCGATAGTGGGAAAGGATCTGACTCAGTATTCTCTGGAGACAGTTCAGATGTTCTACAGAGACGGGCAGTCAGTCGGATTCTGCATCTGAGTGCGGATTCGGCCTGTCGTGTTTGAGAACGTGTGCAAAGTTCTGGCCTGCCGGACTCCGGTGCTGGGATGCCAGTGAGACTGGAATAGTGGAGTAATGCAATACTGGTTTGAGGGAAAGTGCATCCTATGTGAGTGCTTTTATAACTTTCTACCCATTATTCCACCCTCCGGCCTTTCCCCGGAGGGGAGTGCAGGCAGTGTTCCATCTTTCCCCCCATTAACGGAGACAGGCAAACGCGGTTGTTACCCCAACAGGGGGGGCAGGCAACGTTTCTATAGAAGTTCCGAGACATTAAATGCCTGTCCCATCATCGATATCGGGGGCGGCAGCGGCTGCCAGGGAGAAGTTGGCAGAATATGAAAAGCTCTTTGTCGCAGGAATGACGGTGAACGACTCAATCAGTTGCAGGCGATTTCAGACAGTTCTTTTATTGCCAGATTGTTAATATTCGAGTCTGTCCCTATTTTTGGAACATCTCTGGATCTTGATTGTCACATTATCAGAAAGTAGCATGGACCATGAAGATGATACCACTTATCACAGGGAAGGAAAGGAGCATACTATGGTTACCGGAGCTCAATTTAAGATGAATCTTTTCTGCGAGAGAGATTCCCCTTATATAAACAAATCAGGTGCTGATGCCAGAGGGATATTGTCGGAAATGGAGGGGATTAAAGAATATGCAGATCTCAGATCGAGTGATTCTACAGCTCCTTTGGCTCCCGGAAGATTGACTGTTACTCCTGATACCGATTACACAGAGCTTTCCGAGGGAGAGAAAGCCATGTGGCTGAGAGTTCAGGGCGGCTGTTCGGCTGTATCCGGGCAGGCCAGACTCCTCTATGGCGTTGATAATATTCAGGGAGTCGATCTGAATCCGGAAAAAGGCAGGATCGAGGTAAAGACTGTGGAGGGTGAAGAGTTCATAGAGGAGGATATGGTACTGAAAGATCCTGAGAATAAGACGTTTGAACTGAAGAATATTGAGTCTTTTCATTTGAAGGCTGTCAACGCCTTTACAGGCGGGTTTGCTTATATGTCGATTGAAAATGGAATAGAATCAGATTTGGATGGCAGCGGAAAAGCAGAGAAAGGAATGCTCTGCACATTTCGTGAAGGAGCTCAGGACAGATTCACAGGCAGATCTCAGATAATAAGTGATATGAAAGCCTTTATGAGTGATAACGCGAAGACAATAACACTGATTGAAGATGTTGCAAATCCAGTGATGTAGAAATGGCAGCAGGCGAATCAGGCAAGAAATAAAAGGCTGCAGTGCTTTTTGAATGGAGGTGCAGGATTGATGAATCCTCATCTCCATTTTATCAATCTGGCAAATCTCTTTATTTTCAATACAATACGTCGTGTCATCAGCAGGCTGTAATGAATATCCCGATCCAGATTGAAAAACCACGATGAGTATGATATAATTCTATGTAATTTTACTATGACAGGGTCTTCTGTGAATTATGCATGGAGAGATGGTGCAGCAGGAAAAACGCTTCGATGAGAGGCTCAAGATACTGGCTTTTTCGCAGCACGGGAGAAGGCTTGCCGTACCTCTTGGATACGTGAAGGGGATCTTCAAGGCCAGGGGAGTGACTCCTGTCCCAGGTGCACCTCCCTTTGTGGTTGGCGTTGTATACGCTCATGGAGAGATTGTTCCCTTTCTTGCGCTTGATTATTTCTGGAGCTGGAGGCCTCACTCACAGGATTACAGCGATAAGGAATTTCTGATGATCCTGCTGGAACGTGAAAAAATAAGCTTCGGCATCGAGATTGAAAGCAATATCAGCATGAAGGATATTCCTGCAGATCTTCTTGACCATGAACGACAGGGGATCTGGAGGAAAGAGCACCCCTATATTCTTGCAGATTTGACAGATAAGGATGAGGCGGTGTATCTTCTCGATATACCGGAGCTCCTGATGGGGAGTGAGCTCTCTTCATTTATCAGTAAAGAGGATTAATGAGACCTTGGATGATTCAATGAAGCAGAAATTTTTCGATGATGCATCGCTACAACTGAACATTCTACTCAATACAGTGGTTATTCTCGAGGATCAGCCGGGGAATGCCTCGCTGGTTGACAATCTGATGAGGATTGCCCATTCGCTGAAGGGCAGCTCCCGTGTGATGGAATACAGACTTCTGGAGAGCCTGTTTCATACGCTGGAGGACAGGTTCCAGCAATACCGGGATAAAGGCACTGAAGGGCTTTCCCCGCTGGTTGACGATATGCTCTCTCTAGGCAGGCAGATACAGTTCTGTCTTACAATGCTGAGAACCGGCTCCAGTGAAGATGAGATAGAGCAGAAATTGCACGAGTCTCCGGCCTTTGACAGCATTGAGATGTGTATGCCGGGGGAGGTGCAGCAGAATGATTCCAGCATCGTACAGGTCGGAATCAGCAGACTTGATGATCTCACGAACCTGATGAGTGAGATTCTGATCAAAGAGAAATCGCTTCAACATCACCTTTCCGAGCTTGAGAGAATAGGGATGAACTTTTCCCAGAAAAGCTCTGACTTTTTTGCTGCGGTCAGGAAGCGCGTCTCCGGTCTGAGTATCGGTTATGATCATGAGCAGAACAGGAGGGACCTCGGTGCGCTCATTTCCGGATATGAAGAGACCCATCGCAATGAGGAAGAAAAGATCAAGAAGCACATAAGAGGGCTTAAAGTGCAGTCGCATCACATAGACAGCCTTCTCGAGGAAGCCAAGCACGATGTGCTAAGGATCCGGCTGGCCCCCATATCAGAAGCCTTTGAGATGATTCCCAGGTTTGTAAGAGAGCTCTCCGGATCACAGGGAAAGAAGGTCAGGATAACCGTCGATGGCGGCGAGACGCTTCTGGACAAGTACATTCTCGATGGCATCTCAAAAGCGCTTCTTCATCTGATAAGGAATGCCGTAGATCACGGAATCGAAAATCCATCTGAAAGAAAAGAGCGTGGAAAGGGTGAATCAGGAAGGCTGCTGATTTCCGCCTCTTCACAGGGAAACAGGGTCATCATCAGAGTAGAGGATGATGGACGCGGCATCGATGAGGATAAACTGAAAGATAAGCTTCTCGAGAGGGGTCTTGTGAGCCAAGATGAAGTCAATGAGCTCTCAAGCCAGGATCTATATAAATTCCTTTTCAGACATGGCATCTCTACGAGTGAGAAAGTCTCGGAGATTTCTGGACGCGGCGTTGGAATGGATGTTGTACGCGAGAGTCTGGAACGTCTGAAAGGCTCGATTAGGATTCATTCCACCCCAAAGATGGGGACTTTTGTGGAATTGCAGGTCCCTCTCACTCTTTCCATAATGCAGGCATATTCAGTCAAGTCCAGGGACGAGTGCTACTATATCCCTTCCTTCAATGTGGACAGAATCGTGCAGGTTCCATCAGAAGAATTGAGAAGGGAGCGAGATGTTTTTATCTGGGAAAAGGGAGAAGACCTGCCCATTGCGAATCTAGTTAAAGTGCTCTACAGAGATGTCACTGCCTCCGGCAATGCTGAGTTCCGAGAGAATGGAAATGTCAAAGTTGTAATACTCAGATCGCTTGAAAAGCGCTGGGGCATAATGGTCGATGAAGTATTTCCAAAGAAAGAAGTTGTAGTCAAATCGCTTGGAGCATTTCTGAGAAAGGTCAGGCACTTTCAGGGCGCTACAGTGACAGGTGATGGAAAAGTGTTTCTGATACTCGATATCCCCTCCTTGTTCAAGACTGTCGAAGTCATGAGAGGAGCCCATCATATCAAGAAGCAGACATAATATAATGACTGCAGGGGAGGAATAGAATGAAGGAAAAAAGCGTAGCCTCGATCATAGCAGATATATGTTTCAAAGCAGCTATTGTCTGCATCTTTCTGCTGGGATTGCTTCAGCTGAATAACATAGAAAAGCGCATCATCCAGATGAGCTCAAATATCAATCGGCTTGACGAGAGCAATACAGAGCTCACCGCCGTGATCAGGAAGCTTAATGAAAGCGGCATACCTTCAGGCCATCCTCGCCAGGATGGCGGGCAGACAGGCACGGACAGGCATCCGGTAAAGAGCACCCATAAATACCTTCATCCTGAAGTGAAGAACTTTCTTGCTGATGAGACTTTTAAAGTACGCGTCCCTGAAACAAAAGTCGGGGGCACGCTTAACAGATGGTACGGCCCTGACCCCAAGAGCTTTAACTTTATAGTTTGCAATGATGGAGAGCTGAGCAACCAGATCGGCACTTATGTTTATAACGAGGCTTTTGCCACCCGTTCGAGAGATAATCCTGATGTGTGGGTTAAAATGCTGGCGGAGCGTATTGAGATTACCGATGACTACAAGGAATACACCATATATATTAAAAAGGGAATTAAATGGCATCCTCCGGCAGTTGACTTTTCAAATCCGCGATATGCATGGCTGAAAGGTGACCATTATCTGACTGCGAAAGATGTAAAGTTCACCATGGATATGATAATGAACTCTCAGGTAGAGTGCAGTCATCTCCGGAACTACTACGAAGATCTCGATTATGTAAAGGTCATAGATGATTATACTGTCGTCTACAAATGGAAGAAAAAAACTTACACGGCGTTGATCTGGTCCATCGGTTTTCCGCACGTTCCTGAATTTCTCTACGGCTATGACGAAGATGGACAGCCCTTTCCCAAAGAGATTATGGGGCTGAAGTTCAACTCCCACTGGTATAATACAAAGGGTGCAATCGGGTGCGGGCCTTACAAGTTTATTTCTTATGAGCAGGGCTCCATGATCAGGCTCAAACGGTTTGATGATTACTATGATCAGAAGCCTGCAATAGACAATATAAACTGGCTCATCTATCCGGATCAGAAGCAGAATCTGCTTAAACTGAAGAGCAAGGCTCAGGACTATGGACGCCTATACCCAACTGATTACAGGGAAGAGATACTGAACGCGAAACCCGACTCCTTATTTAAAAATGGAAGCATAAAGCACAAAATCTTCGATGAGATGGGTTATTTCTATCTGGGATGGAACAATGAAAGTGAATTCTTCAAGGATAAACACGTCCGATGGGCAATGTCCCACGCCCTCAACAGGAAGTACATGCTCCAGAATATTTACATGGGGCTGGGCACTCTTATTACCGGCCCACTGTACGTGCACGGCACTGCAAATGACAAGAGTATTCCGCAGATAGACTTCAGCCTTGAAAAGGCAAAGGCTCTGCTGGCTCAGGCTGGCTGGAAAGACATTGATAATGATGGTGTGCTTGAGAAGAAGTTTGGAGAAACCATGAAAAAGTTCAATTTCTCACTTCTTCTAGGCGTGGGAAGCCCTGAAGCTACTGCCTCAATGAATATATATAAGGAAGATCTACTGAAGTTAGGCGTCAAGATGAATCTGAAGATAGTGGACTGGGCTGAGATGCAGAAAAAGATGGAAGACAAGGATTTTGATGCAATGTTAGGGGCGTGGGGTATGCCGTGGGATCAGGATCCCTATCAGATATGGCATTCATCGCAGGCAACTCTCCCGAAAAGCTCAAATCATATCAGCTTCAAGAACAAGGAGGCTGACAGGATTATTGAAGAGTTGAGAGTGACTTTTGAGACCAAAGATAGAATCGCGCTGTATCATAAATTTCATCGCATAATTTATGATGAGCAGCCATACACCTTCTTTTTTGCGAGGAAAAGAGTCGGTGTGTGGTGGAATTATCTGCACCGCGTCATTTTCCAGAAGCTCAGACCGCATGAAGATTCAATGCCGTGGTATATGGACAGGAAAGACTGAAATGGCAGATTGCTGTGAGAGATGCGTACAGAGCTCTACCTGACTTTCTCAAGTAAAGATAAGGATGATTAAGTGTTATGGCAGTGTATGTTGTGAAGCGGATTCTTCTGATGATACCGACGATATTTGCTATTTCGCTGGTTATTTTTCTGATTCTGAACCTTGCACCAGGCAAGCCGGGAGCCGGCATGACAGGCGGTGACACGGCTCAGGATGCCACAGGCTCGAAACGTGAGGCTTACAGGATCTTTAAGACACAGTTCAATCTGGACAAGCCGGTTATCTTCAATACACGCTTTGCTCTGAAGACAGGGAAGATCCACGATTACCTCAGAGATATAGCCAATAAAGATGGGAAAACGCCGATCAAGAAGATAATAAAGGCTCAGGATACTCTTGAAGACTATGGTCAGTATGCCATACCTGCTCTAATAGAGATAATGAACAAAGAGAGTGACAGGAAGGTCAGAGATCTTGCCGTATTGACCCTCTACCAGAACGCTCCCAGGCCGCTTCGTGACGTCTATTCAGGACGTATTGACGAGAAGACGAAAAAGCTAAACCAGGAGATAGACAGAGAGAATAATGAGCTGAAGGCTTTGAAATACGATATGGATGATACAGGTAATACGGAAGCCGATCAAGCCGATGAAGCTGCAAAGCTCGACATCATAAGGAAATGGAATGAATGGTATACAAGTCACAAGTTCCGTTTTACACCAACGACAGGTGAGAAGATTTCGATCTTTTTCCTGGATACCAGATTTGCCAGATACTGGTGGAACCTTCTCCATCTGGACTTTGGAATCTCGCATATCGATAAACAGCCTGTGATAGAGAAGATATTCTCAAAGCTCAAGTACTCTCTTTCGCTGTCAGTTCCTGCAGTGCTTATAGCCTATATCATCTCTGTGCCGCTGGGTGTATTTTCGGCAGTAAAGCAGAACTCGGTTTATGACAGGTATATTGCCATTGTGCTCTTCATGCTGTACTCTCTGCCGAGCTTTTTCGTGGCTACGCTGCTTCTGATGTACTTTTCACAGGGAGGGAATTACTTCAAGATATTTCCCACAGGGGGGTACCAGGGTACTGACTTCGGCCAGATGACAACATTGGAGCAGATAAAGGACATACTGTGGCACCTCGTGCTCCCGCTCATCTCTCTTACATATGCATCTTTTGCCTCACTTTCGAGATATGCCCGCAGCGGCATGCTGGAAGTCATCAGATCTGACTATATAAGAACGGCAAGGGCAAAGGGCCTGTCAGAGTTTGTAGTGGTTGTAAAACATGCAATGCGGAACGGAATGATCCCCATCGTGACACTTCTGGGAACAATTCTCCCGGTAGTAATCGGAGGATCAGTTATTATAGAGTTCATCTTCGGCATTCCAGGGATGGGACTCTTAACAGTCACTTCCATATTTAACAGAGATTATAACGTAATCATGGGAATCCAGATGATCTCGGCGATGCTGGTGCTGGTGGGCATATTGCTCTCCGACATCGCCTATGCAGTGCTAGATCCCAGAGTCAGCTTTAAATAGCCTCATAATGTTGATGCTGCAGGACTTTCTGCAGAAAAGAAACACAGGTGATCAGGGGAGATAAAATGAAGGAAGAAAAGAAAAAGGAAGAAATGTCTGAAAATAACACACACGATGAGCCTCAGGAGCCGATGGAAGTGAAGAAGATCGGCTACTGGCAGGTTGTGTGGGGGCAGTTCAGAAAGAACAGAATAGCGCTCTTCGGGCTGTGGTGTATCATCTTTCTACTCCTTCTCGCCATATTCTGCCCTCTGATCGCGTCTAACGTTCCTTACTACATAATTTCCAATCAGCCTGTCACAGTCAGAGAAGGCTATCAGCTTCCGTCATTTTTGTTCATAAGGGTGCTGTTTGACAGGAACTGCTACGAAAACGACGTTGACATATTCTTCAATCTGATCATGGTCCTTCTGATTCCTTATGTAGTCATTTACTTTATTGTGAGGAAGCTCTTCCCTTCTCTGGGAAGGTTCAATACATTTGCCGGGATTGCGGCGCTGCATCTTATTGCTTTCATAGTGATCGGCCGGTTCTTCTATACGCTTCCTCAGACTGACTATAAGACATTACTTGAAGACCTGAATAAGGAAGGCCGACAGATCAGATATGCACTGCCTCCCATACCATACTCGTACAGGGAGATCGAAAAGGACAAGCAGCACCCGCAGCCGCCAGGCAGAACCCATCTTCTTGGAACAGACGCTGAAGGAAGAGATGTGTTCACCCGAATGATATACGGCACCAGAATTTCGATGACAATAGGCGTAGTTGCAGTATCCATTTATGTTACCATAGGCATTATTCTCGGTTCTCTGGCCGGATTCTTTGGAGGCAGGACAGATATTGTCATATCCAGGCTGATAGAGGTATTCATCTGTTTTCCCACTTTCTTTCTGATCTTGACGCTGGCAGCATTTATCGAGAAGAGGACGATCTTCCACGTCATGCTGCTGATCGGGGTGGTAAGCTGGACAGGTGTAGCCCGCCTGGTAAGAGGGGAGTTTCTGCGCCTCAGAGAGATGGACTATGTTCAAGCCGCAGTAGCCATTGGGACAAGCAAGGCAAGAATAATCTTCGGCCATATTCTTCCAAATGCCATGGCTCCTGTGCTTGTATCTGCGACTTTTGGAGTGGCAGCAGCTATTCTCGTGGAATCCAGCCTGGCATTTCTGGGTCTTGGCGATCCATCAGCCCCCTCATGGGGAGGGATTCTGAATGTAGGAAGGGAGCAGCAGAAGCTCTGGCTTATCCTTTCACCGGGTTTTGCAATCTTCTTTATCGTGTCGGTTTTCAACCTGGTGGGAGAGGCGTTGAGAGATGCCATGGATCCGAGGCTCAGGCAGTAATAATAACAGTTGATGCATTGTATATGCACTATTGAAAGGGAAATGACATGGAAGAATCACCTGTAACTGCACAGATGCTTGAAAAAGATGCTCCTTCAGAGAAGCTGATCGAGATAAAGAATCTCAAGACTTATTTTTATACCGATGACGGTGTAGTAAAATCGGTAGATGATGTGACTTATGATATTTTCAAGGGTGAGACACTCGGCCTCGTCGGGGAGTCCGGATGCGGCAAGTCAGTTTCGGCCATGTCCATAATGCGTCTCATACCTATGCCTCCAGGCAGGATTGTGAACGGCCAGATCCTTTTTCACGGCAGGGATCTTACGACTATCGGCGACTATGAGCTCCGTCAGATCAGAGGTAACAAGATCGGAATGATCTTTCAGGAGCCCATGACCAGCCTCAACCCGGTATATACAGTAGGCGATCAGATCATGGAGGCCATTCAGCTTCATATGGGGAAGGATTATACTGAAGCCCGCGAAATGGCTGTTGGAATGCTTGAAAAGGTGGGCATACCTTCACCGCGCCAGAGGATTGATGTTTATCCTCACCAGATGTCAGGCGGAATGAAGCAGCGCGTTATGATAGCGATGGCTCTGGTTTGCAATCCAGAGCTTCTGATTGCAGATGAGCCCACAACAGCGCTGGATGTGACTATCCAGGCGCAGATACTTGACCTGCTGAGACATCTGCAGCGAGAGTTCGGGATGTCCATACTCCTCATTACGCACGATCTCGGCGTAGTGGCAGAGATGGCGCACCGGGTGGTGGTGATGTACGCCAGCAAAGTAGTGGAGATAGCAGATGTATATGACCTATATGAGAATCCAAGGCATCCTTATACGATAGGGCTGTTTCATTCCATCCCGGGCGTTCAGAGTCACGAAAAACGGCTGGAGCCCATCAAAGGGATGGTTCCGAATCCGCTTGAGTTCCCGAAAGGCTGCAAGTTCAATACTCGTTGCGAGTCTGCCGTGGAGCGCTGCAGAGCTGAGGAGCCGACTCTGAAAGAAGTGGCTCCGAGGCACTGGGCCGCCTGCTGGCTCAACGAACAGTAAGGAATGGAATGACGCTATGAATGATAAGGTATTACTCAGTGTTCAAGGCTTGAAAAAGTACTTCCCTGTCACGTCAGGCTTTTTTTCCCGTGTGACAGGCCAGGTCAAGGCGGTCGATGATATCTCATTCATTATAAAGGAAGGTGAGACACTCGGAGTCGTCGGTGAATCGGGATGTGGAAAGACCACCGCAGGCAGATCAGTAATCCGCCTCATAGAGCCCACAGCAGGGACGATCCTGTTCAAGAAACAGGATGTGATGGAAAAAAAGGGTGAAGAGCTGAAAAAAATGCGTAAAGAGATGCAGATCATCTTTCAGGACCCTTATTCATCGCTCAATCCACGCAAGACAGTGCTCGATATTGTCGGGGAAGGGCTTGAAATTCACGGAATTGCCAAAGGTAGAGATAAGGAACAGAGAGTCGCAGAGCTGATTCAGAAGGTAGGCCTTTCACCCCGATATATCAACCGCTATCCCCACGAATTTTCGGGAGGGCAGAGACAGCGAATAGGCGTGGCCCGTGCCATAGCTCTGTCCCCTTCGCTGATAATATGCGATGAGCCGGTTTCTGCTCTCGATGTCTCGATTCAGGCGCAGGTCATCAACCTTCTGATCGATCTCAGGGAAGAGATGAACCTCTCATATATGTTTGTGTCTCACGGTCTTCACGTTGTGAAGCATATCTCGCACCGAATAATGGTAATGTATCTCGGAAAGATTGCCGAGATCGCATCGAGAGACGAGCTCTTTGAGCACCCCCTTCACCCTTACACGATCTCGCTCCTCTCTGCGAACCCGGTTCCCAACCCCAGGATGGAGCGGCATAGAATTGTGCTCACAGGTGATGTGCCATCGCCGTTGAATCCACCATCCGGATGCTATTTCCATCCCCGGTGCCCTTCCCGCTATTCACGATGTGACAAGGAAGATCCACCGCTCAGGAAGATGCCTGGTGGGCGGGCTTACAAGTGTTTTCTAGATGAGAATGGAAAGGAAGCATAATTTCCATATATGTATAAAGAGGAGGAAAAGTGAATGATTGATCTCACAATTAATGAAAAGCAGCTCGAAGGCACGCTGGAGCGATGCAGAGAGCGAAACATTATAATACCCACGTTTGAGCAGATGAAAGATCCTTCCAAGGTTCCGGAAGCTGTCAAGGAGAAGCTGAAGGGAATAGGCCTCTGGGATGTGTCACCATATAACCTTTTCAGAATCACCTGGAAGAACGAGCCAAAGCCTTCAGGGGGTCTTTTCGGCGATGTAAACTTCATGGAGCTTCCCAGCTCCATAACCGGTGTTGATGCCCGTATCATATCTCTGGTCGGCAGATGGTTCCCTACAGGCTCACACAAGGTAGGAGCCTCTTTCGGATGTCTGGTGCCGCGTCTGGTGACAGGACAGTTCAATCCGAAGACACAGAAGGCAGTATGGCCTTCCACAGGGAACTACTGCAGAGGCGGTGCCTATGATTCAGCTCTCCTTGCCTGCGAGTCAATAGCCATCCTTCCTGAGGAGATGAGCGGGGAGCGCTTCGAATGGCTCAGCAGGATAGCCGGAGAAGTCATTGCCACGCCTGGATGTGAAAGCAATGTCAAGGAGATCTACGACAAGTGCTGGGAGCTCAGGAAAACCAGGAATGATATAGTGATATTCAATCAGTTTGATGAGATGGGCAACCACATCTGGCACTACGATATAACCGGACACGCCATGGAGGAAGTCATTCACAGAGTCGGAGGCAACTACACAGGTGTAGTGCTTACGACAGGTTCTGCAGGGACAATTGCCTCCGGAGACTACCTGAAGGAGAAGTTCCCTGCGAGCAGGATAGCCGCCGGCGAGGCTCTTCAGTGTCCGACCCTTCTCTGGAACGGGTTTGGCGGCCACAGGATCGAGGGAATCGGCGATAAACATGTGCCGTGGATTCACAATATCAGGAATACAGACATGATCATTACCTCCGATGATGAGGACTGCATCAATGTGATGCGTCTCTTCAACGAGGAGGCTGGAAAAGAATACCTCAGGAAGCAGGGTGTAAAGGATGAGGTCATAACGAATCTGCAGAATCTTGGAATTTCCAGCATCGGGAACATGATCTGCGCCATCAAGTTTGCAAAATATTATGAGCTCACCAGCCGGGACATCGTGATGACAGTCTTCACAGATTCAATGGAGCTCTACCAGTCACGTATTGAGGAATACCGAAAAAAATACGGTGAGTATAAAGAGATGACTGCAGCAAAGGACTATCATCGTTATCTGATGGCAGTGAAGACCGATGCAATGCAGGAGTTGAGCTACTATGACAGGAAGCGCGTGCACAACCTGAAATACTACACATGGATTGAGCAGCAGGGCAGGACTGTTGATGAGTTGAATGCCCAGTGGTATGATTATCCGGAATACTGGAACAGGATCCGCAATCAGGTAGGCGATATCGATCGTCTTATCAAAGAGTTCAATGAAAGGAGCGGTGTCCTGAAGAAGCTGGAAGCTCAACTTGTAGGCTGATAAAGTATATAATATTACGTGTGATTGACAGATTAGTGCCGGCGTGAGTTCCTGGTTGATACGGAGCTTGCGTCGGCACAATTTTCTCCACCATATGATGTGAGTGCAGGCAGAATGTCTGGAAGACAGGCAAAGAGCCGTTCACGTTCAGGATTCCATGAAGGAGATCTTCTTACTTCTGTAAGGCAGATTCAGGTTCAGCTTTTCCACCTTCCTGTGCCTGTGAGCCGTATCTCTATCCAGAACTTTTTCTTCCTTCTTTTCTTCACAGGACTCCTGTTGATGGTCAGGAGCAGGGTCGGGCGGCATATCTATTGAGGTAATAAGCTCAATATGCTCCTGTATTATCATCTGCTGCTCTTCCAATTGTTCAGGAGTTCCAAATGATTTTTCCTCAGGCACTTCAGTCTCAATGCTGTCTTTCTGTTCCTGAGGACATATCAATTCTTCTGCAGAGATTCTTTTATCTGCTTTCTCCTGTTTTTCACAGAGTTGAACAGGTACATCGACAACAGGTATGGGGATCTTCGAGATTGCAGGCTTTTGCTTTGCTGCACGGTCTCCCGTGAATGATGGGAATAGCGGCACTTCCTTATCGGGCGGGGTTATCATCTCTTTTACAGGCTCCTGCTGCAATTCCTGTTCCTGTTTCTGTTTCAGAGGAGGGATAGAAGGCTGCGGTACCGCTTCTGCTGCTGGCTTCTTCCTGCCGGTCAGTGTGTCAACATCAATAGCGAATGTTTTAATCAGAAATGTTTCAATGGCGAAGTTCTGGCGGAGCACTCTCTTTTTTTCAAGCTCGAACTTGTTTTCAGTATATTTCGCATCAAGTTGATGCAGTGTTTTTCTGAGAGAGTGCATCTCCCTGTGGAAGATGTCACGGAATTCAGGTTTTTCGAATGACATCTCTTCAAAAGAATCGTGCAGCCATCGTGAAAGAGCCAACTCCCGCTCTATATCTTCGATCTCTTCGATTCTGTCAAGATTTTTCTGGACAATTTCCTTCAATACCTGCAACTTGTAGGAATCTTCCAATTCCATGGCTTTATTCCTCTGGTGTGTCATATACTTATAGGATATACATTAAAAGATTAAAGAAGAAAGCACTCGACTCCTTCTTTATGACAGTATTTCGATATTATACAAATGCGCATTATAAATTGCACTGTCAAAACTTCTGGAATCATCTATCAACGCTCATTTGGCAATTTAGAATGCTGCAGTTTGTTATGCTGGTGAGTATATCAGTTCTTTTTAATTCTGAATAAACGAAGAATAAAATCGACAGCGTTTTCCTTTATGGAAGGTTTCCTCACCACGACCTCCTCTTTGAGCTTCCATTCCCGCTCCGCATAGCAGAAATCACAGAGAAAAACAGTTTTTCTTCCATCGTTAAATTCTCGCAGGCTTCCCTTCTTGAAATGTCCGCAGGAATTGCAGCGCATTGTTATACTCCGCAGTGACTGAGTAATAGTAATAATTCTTTCCATCCCTCACTGTTCCTTCATCTGATGTATGATATCTATCTCAGCTTTCTGATTCGGCCGTCTATTCTGATTATGGAGGCTGGAAAAAGAGGAGTGAGTTTTATCGTGAGGAACCATTATTGATAGAGAAAGGATGGTAATGCTTTCCATGAGTGAAAACAGGATTAAGATAATTGTGATATCAGCTTCTCTGTCGCTGCTTTTTTACTGGCTATACGTCCATTTTTTTGGTGTGCCGAAAGTGTACTTTCTGCCGCTTGACTGTTATATCCGTATCATTGGCCCGTTGATTCTGATGGTAACCCTGTCGCTTTATGTCAAGTCTCTTTTCAGAGCCGGCCAGGTTCTGGCTGTGATTCTTCTTTTTCTTACAGGTTACGCTATGCTGGAAATAGTCTATTTCCGATTTCCTGTTGTTCTTCACAGTGATCCCGGCAACAGGATAACGAGTCTGATATACGGCGATCTCACGTTGTATTTTTTTCACAGATGCTACCAGTATATTCCCATAGCCCTGATGATTGCAGTGCTGTTTCCGACAGCCCGTGAGCGGCAGGAAAGCTCGGTCAATCCAGGCGACTGGAATGTCCAGACAGGAATACTTGATGCAAAGAATCCCAGAAGCTGGGAGGGAGTTGTTCGCAGAATAGGGGTTATGACGCTCTGCCTTGCAGTAATAGCGCTATTACTGAGATTGAAGTGCCACAGCCTGATGAGGCCCTTCGAAGACCAGGCCATCCTTTTCCCGTCAAATGTACTGGGTGCAGTCAACAACTGTTTCATCGAGGAGCTGATCTTCAGGGGCATCTTTCTGTCTGTGTTCGTAAAGGCAATTGGAGTGAGGTGGGGAGTCTTTCTACAGGCCCTGCTCTTTGGCCTGATACACTTTCCTTCATTCAATCCTCTGCACTATATGGCGAAGGTAGTTGTGTTCACCTTTCTGGGCTGGCTATTCGGAAAAGCCTCTGTAGAGACTGGAGGTATAAAAACAAGCTGGTGCCTTCACTCTATTATCGTCATCTCTATGTATATTGCCCAGACCGTATGAATTTTGCTGTTTCGGAAAATTGGCAGTCGTTGAAGGAAAAACTGATCTTAACTCGAATACCATGAAGATTTCACATAAGGAAGACTTCATGCCGTTTTGATAGTAAAAGACAGGCCGGGAAACGCCTGAAATGATTAGAAGGAAAAGCTTTCCAATTGTTGAAGTCTTATAAACCGATGTGGATAAGGAGGTGTCTTGCCAGGAATAATAACCATAGAGATACACATTTAATAAATTATCACTGTGAATATGGAAAGGAGATTATCATGAAGAAAGTAAGCTTGATTGTCGCACTTATATTAATAACAGGTCTGTTTTTTGGATGCAGCAAGACTACACCCCCTACAACACCGCCCCCTGTAACTGAAGTCTCGAAAGCTCCGGATGCTACGAGTACAACAGAACCTGCCGCAGGTGGAGAAAAGGCTGCAGCAGAGGCGTATGTCCTGGCGTGGATTGAAGTTCAGAAGGATCTTGACACACTGCAGAAGGATTGGACCGACCTTATGGCGGCTGCTGACAAACTCGACAAGGCAGAGCTGAAAGCAAAGCTCGAAGAGCACATGAAAAAGCACGAAGAGTTGAAAACAAAGGCTGAGGCACTGAAGGACAAAGCCACCGCTGATGATACCAAGAAGCATCAGGAAGCGATAATTGAGGTAATAACCCTTCAGGTAGACGGTCACAAGGCAGCCCAGGAGAAATACACCAAAGAAGGCATTACTCCTGATGAGAAGACAAAGCTTGAAGCCAAGGTAAAGGAAGCAGAAGATGCTGTCAAGACCAAGTTCGATGATGCCAAAAAAGTTTTGGAAGAAATTACAACAAAACACGAGATTAAAACAGAAGGCGCTGCAACCGGTGGAGATACAGCAACACCGGCCGATACCGGAGCGCCGGCAGCTTCACCTACAGAGACAACCAAGGAATAACTCAGAGCATACTGTTTAATCCATGAAATAAAATTGAGAGGCAGAACGCCTCTCTTTTATTATGTCTGCCGAGCAGAGAGTCACAGCTGAAGGTTAAACGTCTTCTTTCAGAACTTCCAGAAATTTTCTGGCCTGCAGATCATCCTTATCCAGTGCCAGATACTTTTGAGTATTCATCCTTGCGTCTTCGAACTCTCCAAGTTTGTAACACATCACTCCAAGGTTGAAGATTGCCTCGGCACAGTTCGGATCACATCTGTATGCGGTCTGAAATGCATTTTTAGCCTGATCCAGAAACTTGTCGTTGTCGGTCATTGAGAGCCCGAGTGTAAACTGTATGTCAGACTGTCTGGGATCTGATTTAACTGCAGCCATTGCTCCAGCCGCATCCCTGTTCTTCATGAAAAGGGACTGTATCCTCTCCAGGATTGAAGGCTCCCGATCATAATCACCTGTGCCGGAGGAATCTGGCGCTGCGCTCCTGGCTGTTCTGCGTCGAGGATCCTTTTTTACCCTCTTGACCTGCAGATGGGGTTGATTATCATACTCTTTTCTCTTATCAGCATCAGCCAGAAGGTTATATGCTTCAACAACCTCCTTCAGCTTCTCGTCTGAAGAGGATTTGAGGTCAGGGTTCAGATCCGGGTGATATTTCTTGGACAGTATTCTGTAGGATTTTTTTATGTCTTCAGCAGTCGAAATGGGCGGAATACCCAGAATCAGATAAGGATCACGAGTTAATGCCATAATAATCACCCTTTTAAAGTCAGTTTATTGTACAGAGTATCTGTTCCGCTCTCGCATCTGAAGGATCTAGCTCTACTGCCCTTTTGTATGCCATTCTGGCCTCTTCCTTCAAGTCCATATCATAAAGGACATTGCCAAGGTTTCTATACGCCCTGGCATAGTTGGGCTGGAGGCTTACGGCTTTGTGGAGAGCTTCCCGGGCTTCCTCCAGACGTCCCAGAGTCGCAAGCGCTATACCCAGATTGTTAAGACAGAGGGCGTCGCGCGGATAGATCTGAATGGCCCGCCTGTAGCTCTCTACTCCTTCTTCAAGCATCTCTGCGGCGCACAGTACATTGCCGAGATTAAAATGAGCCTTTACATATGTAGGGTTTATATCGATGGCCTTCCGGTATGATTTCATAGCCTGTGCATATCGTCCAGCCTTTTCATACGCCACTCCAAGGTTGTTATGCACATCGGCATAGTAGTATTTCTGCTTTATCTTAAGCACTTTCTTGAACTCATTGATGGCATCCTCGATCAGGCCTTCATCGTTGAATAGCTCTCCCAGCTTTCTATGGGCGTTCAGATAGCTGGGATTGATACTGATGGCCTTTTTATAATGAGATATTGCCTTTCCGATCTTTCCGGCAGCCTCATAAGCGCCTGCAAGCTTAAAATGAATGTCTGCATAGTGAGGGTTGATCTCAATGATGGCTTCATATGCGGAGATGGCCTGGTCAATCATGTTGTTGATCTCAAATGCAAAAGCAACCTCAAGAAGTCTGTTTGCTTCTTCTCTTGTGAGATTCCTGATGAAGTTTTCCTTGAGAGGAGTTCCGCATGTATAACAGTAATTGTGTGTTTCTTCTCTTTCTTCCGCACAGAACGGGCAGTTCATCAAGTCTCCTCCTCAGGCAGTAATTATGTTAAGACTTTCTATAGGTATGACAAAAATCCTGTCATCGGCCGCACCGTTGAGTGTATACGAACAGGGGCAGGCAGTGTTCCACTATTCCAATTGTGAGCGAAGCGAACCAAGTTTCTGCAGTGACAGTTGTTCTGCCTGCATGAATTCTTCTCTCGTCAGCCTCATCAGAACTTTATGGCTCACTTCTCCTGTGAGAAAGTTTACTTCAGTGGTTTCACCTGTCTTCTGGAAGCCGCATTTCTCAAAGCATCTCTGAGCCCGCTCATTGAACTGGGCAGTATCCAGTTCAATCCTGTGAAGGTTTTTCTTCTCAAAAAGCTCTGAAATTGACATCGTCAACGCTTCAGTGCCATAACCGCCGCCCCAGTAGTTTCTGTCTCCCAGCATAATACCTATCTTTGCATAAGGAAATCTCTCTTTCCTCAGGCTGAAGCGGACAAAACCTATCAGAAGGCCTCCCTTGGTAACGATGGCGTGAGCGTTGTTTGAAAAGTTCACCAGATCATCAAAATATTCCATTGCAATTTTTTTAAGAACGCGGTCTTCTACAGTCAGGCCGAATGCAAAAGCCATCAGTTCGTTATCCTGAAACCAGCGGTGAATTATACGAAAATCCCTTGGGACCAGTGTGCGCAGATCAACGCGCGGCCCCTCGGCAATGATGGTGTCTTTTGGGCTGAATGCCGCAAACAGTCTGAACATTGGGCCTCCTCGAAAATTATACCACGGAGAGGGATGCTTTACAAGAATCAGTGTGATGTACCTTCCAGCACAACCCGAGCTCTTATGTTATCGCTCCCTATTGCGATTCGTACCCAGAGGCCCCGATAGATATTTACGAAATGGGCGATCCCCTTTGCTTCAGGCTTTACCGCGCTGTAAAAGCCGAGAAGAGGTGCGATATCACTGAAGCAGAGATAGAGAATGAGCATATCAGAGTTTTTTACCTGCCTGGAAGACGGCACATCATCGTCTGAAATGAGAGTGTAATGGCTGTTGTTTTCTATGGAAAGGGAAGGGAGGGATTGAGTATCGACGACCCTCCTGAGCGAATCTTCACTGCCGTCAAGAGAGATAAAGAGAAATCGATCTATGGGAAGAAAGGCCAGGCCATTCTTTGCCAGGATTAGATAATCCTTGTACCGTGAACTCAGGTGATTCTGTTCGTTCACTTCAAACCTGGATATCAGCTCTTTCCGGGCTTCGTTTTTTAATTCCACAGCCAGAAGAGCCGGTAAAGAACCTCCGTCTTCCAGAGGCTTTCTTTTTTCGAGAAGCGACTGCTTCAACAGTGCCACTATATCCACAGAGAGAGAGATTTCTCCTCTCAGATCTGAGGGTTTGATATCAATCTGTCTCGACGCAAGAGTCTTTCTGATCTTGCTGAAAACGTCCTGCAGCGCTTTCCCATGGACAGGTGAGAGAATTGAAAAAAGAGCATCAACGAGTTTGATGGAAGATGAGTTAACTATCACTGTCAGCGGCAGCTCACCTGGAATAAAGGCCGGAAGGGTGAGGGGGCCGGAAGCTGTGATGGATTCTATCGTGTTTTTATCGATGCTCTTTTCGTCGAAAAGAAAGACGCCATCAAGCGTCATTGCGTCTTTTTCTCTTATTACACCGAAGCCAAGGCTTTTCAGTATTTTCAACAATTTATGATGATTATTCTGTGCCGGTGAAACTTCACTTTTCCACTGAGTCATATTGAAGAAGACTGTGAGCTCCCTCGGCTTTTTCAGATGACTGCAGAAATCCCTGTATTCACTGGAAGCGGCTATTGACTCACCGGGTTTATTCAAAGAGTCAACAGCCCTTTTCAAACCCTCTTCATCTGTGCTCACAATGAAATATTGCCGGCAGTGGCTGAAATGAACAGCTCCCTTCATGCCGGGGGCATTGATGAGTGCGCCGTTGTAGTGCTCCTCACTGTATTCTCTTCCATTTTTTTCCCTGTGTATACGTTTTATCCTGTCCATCGTCTCTTTCAGCTTCTCATTGTCTCGAACTGATGCTATCAGCACGACGGGAAGCTCGTCAAGACACCTGTCAAATCTGGTTTTTCTGTTTCTATCAGCTGTTGATGATATGCAGAACCGTGGCCCCACCCATGAAAGAAAATCGTCGTCAGCATCGAGGCCTGTTCTCAATGCAAGCAGTGATTTCGCCTGCCTGAAAGGATCTGTATTCTTCCAGCGGCTGTATGTCTCAATGAGGCCTTTCCCAGACTTATGGTATGCGAGATAGTCGTAAGATATCAGAAGAACAGTATCTTTTCGAACGAGTAGAAGAGGATCAGCCTTTGACAGCTCCTGGCGTTTCATAAGAAGAATTCCCGCAAGCAGAATCATTATTAATGAAAAGATTATGAGAAGAGTCTTTGATAATGGTATGCCTTTTTTTTTGACTGGTCCTGATGTATTGATGACTTTGTCATCTGCATCGCTGTTATTCCGGTTCAGTAGATGTTCATCTGCCATGAGGCTTTCATTCCTTTCATCTCTGCAGCTGTATCTTTAATTCTTCTCTCAGAAGCTCGGGAGGGATTCCGGGGTAATGGTGTACAGACTGGACTATGCCATGTTTATCAACGATGACCAGGTTTTTGAGAGGACACACACCTTTGATCCAGTTGCCATCGAATATACCCGGTAATCTCCAGCTTTCATCACGGAGAATCAATAGAGAGGCTGCAGGAGGAGTGGTCATTCGGGCCTTCAGATAACTCTCATCGAGATGAATGTTGATTATGATAATTCTGACGCCTTTGGGCGAATATTCTTCTGCCATCAGGGAAAGCCTGGCAAAACCTGCAATACACGAGTCACATGAATCTGTGAGCCAGATGAGATGGACTTTTTTCTCTTCACGGCTGAGGAGTGGCACCATGTTTCCCTTATCGTCCTTAAGAAGCATATCCGGAAGAGCCATCCCCCGCTGTATATCACAGGCCCCGGGAGCGGTTACGGACAGGAAGATCATCAGTAAGATGAAAAGTCCACGTTTCATAGTCTGGATATGTCGGAGATACTTCATGCTGATTCTCCCTGTGTATTATGGATCTTCAAAGGATGATGTTCAACGCTCTTCCCGGTTATCCCTGTAAGTCGTGTTTATTATTCCCGTCTTTTCTCTCTTATACTCACCAGCATAACAAACTGCAGCATTCTAAATTGCCAAACAAGCATTGATAGATGATTCCAGAAGCTTTGACAGTGCAATTTATACTCACCAGCATAACAAACTGCAGCATTCTAAATTGCCAAACAAGCATTGATAGATGATTCCAGAAGCTTTGACAGTGCAATTTATAATGCGCGTTTGTATATAATGCGCGTTTGTATAAATGCATCACTATCTATAGATACTATACTATCTATTGAATTATTTATTCCATAGCAGATGTTTTGTATACTGCGGCTCAGAATGTGCGTGAGGATAAAACCTGGCGGTGTTGCGCAAGCTGCCACTTATAGGATATAATATAGATGATTAAGAAAGGAGCAGCATCTTTTGGATAAAATACAGGGCCCGGGCTTTACTCAATACGATCCCCAATATCTTCAGGTTTCTCGGAGACTGGCTCCTGAGAGCGTCAAGCCGAATGTCTTCAAAGAGATTGATGAAGATGTAGCAAAGGCTCTTCTTCAGCAGGATATCAGCTCTCTGAGCCCGGAAGCGAAAGAGATACTTAGAAAGCTCAGAAAGAGGCTGGCAAAGGGTGAAAGTGCCTTCGTGGAAGGCAAGGAAGAAGATTTTAACGAGCTTCTCTCCAATCTCAGACTGATTCGCGAGTCTCAGTATGAAGATAAGGATGAGAATGAGGATGACGAGGAGAGAAAGAGAAGACAGGAGAAAGACGAGGAGCGAAAAAAGAAGGAAAAGCTCATCATACCTCTCTCAGGGCCACGGCCTGAGGCCAAAACCGAGGTCGGCACGCCACCTAAGCCGCGGCCCAGCTATGGTGGAAACAGTCAGGTCCGCGGACTCCTCGAAGCAATGATAGTCAAGGACACCGGAGAATCGCAGAAAAATGCCGTAACGCGTGAGCTCAATATCCTCGGAGAAAAGATGGTTTCCTACGTCAAGTCCTTTGGAGTACACATAATTGTGCTCGAGCGAAATTCCAATCTCACTCAGAAGAGAATAAGAGGTATGATGATAGTGGCTCCAGGTGAGCGTTCATTTGACGGCAGACCCTGGGAAGTGGTCCGCGGTATATACTGTCAGGACCGTCGTCTGATAGTCATAGGCGAGGAGCTGCTTGGCATGCAGTTTGGATCTGCCGCGCGTCATGAATTTGCCCACGCATTTGATCACGCCTTCACAAGCAGAAATCAGAGAAGGCTCCCGCTTTCCGTGCAGCTCTGGAACTGGTTCAGCAAGGAGCGCAAGGCTCTTCCTTCGAAATATGCGGCCACGAATCCGGCAGAATACTTTGCTGAATCGGTGGATGCATACTTCATCGTTGAAGGAAAGAGCTACCTCGAGAGAAACGATCCCCAGATGTTCGAATACCTGGCGACGCTTTTCAGGTAATTACCCCAATGAGGCATCTGCCTGCTCCTTTTCATCAGGCTTGGGCTTCCTTGGAAGAAGTATTGAAATGGCCAGGAACAGTAAAAAACATATCCCCTGATCGCTAGTGTTCTTCGATTTCAATACAATGAGAAGCAGGAAGACAGCCAGGAGCAGCGTGATGATCATAATCAGTATGAAAGGTATGCTGTTGTTTTTCATCACAAATTTTCTTGTTCCGTCGATGAAATATAAGCTGAAGTTCAGGCCGGTCATAGCGTTAAGCGCAATGAACTGTAAGAAGATCTGATTCAGGCTCAGGTAACTGGCAACGGCTTCATTCTGCAACAGAAGCGGATTGGGCATCAGTACAGTAACTTTTGTGCCGATTAATAAGAATGCAATTGGCAGAAATGTAAGAAATGCGGCTAAAAGACCGTATCTCTTCTGCTGCTGCGGAAGAAGGCTGTAGAAGATCAGCCCCATATAGACAGGACATAGAACAGCATAGATAAGAAACAGACTGTTCATCAGATACAGGCTGTTCATCATATTCTGAGGAAATGTAAATGCACTGATCTTCAGTGCATCAATGGCTTCCAGTGGCATATTGTTGAAATGCCCCTGTATGCTGTGTTGGAAGCTCATCGAAATGTGGTTTCGGTAAAGCAGCATCAGAGGTCCGTTAATAACAGGCACAGCAAGCAGCAGCAGTATAACTCCAATATCTGACACGCTCTTTACAGTTTCTGCATGAAGAGCAATTTCAATAGGCACCTTTTTCATCTCAGTCGGTGTGGTGATGGAGATTACTGCTGTATGGGAAGCACCTTCAGGGAGATCGTTGGTATGGACATTGAACTCAACAGACTGATTATTCTGGTTGAAATACTCCGGAAAGACTCTCACCCATGAGACATCAGCGGTGATTCTGCCGGCCAGGACGCCTCCTCCGATATTTTTAATATTGAAGCTTCCCTGTACCATTCTGCCTTCAGGGGTATCCACATAGTTCAATTGAGGAGTATCGATCTCTATCCTGGGGCCTCCGAGTGAGGCTTCTTCACCAAGCAGATCACGTTTGAAATCAATTACTGAGGAGTATCTGGATTCCCTGTCCTGTGACAGCACTTTTTTCAGCGGGTCTTCAAACGATTTGAACGAGTCAGGCTTCTCGCCAGATCTGACCTGAAAGTTGAGTGCACCTGAAACCGGTCTTACTCCGGTCAGCAGGAAGTATAGAAGAGCTCCCAGATTGAAGATATCGCTTTTTATGGAAGCCTCTTCGCCTCCCAGTGTCTCCGGTGCCAGGAATTCGTGAGAAAACTTCTTCAGAATTGGCTTGCGGAGGTGATGCGGATAAAACCTGTCCGTGCCGAAATCCATAACGCGTATCTTTCCCATTGGAGTGACGATCAGGTTCTCCGGTCTCAGGCTTCCAAACATGAGAGGAGGATCCTGTGAATGCAGGTATATGAAAATATCGCATATCTGAGCCGCCCAGGCTTGAAACTGTTTTTCAGGCACGTGTGACGATATTTTAGCCAGATGTTGATCGAGAGTTTTTCCTTCTACAAATTCCCTTACCAGGAAAAAGCTCTCGTTTTCTTCGAAGAAATCAAAGTATCTTGGAAGAGTGCTGTGTTTGAGGGGGAGGATCTGTTTGGATTCTTTCTCAAAGTGCTCTCTGCATTTCTTTATCTCTTCAGCATCATCAGGGAATATAACCTCTTTAATTATTCGGGATTTGAGCATTTTGTGATCTTTGGCCATATAGACCTTGCTGTATTCCGACGATCCAAGCAGGCGGATGATCTCATATCGGTCTTTTTGGAGTTTTGTGCCCTCAGTAAGGTCTTCTTTCATGTCTCCTCCCTATTTCTCAATGTTCTGAATAAACATTGATTTATTACATATCATTTCTATCCTCAGGTGGGAATATCCTACCCGCCAGATCGGCAGGCTTCATCATTTGCGGAAAAGGGACAGGGTTATGTTGCAGAGAAATATAAAAGTAATCGGAGCCCAAAGGAGAAGCCATGTTCAAGAATCTCTGCAACTTTGATCCTGCAATAGCTCAGCTCATTATCGATGAAACTGAACGACAGGCTAATACCATAAATCTCATTGCTTCAGAAAACTTCATAAGTGAAGCGGTACTTGCAGCGCAGGGTTCAATACTGTCAAATAAATATACAGAGGGATATCCCGGAGATAGATACTATGGTGGATGCTTTTACTACGATGCAGTTGAGAGAGAGGCAATCGAGAGGGCAAGACATCTGTTTTCCTGTGACCATGCGAATCTGCAGCCTCATTCAGGGTCTCAGGCCAATATGGCAGTCTATTTTGCAGCATTGAAATATGGAGACACCATTATGGGGATGAGTCTGAATCAGGGTGGACATCTCACTCACGGGAGCTCCAGCAACTTCTCAGGAAAGCTGTATAAAATAGTGTCTTATTCTGTGAACAGGGATACAGAGCTGATCGATTATGATGAGATTTTGTCTGCTGCAGAGGAACACAGGCCCAGATTGATAGTGGCAGGAGCAACTGCCTATCCAAGGGAGATTGATTTTTCTCGATTCAGGAAGATAGCAGATCAGGTGGGAGCACTTCTGATGGTCGATATGGCTCATATAGCGGGACTGATAGCAGGCGGTGTTCATATGAATCCCTGCCCTTATGCTGATTTTGTCTCTTCAAGCACACATAAGACACTGCGAGGGCCTAGAGGAGGAATGGTACTCTGCAGGGATCAGTGGACCAGGAAAATAAATGCAGCAGTCTTTCCCGGAATGCAGGGAGGGCCGCTGATGCATATTATCGCAGCCAAGGCTGTTGCATTCAGGGAAGCTATGACTGATGAATTCAGGCAGTACACCCGGCAGATTATAAAGAATGCAAAAACTCTGGCCCGATGCCTTGCAGGTCACGGCTTCCGCCTTGTAAGCGGTGGGACCGATAACCATCTCATGCTGATTGATCTTACCGAAAAGAAGGTAACAGGGCTTGAGGCTCAGGAAGCTCTTCAGGATGCCGGAATTATAACCAACAGGAACTGTATCCCCTTTGATACACTCGGGCCAAGAGTTGGGAGCGGCCTGAGGCTTGGAGTACCTGCAATAACAACGAGAGGTATGAAAGAACGGGAGATGGGGCTTATAGCCGACTATATTGCATATGTAATTGAAAAAATCAATGATTCACGGGCACGAAGTGCAGTCCGGGAAAAGGTGCATAAACTCTGCGACTATTACCCTCTTTATGAGAAGAAGCTTCTTGTACAGAAAGGCATATGCGAATCCAGCCGTGAAAGCCCGATGATTACTTTTTAAGATGGGCCTTCAGCTATCACGTTTTAGTCCGATTCGTGATTTTCCATATCCGGATTTCTGTGTCTCTGCTGTCAATAAGAGTAGGAATACATAGCCGGCCGGAGAATAGATAGATACTTTCCACTATTGAGGGGGACATCATGGATATACATCAGTTTCTGAAGCATCTGGCTCCTTTCAAGATAGCTACCGTCATTGTGTTGTCTCTCTTTACTCTCACGCAGTATTACAGCTCATTTTCGGCCTTTGCCGAGTATGCCAAAAAGGAAGACAGCCCTGAAAACCTCAATGCCGCCATGGTGCGTGGAATCATATACTTCTTTGTTGCTGTTGCTCTGACAGCTCTCGTCGTGTGGCTCGTTATACTGGAATGGAAATGAAGGCTGAAGTGCCGTGTCTGCCTGTGTGCCACGTACTTGTAATCCATGAGGCTGCGGCATGAAGCAATTCTTCACCTCCCGCAGCATTTCTTATATTTCTTCCCGCTCCCGCAGAAACAGGGCTCATTTCTACCGGGTTTCACTGCCGGTTCCGGTGGCGTCACTTTAATGGCCTTTTTCTGTTCCTGACGGCCCGCCTCGGCGATGCACCTGCGCGCACCGTTAATGGAATTATTCTCATGATAATCCGCTTCTCAGTCTCCCAGTGCCTTCAGCAGCGCATCTCTCGCTTCTGAATAAAACTGTATATCAATCTTTGTCGCCATGTCATCGGAAAGATCGAAGAGCTGTCTGCGCGAAGAAACCGGCAGCAGTAGCGTTGTCGCCCCTTTCATAACTGCAAGCTCTGCAATAGATACAGCATTGTATACAGGGTCGATAGTTCCGCCAGGATTAAGTCCCCCCACTGCAATCAGTCCGCCTTTGAAGCTCTTCTCAAGGAGAGAGCTGCTGAGAGCGAGAACCGCAGGCAATCCAAGAGAGCTTCCACTTCGGGCAGCATCAAATGCCCTGAGCTGCACAGAGAATTCGTGTCCCCTGGGATCTCTGTCGCCTACTAGATCTCTTGCCCGAGAATAGAGGTTCTGCTCAGCGTATCGCATACTTTCCTTGAATGCAGGCGGTACGGGTTGATTGAGAATTTTAACACCAGAGCCGGGGCCGACGTTCATGTCAATCCGGTAAAGGCCGGGATTCTCATCCTGCCCTCCTGGGCTTATTGCCCATACCTGTCCCGGTGGAAGCGGGTCTGTTCCTATGCTGTCATCGCTCTGCAGTTCCGGCGTGGCGACAAACTTTTCAACGCCATCATTGCCCATCTGGTAACTGAACAAAGTATTGCGAAACTCTGCTGAGCCGATCCGTTTCTGCTGCTCCTTGACGCGCCGGCGGCACTCAAGAGCTAGCCGCACTGCCCATTCAAGGACATCGTCCGAAACTGGTTCTTCCGGATCCGGGTAAATGAGCTTCACTATGGCACTCACCGTTTTAGTCACTGCAGTTGTATCTCTGCCACTCAATGCTCCTCCGAAGTGGAGTCTGTCAAGAAGCACAGATGCACGACTCTGGCTGCGGAGCCTGTCCCAGCATTCTGAAAGGTAGTCGCTAACGAGTCCAAAATGGTCGGTGAAGAGCTCTTTTGACACTTTCGGGACCTCCCAGCCAGGCAGATATGCATGGATGCGGTCCATCAAAGCAGTATCGTTGCGCATTTCAAGCGGCATCGGACCGAAGAGGTGACCAATGCGCTGCTGGTGTTCAACATCAACGTCGAAGTTGCCCACCATTACAATGCATCCGTCAGCGCGAATGCTCTCTTTACCTCTGCTGAACTCGCCGGACTCCATATATCCCTTCATTATATTCACGCCGTCTTTCTGATCAAACGAAACACCTGATATTTCATCAAAGCATACAACGTCATACTGGCAAACAAGACCGCGCTGGCCGTTACTGTTATTCACGAACATCCTTGCAACCGTTGCCTTGCCACCTGAAACAAGGTGCGAATATGGAGAGATCTGCTGGAATAGGTGAGACTTCCCGGTTCCGCGCGGACCGAGCTCGACCATATTATAGTTGCGCTCAACAAAAGGCGCCATTCTCAAGAGGATGATGTCCCTTGCACGAGGGCTGAGAATATCATATTCCAGGCCGACACTTCGTATCAGGAATCTCTTCCACTCTTCTACAGTGAACATTTTGCGCCCACGATATAGATCTTCCAGAACGTCTCTCTTTGATAGCTGTATTGCACGGAGCCCACAAACTCCGAACGGCCGGCCCGCCTTTTCCTGTGCAATGGCGGAATCATATGAAAGCTCAATTTCTGCATAAAAACCGCCGGTGAGCATTCTATCATTAGCTCTTACGAGATCCGCATCTATGCGTATGTCATTCAGTTGGAGGCTTGGCAGTGCTGCGATGTAGGAATCTGTGCGAGTATCGAGCCGTGCAGTTATTATATCAATAATTTTCACCGAGCCTTGTTCACGCGACCTTGCTTTGAAGAGTTCTTCCTCTCCGGCTTTAACCGCTCTGGAGCGCAACTGACGCTCAACGATTTCCAGCCCTTCTTTTATTTCATCTTCGTCAATACTTGCACAGTATCTCCCCAGCATAAATTCCACTACATAAGTTGGCACGGGATAGCGCCCTTTGAAAATCCGCAGCAGATCCTTACGGACGATAAAACCTTCAAAAGCCCTGGAAGCAAGCTTATCAAGCTCATCCAATACAATGGCAGTCATATCATTCTCCAATCACAGTTTTGCGCTGGGCTACAAGACGTCCCTCATTGTCAAGCACCACCAATGTCGCTTCTTGACCTTCCAAGTTCTCATCGTTACTGTTATCAACCAAGACTGAGACTCTTCCATCCTCGTTGAAGAGTTTCGCCTGCCTCAACACACTTGTTGAAGAGTTACCAGGATGCATGCGCAAGTCCAGCAAAAGGCCGCTGGCATCTCCTTCAATGTGGATATTGCACCTGAAACCCTTCCATGAAACATCTGTAATAGTCACCTCATGAACGGCTCTACCTCGTTTTCCCGTAGTAACTTCCAACTGAAGTGTAAGGCATTCCTGGAGACTTAAGCCGCCGTGGGCATATTCTAATCCTGCCCGATAACAGCTTATCCCGTCTGCAAGGGCAAATTCCTGCAGCGGATTCCAGAACCAGGGGAAGAGCCGCTCATCTGCAGATGCTCCGGGCTTCAATACAGCGCAGCGGCCCCATTTGTTCTCAGTAAGACATGATGGCAGTGCAGTCTTCGGTAAACCACCGGGCATGAGCAGCCAGCCGTGATCTGTGATGACACGAATTGTCCTGAATTCGAAAGCAAGTAGCTGTTCTATCTGCTCAGATATTTCACCCAGAAGCCTATCCAGATATCTTGCCAGTTTCCAGCCCCGGTCATGGCCTTCGCGGTCAATGCTGCCGAATTCACGCCATATCTGGGGCAGCCAGCCTTCTTCGGCAAGCAGTTTCTGGAGGTTGTGGCCGCCCTTGAGAGACTGTCCGGTAGAGGCGACACAAGGCTCGAAATCAGCGTTTATGCTCTGACCAGTTATCAGATGGGCAACCGGAGTCACTGCTGGCTTTCCTGTGGCCGTGACGGTGGGAATAGCAGCCCAGGCCAGAGATTCAATAACCTTCAGGCCTTTTGAGCTGAGCAAGTCGGACAATCGGCGGGCGACATCGAAACGGAGGCCATCGATAAAAAGAATGCACTCTCCGGATTTCTTTTGAGTTGATATCGCTTTCGTCGTGCGATTTCCTGGGTAACCATCTTTTTCGACAACTTTCTGAAGGTATCGCGCAGAGGATTCAACCCAGGGTTTATAAACAGAGCGTATCACGGACTTGACAGCTTCGATATCTTCCTGCCTGTTAACGCAGGATAACGCACGAAGCTCAGCGTCATCGACTTTCCAACCCGACTTACGATACTCCTCTGCAATCTCATTTGCTGTTCCCGAGAGAGATGGGTTTCCAGTCAATTCTGCCAGTAACGCCAGGCTTTCCATTGCACAGGCGAGCGGAGCTTCACCGAGCTCTGCCCACACCAGAGACCGTCTCCGGCAATGTAGTTTTTCCATTTCCAGAATCTTCTTCCTGGCATCATGCGGAGGAAAGTTTTCAATGGCCATCAGCTCCTGGCGAAGCTTCTTTTCGTGATCATCGTTCCACTGAGGCCATCCGTTGCAGGTGTCGTCATCTGTATACCAGAAAATATCATCAATGGGTGGTTTGCATTTACGAATCTGTGAAGGGATGTTGGTATACTTCCTGGGGGCCTCACAAAACCTTTCCCAGATGGGAAGCCAGGCTCCCCTGTGTCCGGCCAGCAGCTCCGCACCTTTGAGGTTTCCATCGTTTGCCGGATCGAAGCCAAGTTGTGATTTGCACACCTCAACGAATCCGATCCACGTGTTCTCATCCCGGCCAGCCTTAAATGCATCGCCTTGGTCAAGCCACTGCAGCATATCGCGCACCGGGTCTCCACCTGTGAGAAGGGTATTGAAATAGTCTTTGTCGAGATGCTTGCCCTTCAGAAATTCCAGATCTTCGTCCAATAGTCGATAGAGTGCCAGCTTCATTGCCTGTCTGGTGGCATTGTCGTTAGCAACGTCAAGTCCCAGACCGCCCTGGCTGGATTTCAGGAATGCGAGAATTGTCCAGTCTTTTGCATTGATCTGCGACCATATCACACCGCTGTATTGTAATTCGGCAAGAGGCTTGAGGTTATCCGGGCAGTTTTCAACAGGACGTAAATCCTGCCGGCTCACACCAGGCAGATAGATTACTGGCGTCAAGCCTGCAGGTATTTCAACTCTCGGAGCCTTGTTTGCTATCACGCATCGAAGCCAGATCGACGGCCCGGTCCTTTTGACAATATCGTAGCTGCCCAGGACAAACATCTCGGGCAGCTCTGCCTGAAGACGCGCTGCGACAGGCTCCCATTGCCGGTCTCCATCCGGCCAGAGAATACACAACGGAGCTGCCTGCGCTTCGGGATTAAAGACGGATGCGCGTCGAACAGACTGGATCAGGTGTTTTAAGACATCAGCCATTCTTTATTCCCCTCGATTCAGCTCTTCCAACAGGTCACCGCGACGGAAGGTTGCCGCTAATCGCTGCAATGAAATTGTGCCATCACAATACAATCTCTTTATCGCTTCGTTTATTGACTCCACTGCCTGTGTGAAATAAGTCTCTTCCTTCTCTTCAATCTTCGACTTCGCCTCGGCAAATTTTTGATGATTTAGCTGGGCGGGCGTGATTCCAAGATCAGCCAGAAGCAATCGACCCATAAGCATGGCCAGGAAGCACGACGCGTAGGCTACAAAGTCCGGTGCTCCGTCCGGTGGATGCCGCCGCTTGTTTTCGGCTACCCTGAAAAGAAGAGTGGCAATGATTACCTGAGCGGCATTGAGATCGTCAGTAAATATGGAATCGTAAAGCTTGCCGAAATGCTCCCGACTTTGGAATTTGGCCTGATGCGGCTTCGCTCTCCAAACGGATAAAACTGCTTCTGCTGCTGTGGCGCTGCTGATATCGGTGGGTTTCAGTGAAGCGTCACTTCGATAACGATGGTAGGTAAACCCCAGATCGCTGATTCCTGTCTCCAGGCTTTTCTGCCTCGGATCGTTCGATTTAAGATCACGAAGATCCACCGGATTCTGACTGTTGGTGGCATAAATGATACTCCTCACCAAGTCGTCAGAGTCACGTGGCAGCTCATAAAGACGGATAAGTACAAAAGTGTTTTCCATGTTGGGTTCTGCGCCGGCAAGTGATGCCAGCGTGCTCTGAATTGTTTTGCAGGTCTGGCCGCCATTTATAACCTGGAGCCCTTCAACATTTACCTTATAGTTTTCCCTTTGAAGCCCGCTGTAAGAGAATTTTTGGCAAAGAAGTGTTATTCCATTGTTATAGAAATAAAAGTTGCCGCGCTCCTTTTCGGTTCGTAAAGTGAAATCGATGTTCTGGTTTACACGGTTGCCCTGCAATCCAAGGAAGCGTCGAACATTCCTTTCCAGCAGCAGATCACCGTGACGGTTGAACAAAGCCCCGATCTCACTTACCAGAATCTTACCAATAAGAACTCGGCAAAAGTCCAGATCTTCCACAATCGCTTTACCTGACAAACTTAATTGAGCATTTACAGGCTTTGTCGCCTGCATCAACCGAACGATCTCTTCATGATTGATATATTCCCAAAACACCTGTTCTCCAGGAAGTCTCGCAGCCTCTATTATCTGCTGGGCTTTATCATCCCATTTCAAGCCGTTATTGCACAGTATGAATCGAACGCGTGGTATGAGGCCATCACGTATCAGAGAGCGTATATCTTCTACACGCCTGGTGAGTTGGTCGTTTGTTGTTATTATAGCATCAGGGTCGAAGAGATATCTTATCGCTTGAATTGCCTTTTCAACGCCGCTCTGTGGAAAGTTCGAATTCCCCTCAAGATTTTGCTTGTATTTTCCCTGGAATAATGTAACATTGAATTCTCCGTCATCAATATCGCCGATATGCAACGCATCGATCCCAAAATCGTTGCCTCCTTCGGTCAGGCAATCCAGAGACTCCTCATCAGGAAGGTCGAGAACGGTCTTGACTACCAGAAACACGAAGGCGGCAGAACGCTGCCTGCCTGCATCATTCTTTATACTCAGCCTGTTTTCAAACTCGTCCGAAAAGTCCTCTGCCAGTTTCCGCACGCGCTGATCCACGATTCCGACATTGATATTCATGAGGATTCTCCTTCCTTATCACTTACCCGCATTCGCGCCTGGAGCTTGAAATCGATGTTGTAATGACAGTCGTTAAACCGATCACCGGTGAACTCAAGGCCGCCGGCAAAGTCTGTCGTGCCATTCCAGCCCCAAAACCAGGGATACTCATGTTTTTGGCGATAAGGCTCCTTACCACGGTCTTTATCCCATTTGATCCTGGGCTTCATCCGTAACACTTCTGCATCTTTGACCTTTACATCGCCTGCGAGCAGGAAAGGGCGTATATTAATCCGCACTCCGTCGTTGAGGTCCGGTTCCCATCCGATGGACTGTTCTTGCAGAGGTTTCCATCTCACGAAGATATCATATGGCGCTTCGCCTTCCAGGATCAGCTCAAGGCGTTTCTTTAGGTTAAGAGCGGCGGCGAGGCGCTCCTGCGCACCATCCACCGCTGAGGCAATGGAATCTTTCTGCCGCCTGATCCAATCACCTATATAGGTATAGATTAAGGTTTCCATGTTTTTCCGGTCAAGCATATGGTAGTTCACCAAGGCAGAAAATCCGTCACGAAGACCATCCCATATATGCCATATGAAGGGGCGCTGGTGGAATAATTCACAATGCTGCGTAAAGAATCCATCGCGCAGCCAATTCTCCAGGGACTTACCTGCGAAACCTGCATCCTTCAGCAGTTTACCAAGAACATCGGTATTCCAGTTTTTCCCATAAGCTTTGGCGAGCAAATCAAGCAATCGGTCGGCGGCGGGCGATTCGCCGCGAACTGGAGGTATACAGACTATACCATCCCCATCAACGAAAGGCAATAGTTCATTACATTGGTTGACCAGATCGCGCGCTCGCTGACTGAGCCGCATATCCCTGTCCAGCTCTGCCGGCCAGCGATAACCAAGAAGACGGGCCACAGCAACCTGCAATGGGGCGGTCGATTGCTCCGGGCGTCCGTGAAAAAGCCACTGCGTGGGGTCGTCACTCTCAGGCTCAGGCAGGCCGTCGGGATATTTTTCTGCCGCCACTTTCTGCCAGTGAGCGAGATCAAAGGGAACTTTGACGAGATTTCCAGCTGTCACATAAAGCTTTTGATCTATCTTGCGGACCTCCGTGTTGAACTCGGGACTGCTGCAGAAAGTCCAAATCGCTGCAAGTAACCCTGGGTCAAAGGGAACTATTGCAGCAACGCCATTGCGAAAAAGACCTCCTTGATAGATCGATCCAGGCAGGTGCCCCATCATGCTTATAGCAATCCCACTTTTTCCCCATGCAGGTCTGCCCTGAACTCGTGCGGCGGGGTTATTGCGATGCATTTTGCCATCGTTCGGCCAAAAAATGACATCGTCCAACCCGCTATACAACGCTGTGGTGCTGATTGCATTGTGAAGATTCCGCCAGTCTTCACCCATCTCCGGTATTTCCCACACATTGCGACGATATGCCTCCCAATCACCAACATGTAAACCAAAATGGGAAGATGCATATTGGTCGAGTTGGTCTATCTTCAGCAAATCTTCAAGGATGATAGTCGAGTTTGCATTCGCAATCTGCTTATTCTGAGCGAGCATCACGATCCTACCGTTCATATCCCCCCGCAACCTGGCGGCCTTTTCCTCCGGCATCTTTGCCCCTGAAACATCGATTCCGGCCATCATAAAGCTCTCATTGGGTTCAGTCGCAGAGAAAATAGACAACGCGACATTCACAACATGGCCGGAGATGGTCTCGAAGGCTCCTGGACCCAATCTCGCCAGCATATTCCACATCCGGTTTTCCAGCAGCATCTGTCGCAATTTGGTATAGGTAGTCAGGAACAGCCAGTTCTGAGGCGTAACGATGGCCGTAGTGCCGCCCTTTGTGCAGAACTCCAGGCAGCGCAGAAGAAAGGCAGTCGCCAGGTCGGCTTTCCCCAGGGGGTAACAGGTCTCAAGATATTCCTTAAGCACATCAGCCTGTTTGCCCCGGCCAAGATATGGAACATTTGTCATAACCAGTGTGTAACGATCGGCCAGCAATTCAGCGGCCTTGGCTATTCCCTGGGCGGCGATGCCCATTTCATGCCGTTCTGTCACGACTTTTGACTCTCCAGCCATAATGGCTGTCAATGCACTTTGCAGACTATCCATGCCTTTGATATCAAGCAGGCCACTACCCAGGAACCGGTAGGGATTGATCAGACTTCCCAAGGTTGGAGCTTTGCTGAAGAGGTCGTAGAGCTGTCCAAAAAAGAAGCGCAGATTTACATTGATGCCTTGGCCGTCTACAATACCCATCCATTGATCGCGTGTACCTCCGACTGAAAGGCCGGTGCAGGCAATGTGTGGCGGCGGCAGCGAACGATAACCTGTGAGTCGCCATGCCGTCAACGCCAGATTGAATGCAGCGATCTCGGTGCAGCGTCTGTCTATCTCCAACCCATAGATATTATCACGAAAAACCGCATTCACAGCATCCTGAATTGACAGTCCCTCAAGCTCCATTCTTATTGCAACAAGCATTAAAAAGGCGGCGATCAGGAAGTGCCCCGAGCCACAGCAAGGATCCAGCACTTTGATCTCGGCCAGGCTTTTCGGCCAATTGTCAAAGGTTCCGGCTGCTGGAACCCACTTGCCGTTTTCACCTTTTACAAATCGCAGGTATTCGAGTGGCATACCAGGGAGCGCTGTTTTAGCGCGAAGCTCTTCTTCTGTCGATGCACTTGCCTTGTCTTCCTCACTCAAACGACGGCCGGCCCACCAGGCCCCAATTGAGTTGTCAAGCAGGAAAGATACCATATAAGGCTCGGTGAAGAGCTGAGTGACTGCGGAAATCTCCCTGGAGCCGATTTTAACTTCTGAGGCGTTGATTTCGTCCTTTTTCCGAGCCTGCCAGAACTGGTATACCCAGCCCAGGGAATCTGAAGCGGTGAAGACTTCTTGAGGCAATTCAGTTACCAGATGCTCCAGTTTCTGTTGATGCTCCGGTGGCAGCACAAGCTGGAACACCGGGGAATCAGGCCGAAAAATCTGCGGCAACATTCGAGAAGCAAAGCGGGCGGCCAACTCCCAGCCATTGGCGGCATTTTCTCCGGCTGCCAGTTCCTCACATTCCTCCAGGGTTACTGCCACTGGATCATCAGGATCGGGGCACATAAGCAAGTCATTTTCAGTCAGAAAGCGGGCGAACAGCATTCGGTGCCAGTGCTCGTAGGCTGTCTCTTCTATCAACAGATCTATTTCCTGTACTTCAGTCCTGGCGTTTCGGATATCGCCAAGTTGGCGGCCGTGGATACGCAGTTTCCGACGCAGTTCTTTCTCCTGGTCACTGAGATGTTGATAAGTTTTAGACTCGCCGACGCCAAGCTGCTCAATGGCTGCCCGTGCAGCTGATTCGGCTACGATACGCGCCTCTGTGACAGTATGTTCAAGCTTATTCCTTAACACTCTTTCAAGTGGGGGCATACTTTTTGTCAATGCTCTTTCCATCATCTGATCACCACTGGTCCTTTTGCAACAGCTGTTTTCAATTGGTCCTGAACATCTTTCACCCAGATGTCAACGTCCTCTAACGACTTGAGAGTTCGGCGAGGAATATCCACAGTCTGTGTTTCAGGCTCCAGACTCTTGGCAGCTCTCTCCCTGGCACTTGAGAAACGGCCTTCCTGAGCCTCTATGCGATACCGCCACGAAGATAGAGGATACTGTTTAAGTGCTGATACTATCTCCTGGTGGGTGCCTAGCGCAAGTCTTGGAGCCTCTGTAATTCCGCACTGCTCAAGGATACTCTTGCGCTCCTCTTCAGTCAGTCGCTGCCAGTATGTATCGGCTTCGAGGGCTGTAGTATTTTTATTTACTTCGTCTGTATATAGTTTCTGTTGAACTATCAGTTCATTACGGAGCGTGTCTTCAAGCGACCTCACGAGGGGCAGAATGGGGTCAGGCTCAGTTAACAGAAGACGCTGCTTTTCTATGACTCCAGCCTGTTGTCTCGCTTCCTGGGCATCTTTCAGGTCACCTGCAAGCTCAAGCAGATCCTGAAGCTTCCTCCAGGTTGGCATACGTTTTTCGATACGCCTGCCCAGGTCTTCCCACGATTCGATATCAGATTTCAGCTCATCAAATCGATTGTAGATAGCCAGAAGCTGTTCGTTGCCGGAGGTAAGTCGTATGTCTTCAAGAGATGATACGCTGGGGCGCTCAGGTTTGGGGGCTTCGCCGCCGGCGCGAGCTGCCAATTCCGTTGTCAACCTGAGGAATTCAGGAACAGCAGCCAATTCCTCTCCCTGCCTGGCCTGCACGCCAGCACGCTGGAAAACCTTCCTGATCTGAATTCGCTGATTTGCTGAAACGGTGGCGGATTCGACTTTAAAAGTCATCTTGCCGATAGCTTTTCTTTCCAGTTCTCTGGGGTCAACTGACCGGCCACGATCGTCGTGCGCCAGGACGAGGCCTGCAACCAGAAGTACCTGCAATCCACCGTCTATGGCATCACGAGACCAGCCATAAGGAGAAGTCTCGAAATGCGACCTTATCTCAATGCCTTTCTTTCCACCGGCAATGAAAGCCAGGATTGCCTTACAGACCGGATTTCTGGCGGGCTCCCCGTCGTCACCGACTGCTTTAAGTGCATCAGGTGAGCCTTGCTTGGCCCTGACATATACGTTGTCCCATCCAGAATGGTCTGAAAGGTGGAACTGGGGATAAAGACGCTTCAATGCACTTTCAGCAGCCTCCAGTATCATTGTCTGGAGCACGTTTCCCTGTATTTCGTTCCCGCCCCCCTGGAATACACGGGCATTGGAAAACACTTCATTGAAGAGCTCGTTGAGTCTGCTCTCGGCGGTTTGTCTTGTGGTTTCCATAGCTGCGCGTGCCTCGATGCCTTCAGGGCTGTTGGGCACACCACGATCTGTCAACGTTGAGACTGCGGCTTTGTAGTCAATCAGATGGCGTCGGATATCATCTGTCGAGCGCCTGGGGATAAAGACGAAGATTGTCGGGGATTGGCTTCCAGCCTGAAGAGCATCCACACGCACCGAATTGTCATCGATTGCCCATCCATCACGTACCCAGACATAAATACGCTTGCTTTTATCATCAGGTAATCTGGCATCAAAAACAGGTGAGAGCTCCCGGATAACCTTGGAATTCCCATGAGTCAGTGAAAGCTTCTTCACAACCTCACCGAACATCTGGCGGATTCGCTCGTCACGTTCGGCTTCGACTTTATGGGTTTCATTGGCAAGAGAGCTTCGCCTGCTGAGAAAATCGTCGTTCCACGCGGCGCTTTCTTCGGTCTGAATTCGGTATTCATCTTCTACCTTCATGAGCAGCTCGCATTTGTCCAGCAGGCCGGGCAGCATACTCCGAAGATAGCTGCTTCCTGCCGCAATGTCATCTACCATCAAATCGGCAATTGTATCCAGTGATGCATGTATACCGGCTTCATCATTGCTGCCAGCCAGCTTGTTAATCAGAAAGACTAGCCCGCAGGCACGTGCAGTGATTCGCTCATCAGGAGAACCGTTGATCCACTTCATCGTCTTTTCGTGAACCTTGCGGGGTAATATTCGTGCCTGAAGTAACTTGTCCGCCGATTCGAAGTAAAGAAGATCGGCCGGGATCACACATCCCAGTGGGTCATCCAGGTTGGTCTGGATGACTTTGTGAACCATACTGAGCTGATTACGCAGTTGGCTGTCGGTACCAGTCTGATCCAGGACACGAAGGGTATATTCCCAGAAACGACGCCGCACCGGAAGGATCGGATAGTCCTGTGCAAAGTATGGGACATCATTCTGCCTGTGTCCGATACAGGAATTCGCAAGATGGCGTGATATTTCGCCAAGATTTGTCTGTATTATTTTGTCGATTTCGCTGATAGCGTCAGGCTTCTTAGCAAGAATAACCTGTCGAATTACAGTTTCTACATCAGCGTCTGATAGTTCTATACGGATGGTAAATCGGCCTTCGAGTTTCTTGAGATTAGCAGTGCCTGTAACTGCTGTCTGCCCGGTGCCAATGAAGAGAATCTTCCCGCCAATATTTTTGCAGCAGGATTCTACCACTTCCTGGACTTCCATAGAGCGTTGACTGTCATCACCAATATACTGTTGGACCTCATCAAGTACGACAAGGGTCAACGGAAACTTGCCTTCTCTTGTCAATGCCTGCCTTACAGCCTTCAGCATCTCATCGCTGCTGACATCCTGTACAAACGGATAGAGGTTATTTAGAGTTTCAACACAGGTGGAAGGAGAGGAAAAAAGATTTGGCTTGGTTTTTACAAGAGCTGAGTGCAAGCCTTCGGCGACATAAAAATTATCCAGTTCTTCCTGCCAGTCGAATCCGTTCTTTTCGACTTCGTTACGAACATTTGCATATATGCCTTCGGCTTTCAACCACATTATGAAACGTGCTAAAGGATACTGTTCAGGAAGACCGATTGATTTGAAGATGATTGACAATAATGCCAGACGGACACTTCCATTCGCACTTGCACCAAGTGTGCCGGATGCAGCGTGAAGTCCACCATGTCTTTTGCCTGTTGTGCTGAGCTCTTTTAGAAGATCCTGAATGTTCTGCGGAAGATTTGCCATGCCACGGGCAGTAGCGCCACCGGGAAGCTCCGTGTCAGACCATAACGCGCGCAGCATCTTTACAAGGTGAGATTTGCCAGAACCGTAAAATCCACTCACCCAGATGGCGGGCTGTTGTGGCTGGCCTATATTCTTGAGGAATGTTATAAGAATATGCTCCATGCCTTTTTCATACTGTCCGTCACAAACAAATGTTTCCAGCTCGTAACGGAGCACGTCAAGGGCCTTAGCGGTCATATCGTCGTTGACATTTGCGACACCTTCATTCATGAGCTTTCTGGTAGAAGGATCGTTTATATAAATTTGTCTGTTATTCATTGCGTGCTCCTGTTTCATACCGCATTGTCTGCAGTGATCGGAACGGCCAGGTAATTCCACCCGTCGTATCCGTTAAGTAAACGATAATTGTTGTTTTCGAACGTGCCAGGAAAAAAGATTACTAATCTTCCTTGTACTAATGGGGCAAATTTATCCACAACTGATTTCACTTTGAGAAGGCCAAACAACGATCCGACTCCCTTAAGTGCCACCACGCAATTGTTTCCGGCTGACTCTGCTTCAATGAAGGCCGAGAATATATTTGTTATGTGCGTCAGATACTGAGGGAGTAATGTTGAAAGCAGACCTGGCTTTTGATAGTAGCTTTCTGCGTATCTCTGGCTGGAAAGCCAGGTTGCGAAGGTATCTGTCAGGTCAAATGCGTGCCATTCATGACCAGCCTCTCTGGTAGCGATCTCAAATTCATCCACTTTTGCACGTAGACGCAATTCATCAATTTCATTATACACGCAAATAATGACCCTTTGCGCCGCAGCAGTATCATCCCGCCAGGGTATACTGATAAATCTGGCGTAAGAAGCGAGCAGTCGCTTAATTCTGTTCACGAATCCACTCCATTTCCTGTTCAGTGAGCAATGCAGGGAATAGAAGCTCTATTATTCTGCTTACTCGCTTGAAAACGATCCAGCCTTTTCGGGACGCGCATTCTGTAAGTTCAATTGCTTTCTCGATAGAACAATCCAATAGTCTAGCGTAATCTGTGTTAAAGAGAATCTCGCCCCTCTCGCCTGTCAAGAATCCCAGAAAAAGTGCGTATGCTGTGGAACCTGCCGTGGCTTTAGCCCTGGATCTGAATTTCCTGAATCGACCTTTCAGATGGCCGGACTGTGTCCATGTTGAGGCGAGGTTTTGAGCAGTAGAAAGCAGCGTAGCTTTGCTGAAACGTCCCGGATATTCTTTGTCAATGTATTCTTCCAATGCTTCACGTGAAAAACTCTGCCCATCATTTAGTTTCAATATAAATGGGGCACTTGTTCTCATTAGCGGGTCCCGTGCATAAGCGCACAGGTGAGAAATCAACGGGCACCCTTCAGGATCTCGCTGCCAGAAATAACGAAGAGCACGAAACAATGTAATATCAGGATTGAGCGCATACAGAGCTGCGAGATGCCGCTTTGTGAGCATACGAGATCGACGGGAGCGTTTCCCAAGGCAGTTATCCTCTTCAATCGCCCGGATATAGGTTTCGCGTGAGGCTGAAGGGTCTGGGATCGAATCAATGAGTTGGCGCAGCTCGCTGAGCATCATGGTGCGCGACATGTGAGTGCTGCCGTGTTCATAGCTGAATCCGAACTGTTTTAATTTGTTGTTTGAAGACTCTGTTCTTAGCATTTTGTGATTAACCATAGCGGCCAGGACGCCACTAACTCGTCTATCTCCTCCCGAGGTAACTTCCACAGTTGACCCGTATAGCGAGTCATCATCTGAGGAATGGTAATTTAATCCATCCGCTGAAACTTCTGCGGTAAATCTTGGAGTTCCTCCCCTCTGAAAAGGAATAGCAGGCTGCAGGTTCGAAAAGCTTGAAAATGGTTAATGGGGAAATTCATATGATCACTGATGATAAAAACAAAGACCTGCTTCACGGCGTAACCCTTGAAATGATTCTCAATTATCTGGTTGAAAAGTACGGATGGGAAGAGATGGCCGGGAGGATCAGAATAAACTGCTTCGCAAAGGATCCCAGCATCAAGTCCAGCCTGAAGTTCCTGAGACGGACCCCCTGGGCCAGATCAAAAGTTGAATGCCTGTACTTGACCGCGGTGAAATGCAGGGACTTATCTCGGCATACAACAGATGGGTCAGGGTTTTAGCAGGTCGAATCTGCTCAGAGAGCTTTATTACAGGAAGAATGAGCTGCCTTTTTGAACCCTGCAATGCATGTTGATTATTGTGGATCCTTCGTTTCCGTGGCTTTCTTCTTGGCCTGTTTGAGGCGCTCCAGATATGAGATTGAGCCTGATGAGAGCACAGGCTTGACGTCGACCTGCTGTGAAGGCGCAGGCCTGCTGATATTCTCGCGAGGCGCGGCATCCGGTGTTTTTACTTCGATCCGGTCTTTCTGTGTGTCAATCCGGGCATCCTTATTCTGCAGAGTCTCTTCTGCAGTTTTATCTGCATACGTAATCAGATCACCTTCTCTCATTTCACTTTTAAACTGTGTCGCCACTTCGTGCTTTACTGATTTTAATGCAGACAGCGTTGCCCTCTGCTCCTGATCGGCTTTCCGGCTCTTCTTTGTGCTTTCGCGCTGAGGGAGGAGACGTGACAGCCACCCTTCAGGAAGAAAAACACGACGGAGAGCTACATCCAGCGGGAACAGGAAAAGAGCCGTGAACAGCAGTGTCTCCCAGGCATCCCTTGGAATATAGGCTTTTTTCTTTGGCCTGGAAAAGAAATCGCCCTCTCGAGGGTTATATCTGCCGCCGGTTATATCTGACACTCTGTGGAGCAGGTATGAGTCTGTTCTGCAGTCTCTGTACTCAGGCGAATATGGGACTGAGACAGCCAGGAACTGGCTGCCGCCACCGGCTTCACGGATATGGATCAGGTAATTTCCTGCAGACGAAGTGTTGAACTCGCAGCGATATGCGCCGGGGCCAGCCTGTCGAAGCGGTACGGTAAATGGCTCCAGATCGGGAGGTATGACCCTCGCATTGAAGTTCAGAAAGTTAAGGTAATTTCCTTCCTCATCCATGGCTTCCAGATTTACAGAGCATCGCTCTCCTTCAATGCCTGTGGATATGGAATATGCCTCATTCCTGAGTGATGGCATTGACCATCTTATCAGCTGAATCCAGAACGGCTCCAGCTCTTTCCAGGAGTTCCACGAGGCAGCCCATTTCTCTCCCTCATCGGAGGTGAAGGCGATGCTCTTTCCGAGGCCGCTCCGCCAGAGGGCCAGGACAGGGTCCTTTTTATGGGAGGAGAGAGGAACTGATGCCAGAGGCTTCGCAACAGTAATATCATATCCTCTGAGGTTGGGAGGTCCTTTCAGATCGAGACCGGAAAGGGCAATGTGCGATTCTGTCATCACAGGAGTGAAATTCTCTTCCAGATACGCCGACCGGGAAGCGATGATTGTATCTTTCAAAAAGATCCTGGGCAGCAGCGATGCATCGTCGGTGAAGTAAGAGCGCCCCTTTCCTTCCCTGGCAATTCTCTGCATGAAAGGTATGTCCGCATCTTTTCCCACAGAGACTGATGAAAGAGTGATCTTACCAGCCTTCATGCTTTCCAGCAGTTTGTCGAAGTTGCCTGGCTCTGTCCTTCCGTCTGACAGCACAATGATGTGCTTGATAGGGGCCTTCAGCTCTTTCAGCTTGTCAATGGAGGAATCCAGAGCAGGATACAGGCTGGTCCCTCCTCCTGCCCTGAGAGAGGCGATCTCATCAATCAACGGCTTTTTATTCGCCGCTGATTTGGGAGTGATCAGCCATTTCGATGCAGAGTCAAAAGCGATGACGCCGATTATGTCCTGAGGTGAGAGAAGGTCAAGCGTCACAATTGCAGCCTCTCTTGCGAGGTCTATCTTCTCCCGTTTCCCCTGGACTTCGCTCATGCTTCCGGATTTATCGATTACCAGAATCAGAGCTGTCTGAGGAAAGATCTTTCTCTTTCTGACATCCATGTCTACAGGCAGCACTTCTTCAACAGGTGTGGAGTAATAGCCTCCCACTCCGAAGCTGTTCAGGCCGCCTGTCATTACGAAGCCTCCTCCCAGATCCTGGACGAAGCTCTTGATAAGGGAGAGGTGGCGAGGTGACAGGGAGAGTGCCGAGATATTACTGAAGATGATTGTATGATAGTTTTTTACTGCTGCAAGATCGACAGGAAGGTTCTGAGGTGTTCCCACATCAACGGTAAGTCCTGCCTTTTTCAGAATATCAGGGAGCGGACCCGGCTTGGCGCCAAAGTCACAGAGATACAGGATCCTGGGCTTCCCTTCTACAAAAGTGACAGCTGTGCCCCTGTTATTCTTCATCAGACAGTCTTTTTCAGGCTCAATTACGGCTTCATACGAGTATGTACCTGCCTTGAAGGCCTTTTGAGGGATGAAAAAGACATTTTCACCCTGATGAAGCTCAAGCGTCTCTTCGGCAACAGATGCTCCGTTCAGAAATATCCTCGCCCTGGCATTGGTGGCGATATTACTCTCTATAACCAGTTTGAGATCAAAGGCCTCATCGATGTTTACCCGCTCCGGCACGGAAACGCCCTGTAACATGACTTCTGCCGTTCCACCCTGCGGATAGGGCACGGTCCATATCTCGATATTGTGTGAGCGTGCCAGCAGAGCCTCGCGAATGGCATTGCCTGAATTCTCGTTTCCATCAGAAAGGAGCACTATCCGTCTGATGCAGTCCTGAGGAAAGAGTGCTTCTGCAAAGCTTATGGCCTGTGACAGATCGGTGTGCTCTCTCTTTATCACCGTGGAAAATGGAGATGTCTGCCCGGAGCCTTCAATGGCCTGATCAAGAAAGACATCCTCTCCGAAGAGTGCAACCTTTATCACGTCGTCATGACGAGCTTTCCTGATACTCTCCTCTATATACCTGGAGGCTATCTGTCTGTTCTGCGACGGTGTGCTTGCAGAGTCATCCACCAGGAATATGACGCAGAGCCTGTCTGTGGGAAGGTAAAAACGCAGACCTGCAAGTGCGAAGACCAGAAATGTGTATATCACCATCCGCAGGATAAGAGAGATTATTCTTCTGGAGCTTGAAATATCGGCATTTGATATCTTAGACCAATACCAGAGCGGCACAAGTCCGATGAGAAGTATGAGCCAGACAGGATTTGTAAAGCCGATGATCTTCATCAGTGTCTCCTCCTGTGAAAACAGCTCCATTCAAGCAGCAGAAGGAGAAGCGCCAGAAAGACGAGTGGCTTCCAGTATTCTGTAATCATTGGCATCGAGAGTCCGGCTTTATCTGATGGCTTTTCAGGGAGAGGTGGAGAGAAGACTGCAAGCTTTGACTCATTCTCATTGAGGAGGTTGACAGCGCAGGAGATCTGCTCCGTGTCGGTTTTAAAGGTATAGACACCTGACCTTTCAGTATCCGAGAAAAATGGCGCCCTGTCATTCAATGAGAGCGAAGTCTGTCTGCCTGAAGGGAGTGTTGCCTTCACAGACTTCAGATCGTTGAGATCCTCAAGGGAGATGCTTTCTTCAGTTCGCACGAGGCGGGATGAACCGGCCCTGTTTTTCAGAATAAGGTAGTTCAATGTATTGCACAGGAAAATCGGGAATATCGGAGAGAGAAAAAGATCGGAGCGGTAAGGATCGAACGCCACGACAAGTGATCGGTGAGCGTCTTTTTCCAGCAGCATCAACAGATCACACGAATCTGATTTGACAAGAACCTTGCCCCAGGGGGGGATGATGAATTTCTGCGCTTCCGCTATCGAAAGTGTCGAAAAGTCCAGAAATCTTGTCAGGGGATGGTTTCTATCCCATGAGATCTGGATTGGATTATTTTCCGTGCCTTTCTGTTGGATCAATTCCGGGGGAAGGCTGCAGTTGAAGAAGAGATGAGTGCCTGAAGGTATTGATGGCACTTTGACAGATTCCCATATGACGAGATCCGGTGACTTGATACTCTTCAGGCTCTGAGGACGCGAGAGCTTCGTGACCCTGTAAGCCGGCAGAAGTGCCAGAAGCTTTTCCATGAATGGATTTCCGCCCGGAATCAGGATGATCTCCTTTGTTCTGGCTTCAGGGATGACTGCAGAGACCTTGTTATCTGACATCAGGCTGTCCCTGATATCCAGATGCGCCTCCAGCACACCTCCCTTCTCTGTGCCGACCTGAAATATATATGACTTCTCCTCCTGCGGTGAGAGAGTGAGCTCTCTAGCTTCCTTCAGGACATTTCCGATTGTGAGCGTAAAGATTGTCGATTCAACTTCAGGAGAGAAGTTCTTTACCGTGGTAAAGACCTGCCAGCTGCCGCGCTTCTCCATCTCCCTGACATCGAAGGCGATTATTCCAACGTTTCTTCCTGCCCTGCCAATCGGTTCATAATGAATCAGAGAGGAGTAACGGGGCCATATTTCCGGGAAATCGCCTCCTCCATCTGAGAAGAGGAATATGTGTGCATCAGGGTGAGATTTGAGCAGTGAAGTCGCCAGCAGCAGTGCAGGCTCAAGTGATGTGCCTGTGTCGCCGGGCTCCATATCTCTGAGGGCGGCGCGCACCAACTGGGCATCTGGTGTGAACGATACTTCCATCTTAGCCCGGGTGGTGGCGGTGATAAGAGCAAATGAAGTTCCTCTGCGCGCCCCATCTACATAAGACAGTATCCTGTCTCTGGCCTGTTCAAAGCGGCTTCTGTGAGCTTCTTCTGCCGACATGCTGGCTGACAGGTCGAGTATGAATATCATTGTGGGAGGGAGGTTTTTCAGTGACTTGAAGTAAGGTCTGGCCAGGGCAAAAACCACCATGGCAATGAAAAGAATCTGCAGCAGGAGAATTATATTCAGCCTGAGCTTCTGAAAGAACGAGTCCACTTTTGCATCGGATATCGATTTTTTCCACAGAAAGGTGGATGAAACAGGAATCTCCTTTCTCCGAAGCTTCATGAAGTAGAAGAGCACAATGACCGGTATAAGGAAAAGGAAGATCAGAGCTTCCAGATGAAGCCAGTTCATGCAAGCAGCCTCCCCATTCTCAGATACCTGAGAATGATATCTTCAAAGGGGATCCCGGTCGTCGTCTCGATATACCCGATCCCCCGCCTGGTGCAGAAGGACTCAATCTTCTCACAGTGCTCTCTGAAGTTGTGCCGATAGATCTCAATCAGCCTCAAAGACATGCTCACTTCCCTGAATTCTTCCGTTTCGATATCGACCAGCTTCAGATCTCCACGGTAATCAGGCTCCTTATCTGCTCTGTCCAGGACCTGAATCAGAAAGAGGCTGCATTTCCTGAAGAGAAGCAGTGAAAGCCCCTCAAAGAAGTCATTTTCCTGCAGAAAGTCAGATATTATGATTACAAGGCCCGGCCTGGCTTTTCTCTTCCCGAAGTCCAGCAGTGCATTTCCAAGGTTTGTGACGCCAGCGGCTTTCATGCTTTCCAGGAACCTGAAGCAGTGAAAGGCCATTGATCTTCCCCTGACAGGAGGCTGATACTGCCGGACTGCTCCATCCAGAGAAGCCATGGCCACGCGGTCAAAGTTGGACAGAGCGATATAGCTCAGGCTCGCGGCTATCTGCCTGGCGTAGTGCAGTTTTTCAGGCTCTCCCAGCGACATTGAGGCGCTTGAATCTATCAGGATGTAAACAGTAAGCTCTACGTCTTCAACAAAGAGCTTCAGAAAAAGCTTCTCCAGGCGTCCGTAAATATTCCAGTCGATATAGCGGATGTCGTCGCCAAGGGTATAGTTTCTGAAATCGGCGAACTCCAGTGAGCGCCCCCTCTGAGGGCTTCCGTGCTCACCTGATTGTGTTCCCCAGTTGACTTTCCTGGAGAGAATCTGGAGGAGCTTCAGCTTTTGAAGAAACTCGGAGGTCAATAACTCTGTATGCTGCAAATCCAGGCCCCACCTTACGTTTTTCTTTTCCTGCAGAGAAAGTTGAGCGTGAGCACTCCGGCCATGAGCAGAGCCAGGTTGGCCACAATTGAGAAAAGTGGAAGCGAGATCTTACTGCCGGCAATATCTATGACTTTAGGAAAGTTGGAAGTGCTCCAGAGCGAGATCATCACGATCAGAGGTGATATGAAATGGAAATCCATGAATCTGGAAATGCTGTCAACACTGCTTTTTGCAAAGGTTATGAATGGCAGGAAGCTCCCGACAAAAAAGATCAGATAGTAGAAAAAGGCAAAAGGAAGCTTTTCATTAAACATCCTGTGTATTATCCTGCTCAATGCATAGAAGGTGAGTATGAAAAAGGTGTTGAGATAGAATGCAGAGAGCAGTAAGGGGAGATTGTCTCTGTTATCCATGACAAAGAAAAAAAGCGGTATCAGCGCTGCCATGGAAAAGAGGGTGGGGAAGAAGTAAGGCCGTGACAGGGGGGAATTTCTGAATCTCTGGTACTCCTTCTTTGAGGTGAATGTCGGATATTTCCCGAAGAAGCCAAGGGTGAACATATTTATTGCCAGCAGGAAGGTGAAGAACGTGCTGAGACTGTCGGTATCTGGACTGGATTCTGCAAGGAGCGCCGAGACGATCATCAGGTTGAAGAGGTAGGCTGCTATGAAGAATATATTGAGAAATACTATATTGCGGGCTTCCTGTTTGAGATAGTTGACGCTTTTTACGAAGAGAAAGCCTGCAATGGCTGTGAAGTTGATCAGGCCGAAGAGCCAGAGCGGGAAGTGAAAGGTCTTGTATGAGAGTATGTGCAGCAGGTTCCCCTGATATACGCTGAAGAATCCACCAAGCGTCGGAAGCACGCCGATTGCAAAGAGAATGATCAGGAGATAGCTCTGGTTTGTAGAGTTGGAGGTCTTCTGCTCTCTGGCAGAAAAGAATTCTCCGATCTGGCAGCATATGAAGCCTGCAGCAAAGATGCAGAGATAACCTCCTATTATCTGCAGCGGGGAGACACCTCCCAGAAAGAACACAGTGGCGGTAATGGGGAGAGATGATACAATGAGCAGAAAGATATATGAGAGTCCGTGTATGAGCTTCCCGGATATTATCTCCGCAGGCGTGAGCAATGTGCCAATAAGCAGCTCATATGTCTTTTTCTCCTTTTCGGTTGTGATTGAGCCGCATGTAAGAGAAGGGGCTATCAGCACAACCAGAATCAACTGAATCCACAGAAGAACATAGAAAATAATCTTTCCAGCCTCTGCAGGGCTCACTGGAGAGTATTCACAGAACAGAGACTGAAGCATGATTAGGTACATCGCAACCGAGAGTATGGTCAGGTAGATCGTCTGAAGCACGAAGATCTTCCTGTCGCGAAGGCCGATACTCAGCTCCTTGTACAGCACAGGATTCCATAACAGAGACATCAGGTGTTTGTGGAAAGGTATCCGTGTACCCATCAGGCCACATCTCCTTTGGTAATTTTCATGAATACGTCTTCCAGGTTGGTTTCCACCTCCCAGAATCCCAGCATTTTTACTCCTCTGACAATAAGGCGCTCTATGAGGGTGCAGATTTCACCATTATCACCTTTGAAATTGAATCTTATATGGCCATTCAGATGCTCCAGGGCATCTATCATCGCCTCCTCAGCGAGAATGGTCATCGCGTCATCATAATTGCCGTGAACTCTGAGCTTGAAGGTTTTTGCAGGGCGGGTCATCTCGATGATCGATTCTACCGCTCCACACACCACGAGCCTTCCCCGTTCGATTATGCCAATTTTATTGCAGTAATCGGCCAGCTCAGGAAGTATATGGGAAGAGATGAAAATGGTTTTCCCCATTATGGAGAGCTCCTTCAGCAGCGCCTTCAACTCTATCCTTGCTCTCGGATCGAGGCCGGATGCAGGCTCATCCAGTAGCAGCACTTTAGGATCGTGGAGCAGTGTCTTTGCCAGACAGAGCCGCTGCTTCATACCTGTTGAAAGGATCTCGATAGGTGTCTCTTTTCTGGAGGCAAGATCGGTGAGCTCCAGTACGTCCTCTATCAGCCCTTTTCTCTCTTGCTTGCCTTTTCGGAAAGCTGCAGCAAAAAAATCCAGATACTCCCATACTTTCATACCTTCATAGACACCGTGGTGATCGGGCATATAACCTATCACTTCCCTGACTTGCTCAGGATCTTCAGTTACTGAGTACCCATCTATGATTATCTCTCCGGATGTTGGTGGTATCAGAGTGGCCATCATCTTTATCGTGGTTGTCTTACCTGCTCCATTTGGTCCAATGAAACCGAATGCATCGCCTTTTTCAATGGATAAGGAGACATCGTCTACTGCTCTGGTGCCTTTATAGTCTTTTATCAGATCTCTGATTTCGACCATTGCCATCTGTATGGTGCCTCACTTTCATCCTCTGTGGCCTATCTTATTATGAAGAGCGTGTTTGTGTTGCCTCTGGCGATGCTTTTCAACAGTTTGATACCAGATATATCACTGTCAGTCCAGCCGATGATCACTGGTCGGGAAGAATCCTTTCCTGCAAAGTAAGACGAAGAGAAATAGAGGAGAAATGAGATCAGCTCTCTTCTTGAATCTGACTGCATCTCGCTGGGCTTAAGTTTGTAAAGCTTCATCAGGAAGAAAGCCATTTCTGAAGAGCTTTTAAGAGTTGATGAGAGAGTAAGTGAAAGCCTGTTATCTCCTTTTTTCAGCGCAAAAGGTGCAGCAACACGGTTATTATATATTACTGCGCAGTTCTGAATCAGCAGTTCAGTGTTGTTCATTACTGTGCCTGTGAGCATTCCGGCATCTTCATGAAAGTCAAAGGACAGCTTCCCTGGAAATGACACGACTTCTCTGGCTTTGAACCTCCTCATCGACCACATGTCCATGTTAATGTCTTTCAGCTTCAGGCCGTCTTTCCATTCGATTATGAGATCGCCAGAGTCAGGGGGATTTATCTCATATGCAATGGATTGGGGATTCTTTATCTCAATCTCATACCGTGACAGACTCGGAGAAAAGATGGAGAAGAAGGAAGTGAGCGGTCCGTTCTCCATGTTGTTTTCAATCTCGCAGACAGAAAGTGTCCTGAAGATTATGCTCGAGCCCTTGGTTGAATAGCCGTAAAGGAAGCTGCACAGTGTGAAAAGGATTGCCATTATGGGAACGGTTATGAATGTCAGAAGCATCTTGTCGCGCTTCTTCAGCAGAAGATAGTTGATCGGGCCTACTACCATGATGTAGAAAAATAGAAAAAAGCTGAGATTCCTGAGTGAGGGCGGTGATACCTGAGGCATGCTGGCAGGCGGCAGCTGATCCTCGCTTCCTGCTCCTCCCCTTTTCAATGTCACCATATCTTTGAAAATTCTGCCCCAGAGCTCGGTATTTCCCTGCCACGTCGAAAACGGGGGCTTTGTGATATCACAGCAGAAGAAGTATACCGTGCCCATTGCATAGTCTTTTCTTACAAGGAGCGGGCTCCTGTCTGCGGAAATAAGTATTTTGCTTCCCGGCTTTGGAGTTGCAGTTACACCGAGAATCTCCGAATTACCTGTTATTCTGCTTGCTGACCAGACCTCAAGAGAATGTTTGGAATCCAATGGTTTCACATCGTTGATGGTTACCGGCAGTATTTCATTGAATGCCGACTGGGAGAACTCAGTTGCTGTCAAGCCTGAGGATATGAAGAGAGTCCCTCCTGACAGAACCCAGTTTCTAATGGCCTTTTCCTGTTCCGGTGAGAGCGAGAGAATCTGGTAGTTTGACAGTATCATCAGATTGGCGCTCTCATATCCGGCCCAGTTGAGAGGGAGGTGGCCGGTGTCGGGATATGTTATGTTTATCTGTGAGTCTTTTCCGAAAATTGATTTCAGCCTGGGGCTGGCCAGATACTCAAAACCTGCCTGCTCCTTTGACAGCGTAAGGATGAGAAAGTCCTTGGGATATATGTGGTCTACAGTGACCTTGCTCTCGATGACAGTCTGCCCTCTCGATTTTAGTTCCACTTTTACTGTAGGGTTGTAGATTTCAAAGTAAGGAATATAAAGAAAATACTGTTTCATCGAGTTCTGCGGCAGCTCTACATTTTTTACTACCATATCTTTTCTGGATCTGTAGTTGACAGTGTTGTTGATCTCTATCGTGCCTTTGAAGGTCTGGCCCGAGTTGGAGATCTCCACACAGATTGGAAAGGTTTTTCTGTATTTATGAAAGTTGCCTATGGCAGGGTAGACTTTCATGTTCACCGCTGCACTCCATGCTGGGCTGGAGAGCATTATGATGAAAAGTGCTGTAAATACAGCTGCAGTTCCTCTACTGTGTAACGCTCTCTTTTTCATATGATACCTCTGATAATAGCTGTTGAATGATCGATTCAGTAGTTATGCCTTCAGCTTCTCCCTCGAAGTTGAGGATTAGTCTGTGGCGCAGAGCTGGAATGGCGTTATCCTGAATATCCTGAAAACTGACGTTAAATCGCCCTTCCATCAGAGCTCTTACCTTGCCTGCAAGCGCCAGGGTTTGCGCTCCTCTCGGGCTTACTCCATAGCGAAGATATTTCTTCGCCATGAGAGGCGCTCCGGGATAATCGGGATGAGTTGAGAGCGCCAGCTGGGCAATATAGTTCTTGACATGAGTTGATACGAGGATCTCTCTTGAGAGCTTTTTCATCTCCAGGATTGTTTCTGCATCTGCCACTTTTTCAAGCGTAACAGCCGAATCTGATGTAGTCCTGTCCAGAATTGAAACCAGCTCGGACAGGTTTGGGAAAGAAACAATTATTTTAAAAAAGAATCTGTCGATCTGTGCCTCAGGCAGGGGGTATGTGCCTTCCATCTCTATTGGGTTCTGTGTCGCAAGAACGAAGAATGGATTGGGGAGCGGGTGAACCGTGCCGGACACAGTGACAGTATGCTCCTGCATGGCCTCCAGCAGAGCGCTCTGAGTCTTCGGCGTGGCCCTGTTGATCTCATCTGCCAGAACCAGATTGGCAAAGAGGGGACCGCGCTGGAACTCAAAGCCTTTTTTCCCATCAGGCTTCTCTATTATAAGATATGTTCCTGTAATATCAGCAGGCATCAGGTCCGGTGTGAACTGAACTCTGCAGAAGGTGAGGTTCATCACCTCACTGATGGTTTTTACAAGAAGAGTTTTTCCAAGTCCCGGGACTCCCTCCAGCAGTATATGGCCATCTGCGATCATACTTATCAGAACTCTGTCTATGACCTCAGAGTTGCCGACAATCGTTTTCTGAATCTCACTCTTGATGGCTTTAAACTTATCTCCGAACATTGCGACGCGTTCTTCAATCTTCATGGCTCACCTGGATGTCATCAATTTGTTTTGTGCTATTTTTTTCTGTATGTAAGATATGAAAAGATGGCGAGAACTCCGAGCAGTATCAGAGATGTTGCCGTATCCACCTTTTTTTCATCTTCAGGACCCTTGTAATCGGGATTGGGTGTTTCGATCAGCCTCTGCTTCGAGCTGAATGCCGGCATGTTTTCCAGCAGCTCCGGATGGTTATTTCCGAGGCAGCATACATAAAAATCCTTCTTTCCAGGTTTGTAGCTGCAGCTGTATGTATCGATCTCCACATTGGGGCAGACAGGAATAAAGGAGAGATAACTCGGGGTCAGATACGACAGTAGAGGAGGATAGTCTCCGGCGTTATCGGCTGCGTACATCTCCAGCGCTGTGGCGATGTTCTGAAGGTTGGCCCTGCAGCTCGAATAGCGGTGGTAATTCTGAGCTATCAGCGGTGGCACTGCCACCATCAGCAGCAGAATAAAAAACACAACGCTCTGAAAAAGCCTTTCCCGCGTCAGAAACAGTCTTATGGGGCTTCTTGTGACCGTCTGTTTTATATTGATGGATCGATCTCCTTGAAGTAGTTTTTTATGATTGATTTATACTCTTTCGGGATCCTCTCCCTGTTGATCGCTTCTTCAGCTTTGCCTTTATATGAGGAATAAAGCGCTCTCTCGTCCAGGTCGTGCCGTTCCGCCTTCGGTATGCCTCCTCTCAGTTCCTGAGTGGCCGTCACACCTCTGGTACCTGTTACCTGGCCTTTAACCCTTGTCTGTGCTGAATCGATGTCTTCCCGCTTTGGATCATAGATCTTCTCATATATCCCCTTCCAGCTGCTTTCCTTGTCTTTCTGGCGGTTCAGCACATAGTCAGGTGATTTCTCCTGCTGTTTATTCTTCACTTCCTCGTTGGTGGAGCCCACCCCGAAGTCAGCAGGCCTTTTCTCCTTCGAGGCACCTTTCTGGAATTTCTTTTCCATACCCTCTGTTTCCTTCACACTGCCAGAAGAGCCGCTTTTCTCTCCTTTTTCCTGCCCCCGGGAGACTGATTCATCCCCGTTTTCCCCATTCCCGGAGCAGGAGTCTTCATTCTCAGATATTTCAGAGCCGTTCATTTCACAGTTCTGTCCAGTAAGCTCGTCATTGAGCCGGGATAGCTCTTTTTGAAGGTTCTTCAGTTGAGGCTCATTCTCTGCCAGGGATTGCATCTTCTCGAGAGTCTGTGCGATTTTCTCCATCTGCTGGCTGGCGCTCTGCACGTCATTTTTCTCAAGGCTTTTCATTGCCTCCTCCAGATCCTTCTTCAGTGCATCGCCGTCTTTCAGGCTTTCACTCATTCTGGAGAGAAGAGACTGAATCTCTTCAATTGTTTTCCTGTCGACATTCCTGTCTTTCAGCTTCTGTGTCATTTCTCTGATCTTCTGAGCCAGACTCGTGCCGTCTTTCTCTGAGCTTCGCGGTGCTGAAGCCTGTGCCAGCTTCTCGAGGAGCGACCTGTTCTCGACAGACTTTTTTCTCTCGTCCTTCATTCTGTCTCTCAGGCTGGAAAGCTTGGCAATCGCCTCTTTCTTTCCGGTAGACGGCTTTTTCAGATCCTGTGCCATTTTTTTCAGGTCCCTGGCCTTCTTTCTTATATCCTCTGAGATATCGGCTCCTGGTGTTTTCTGGTTTTCCAGTTTTTTAGACAGATTATCGAGCTGCCTGGAGACTGCCTTTATTGCCTGAGCTTCTTCCGGAGTGGGGAAGAGCGCAAAGACTCTCCAGGATGGCGTCAAGAGCAGCACGATTATCAATGGCAACGTGACGATAAAGCTGCGGCAGGGACGGGGAACGGTAACCGGAAATGTTTTTTCAGGTTTGATCTGTGAGGCATTTGCTGCGGTATCCTTTAAAAGGCCTTTGAACATCAGCGTTCGCTTCTTTTTATGCTCAATCCATTCAAGAACGGTGCTGAGCCTCTCCTTCATCTGAAGGCGCTCATCGGCAAGCAGCGCAACTTTTATCAGTGGGATCTTCTGGAGAAAAAAGGCGCCGCACGGTATTACAATGGCCAGAATCAAAGGAATCATCGAATAAAGCAGATAGGGCATCACAGTTACTGTAATGCCTGATAGCTTGAAAAGCACCAGAAGGGCTGCTGTGCACAACGAACCGTGGGAAAGCCATAGCAGTATTCTCTGGAGCATCAGTGTCTTTCTGAAGCGCTCTCTGAGAGCCCGGAGTTTTTCCATGATGAGAGACTCGTCCATTGAAGCCCCCCTGTCTGTAAAGACCGGGTCACGGCGGCCAGTCTTCAGTTGTATGACTCTCACAACTCATTATTGTGCAGAGATTATTCATTATCAACAGTTGTTTTCCCTTTTATATTATTCCCAGTTCGGTTCTTTTTCAGCTTGTTTTCTGAAACAGCTTTCCATTGTATGAGAATGCTTTCTGAATTCATGCAGAGGAGCGGAGACATTATGCTTAATTTGCAATCGATGCTCTTCTTACAGGTCTTGCAGATGATATCCTGTCACTGTATGTCGGCTCTTTGATATCTTCGAGTTTTTTACCGCTGTAAGTCCCTTCCCAGTATCCGACAGGGATATCACTGTCGCTGAGGATCAGTCGAATGTAACCTTTGCCAAGACCACAGCGGTGATCCTGGCCGGCCCTGGGAGGATAGTATTCAGGCTTGAAGTGATAGACAGATGAGCTGTCCATTACGAATATGCTCGCATAGCGGATCGGACTGCCATTTATGTCTTCTTTGACAACGCCTGACAAAGGCTCCATAACCATCATCACGTGGCCGGTACCGCCCTTATGAGTATTTCTGCCAGGCTTTTTCCAGGCTATGATGTCACCTCTTCTCAGCTCTTTCAGACTCTCTATCTTCATCCACCCTTCTGATACCCTGCCGGAAGGGAGGCTGCTGAAGAATTCCTGATAGGTTCTGGAAAGAGGATATCTGCAGTCTGATTCTCTTTTTCTTATTGCCTCATAATGCTCCGGACAAACTGAGCAAAGGAGATGGCTTATAAATCCGGAGCAGTCAGTCTTGACTTCATAACTGTCATCTCCTGTGAGCCTGACAAGATCTCCTGCGTCAAGATTAGAATTCTCATAGGCTGTTGAGGTCGTATTGTTGAACAGAAGAATTGCTCTGTCATAGAGAGCTCTGCCGATATCATCTGAATCAGAGGAGCTGCAGGCGTATACCTGATCCGGATTTCCACTGTCTTCAGCGTAATAGTTGCTGAAGAGAGAAAAGAAGATGAGAAACAGTGAAATAATGCAGTTTACAGCAGGCCGCGCTTTCATATTACACTCTCCAAATATGGATTTTATATACAAACGCTCATTATAAATTGCACCATTAGAACTTCTGGAATCATCTGTCAATGCTCATTTGGCAATTTAGAATGCTGCAGTTTGCTATGCTGGTGAGTATAAGAACTCTTCTGCAGAGAGCCCTGACATCCTGTGCCTTCTCCTTTGCAGGGAAGAAGACTTTCATGCGAATGGTAGAGAGCCAGGCCGGTCTCGGCTTAGGCATAAAAAAATTCATGCTTGTCTGGGTTTTTGACGACAAGGAAGCCTTCGATTCATTCGTAAACTCCGGATGGACCTTCGATGCCCAGGCTACTGCGGCTGCGAAAGATGGTAAGAAGGGTGGGTCAGATTAATGTCCCAGCTTCTGCAGTGACGGCAGATGAGTATATGTGCTGATATCTATATCATGGAAGGATTCCATGACTATTTGGAGGAAAGACTGATAATACATCAATGCAGGAGCTAACTCCGATGGAAGCAGATATAAAACTTGGTTATACTTGCAACAATAATTGTATACATTGTGTCGCAGCAGATGCAAGGGATCTCTGTATCCTCAGAGGTAAAAGTGCGGATCTGACCACTACAGAATACAAACATGAGCTTCAGGACAGCCGATCAAGGGGCTGCGATTCAATAACTTTTACCGGCGGTGAGCCAACAGTCCGAAATGACCTTCCCTGTCTGATGCAATTTGCAGAAAACCTTGGCTACTCAATAAATATTCAGACAAATGGGAGGAGATTCTCTTCCCTGAAGTATGCCGAAGCACTCTCTCGCATTGTGAAAGCGTCCTACTGTATTGCTCTTCACGGAGACAATGCAGAGACACACGATTCTGTAACAAGAGTGAGGGGAAGCTTCCATGAAACAGTCACGGGTATCAGAAATCTAGTGAGCCTTAATCAGAACGTCCTGGCAAAGCTTGTGCTCTCAAAGGTAAATCACCTTTTCCAGAAGGAGATCTGCGTGCTCCTGGGAGACCTTGGTGTCCGTCATATAACCATAACCTTTCCTCACGGTCTGGGAAATGCGGGAAAGAACTTCTTTGATGTTATCCCTTATTACAGGGAAACATTGAGCCCGCTCCAGGCATCGCTGGATTACTGCAGGGAGAAGAATATGATTATAAGGACTGAAGCATATCCATACTGCTTAATGGAAGGATATGAGGAGCACGTCACAGAGCTCTACTTCAATGACAGTCCTGTAGAGCTGAAACAGCTCGGTCACAGGAGCTTTTTGATAGACTGGTCCAAGGTTCGTCTTACAGAAAAGAAGAAGTTTATACATTGCGCTGAATGCTGTTATGAAATCATATGTGAAGGTCCCTGGCGTGAATACCCGGAAAAGTATGGAGAAAGTGAGTTTAAGCCAGTCAAAGGTGAAAAAATTAAAACTCGACAGGAGCTGATCGAAAAAACCGCTCATCGAGGTGAATCGAAGCCTTCTGTTTAACGGACTCAGTTCGCTTTCCTCACAATTGGAATAATGGAATGGTGGAATACTGCCTTCTCACCCCTCCTGGGAAAGGCCGGAGGAGGGAATACAGGGTTGAGAGAAAGTGCTTAATAGACATTGACTTTTCCGGGTCTGGCAGATCCTGTTCCATATTTTACATATTCGTTACAATTCTGCGATAACTTTATCTTGTTTCGCAGGTTTTTTTACTGTATAATGAAAAACACAGTGATTCATCACACAGCAGGCGTCATTTATAGAGAAGGAGGACATAATGTCGATTAACAATATTTCCAACGTGCCTCAGTTCACACCGGAAAGAGCGCATTTCGACTCAGAGCCATCCTTGTCTTATTCTGTACAGGATTCAGTTGAGATCTCCAATGGAAAAGGCTCAGCAGATAAAAGCCGGATCCCCCCTATGACACGCCACCCTGAAGTCAATGCTGAGAGCGCCCCTGCCGGCCTGAAATCTGTTCAATCTCAGGAGCCGTCTGAGAAGAAGAGTGTAAGTGTCGAGATAAACAAATGGGTTGTTGCGGAAGATAATACTTCCTATCTAATCAACACAGGTGGATGTGGAGCGATCAAGATATTTGTCGAGGGTGGTGAATCTGGTTACTCCATAGTTTTTCACAGCTTCGGCATTAAGGATTCGATGGATGCTGCGGAACAGATAGGCAATCATATTCTAAGCAGGAAAGAAAAGCCGGAATCAGTCAGAATACTGAATATTCAGCCCTTCGGGATCAGTGCCAGTGTTAATAAAACAGTGAATGTGATCAGTGATATGATAAAGGCAGATGGCAGTATTAAGGTTGATGGGCGTGCAGTCTGCCTTAACAATATTGATGGCGAGAGATATTCGAGTTTTATCTGCCTTGATCTGGAAGGAACAGAGAAACAGATTCTCGACCGGTATGATCATCTTGTATTAAAGAGCCGGGAAATGAGCGATGATGATCGCGCGATGAAGATACAGCTTTTTCAGAGCATACCTTTCAATCGAAGAACACCCGAATTTCTGAGGAAATGGAGCTCCTTTACATTGGAGGAGGCCAGGCAGCACGTAGAAGGGCTTAATGTGAAGAAAAAGCCATTCGGCAAATTGAGGAATAAGCTCGGAAGCGCTCTTGCAAAAGTGCGCGGGAGCTTTACAGAGAAAAAGACAGCCGAATAGGGCGTACAGAGCCTCTGCCTTACCGCGCTCTGATTTTGAAAACACTGCCTGCAGAGGCAGCGCAGAAAACGAAGCTTCCCTTCGGTGCGAATACTTCATCAGAATCTACAATGCTGTCAAATAACACCGCATCGTCGTTCAATACTATTATTCTGCCCTCTTCCGGTTTTTCGAAGCTTAGAATGGCTTCCTTTCCAATTCTAAGCCACTCATTGCAACCATCGGCTCCTATGGTCACCTTGTTAACTCCGATTACTGCTTTTCCAACACTGTCGGCCATTGTAAAGATATTATTGCCCGACTTGGCCCACCACTCTCCTTTCCTGTTTATCAGATAAAGCTCGGTCTGGTCCCGGAAGCACGTTGCCGCAATGCCTGCAAAAGTGGGACTCTCTATCTTCTTGATGCCACCGAAGTCGATGTAACCGGGCAAATCCCTGTGAAGACAGGATTTGAGCAATCTGACAGATCCGGCAAGCACATAAGGCTTTGCGTTTCTCAGCAGCCAGGTCTTCTCATCCATGGCAATCTTGAGCGACTGGGGCTCTCTGATGCGGTCGAGTTTCTGATACAGGAGCATATCGACTCCGTAATCGGGCACTTTGTGGAAGACCAGATAGCTCCTGCCCTCTATGGTGGTCAGGTAGCACTGTAGCTTTTTCAAGCTGTTGAACAGATAACCGTTATTATAGATAAATGACAGGAGGGGCTCTTTTTCCCTGTCATCCTTGTCGTAAAGAGTGTATAAATTGATCCTCTTGTTCTTTCTGTCAATTACCAGCTTTACTGTTTCACTGTCTCCCGCATAGAAGCCGGCATATTTCATAAGCTCATCGGGAATCTGCTGGGGCGTCGGCGGCTTTGAGATCTGTTTCTTTTCAGGCTCTGCAAGATTCTTATACTGCATGAGAGAGTCCAGAATGGGGCGGGTGAGAGCCTCACCGATTGCGTGGCCTGATATGGACAGGGCGATTACAATTCCGTGATCAGGCAATATCTGCAGGTTTGTCGAGTAATATGCGGAGTTGCCGCCTTTGCCCAACACCTGAATTCCTTTTTTATCGAAAGGGCTGAGTCTTGTATACTCCCAGCCGAATTCACTCATCATCTGCCTGTCTTTCAATTTGCCGGAAAAGTATGTGGGCTGTGTTTTTCTGATCTCGCTCAGGGATGCTTCCGACAGGATTTTTTCCCCTTTACTGGTAAAGCTGCTGCCAAATCGGCACAAATCCTCAGCTGTTGAGGAAATACCGCCGGCGCCATAGACCGTAATGGCTTCAGGGGGATATTTCCTGCCTGTTCTGGCTTCATAATATTCAGCCACATCAGTGTCTTGAATCTCTCCGACGCTTGCTCCCGTATTCTTCATTGCAAGCGGCTCGAAAATCCGCTCATTGAGAAAATCGAGATACTTTTTGCCAGTAACTCTTTCCACAATGATTTCAGCGAGGGTAAAGCCGTCATTACAGTACATCGACATGGCACCGGGCCTGTGCTTCAGATAAGCATCAGCCAGGGTTTCAAGGAGGATTTCATGCATGTCGTAGTATGGCCTGTAGCTGAAATAGAACGATGAGCCGGGAAGGCCGGAAGAATGATTAAAGAGCATTCTTACTGTGATATCTTTGTATCGCCTGTCTTTCATTCTGAAATCGGGGATATATTTTGTGACACTTTCATCAAGGCAGATTCTTCCTTCGTCAACGAGCATCAAAATAGCGACTGCGGCAAACATTTTACTGGTAGAGCCTATGTTAAAGCGGGTGCTCCTGTCTACCGGGCTGTTCATTGACCTGTCTTTGACACCGATACCTTCCGAGTAAACGATCTCGCCGTTATCCATGATGGCGACAGTGGCTCCACTTCCGTGCCCGGAGGTGATGGCTGCCCACAAAGTCTCGCGCGCTGCGACCTTGACTTTCTGATACGGCTGATTTTCTGTGGCTTCAATACCCAGAGCTTCAGAAACTGCCGCCAGATAAGTGCTTATGAACAAAACAAGAATCAATAACGCTCTGTTGATTGACATGATTATCTCCTTTATATTTTCCTATTCTCTGATAACAGGCTCTTGAGCAGAATGCACTGGTTTATGGCCATTATCTGTATATTTAAACAGATTTTTCAGTTTATCCCAGAATGTTTCACCGAGCACAAAAAGGCTGATTACAAAGAGAATGTCTCCGAATATCAATACAAAAAAATACACAATATGCTCCCCTGTAGCCGGATATCCGAAAAGCAGGCTTATTTCAATGAGAGGATAGGTCAGGAGGCTTATGAAGAAGAGCCATACTCCTGTGGCATGCCTTTTCCGGCTTATGAAAACGGGAGCGACAGGTTCGGGCCTTTTAAACCATATCGCAAATTTCTCCTTTAACTTGTTGACTATTGTCTTGCCTAACAGCAAAATGGCAATAAGAGAGATACTTTCACTCGCAACGGTAAGAAGTACCATATAAGTTACAACTTGTGTCTTTGAGAATCCCATGAAAGGTACAAAGAAAAAGACAATATCAGCTATGCAGGTAAAAAACAACAACGCTATTCCCAGATAAAACTTCCAGTTTTTGTTATTCTGGCACATAAGCACAGCCTTTCTTTTTGTTTACGTACATCAGTTTGCTTTCGAATCTGTCAAGTGAGGCTTTCTGCCCAGAATCTGCAGAGAGCTTCTGATAAGCCCAGGTGTCGACTGACGGCAACTATTTCCAAAGCGCTCATCAGTACCGTCCTGTTTACACAGCACTGGCCACAGCAGCCACATATCCGGGAAAAGATATCTTTTTCATATCCTGACAATAATGCTTCCATCAACGCAATTACTGCATCGCGTACATCGCGGTGCTGAACATATGTTATCTTCGATTCCTCGCAGTCAATGCAGCCTGTTGCTGAGAGATATTCCGAATACAGCGTATAGTTGATGATTTCATTCACGCTCAATTCTGAGACCTCCCTGTAATAGTTCTATTGAAACAGGGCAGTTGAAAAGATTACACCTGAAAGCCTTATACAGGCCTCTGGAGAAATGCCAGTAAGAGAAGTATTCTACGTTTTCATTAAAACTCATACACAATCTGACAGATTCTGTAATCGTCTTTTTTATACTCACCAGCATAACAAACTGCAGCATTCTAAATTGCCAAATGAGCGTTGATGGATGATTCCAGAAGTTTTGACAGTGCAATTCGTAATGCGCGTTTGTATATATTCGTCCGGTATAGAGAAAATCTGATATGGCAGGATGGATTTGCAGGCCAGGGGAGAACATTATACCTGTATTGGATTTTATTCCGAAGACATTGTATTGACAGTTTATTTCTGATAAAATTTACCTGAATAAAGGAGTATATACCGATGAAGCTCAAAGCTGCCTGGAAAGAGAAACAGGAAGGCTGCAGGCCCTCATCTTTAATCATCAGCCGGAACATATGGAGAGAGCCTTCCGTAAGGGAAGGGCAGGGGACTGCCGCCAATGAAGGCATCTGACTGGCTGATTCTGCTGCTTCTCTCTGCATTAGCTCTCTTTTTCATATTCTGCCCATTCCCCTCATGGGTGATCGATACGCTCTTGATGCTCTCTGTCGGGGTTTCCTTCATGCTTTTTGCAATTGCCTTTTCAGTAAAGGACAATCTTCACTTTGCGGCATTCCCCACGTTGGCTCTATTATTCACATTATTCCGCATAGTATTGTTTATCGCCTGTTTCAGAATTATCGTGTGGACAGGAATGGCAGGTGAATCACCAGGTCTGGTCATCTCAGCATTCAGCGGTTTTTTGTCGGACAAAGGTCTGGTACAATGCTGTATGGTGACAGCTCTTCTTTTCATGATTGAGCTTTTCATTATTGCCAGAGTAAAAGATAAGATGTTGCTGATGGAAAAATACTATTTTCCACCTGTCTCCGGCTCCCCATCGAAGATAAACCGCATGAAGCTCTCTGTTGAAGAGGAAGAGAGAGAAAAACTGTATTATCATGAGGCCAATTTTATCAGTGCCCTGTCGTTCACGGGAAAGGTTATGGCTCTGGATGCCTGGCTAACTGTATTAATCACTGCTCTTGCAATACCGATTGGTCTTTCCATCGGGAAAGCTCACGGCCTTCAGCCTGAAGAAGCTCTCATAAGAATTATATGCCTGTGCGCCGGAATCTGTCACGTCATTCTTTACCAGGCACTGCTGCTGGCCCTGGCCTGCGCCACTGTCCTTACAAGAGATCCTTACTATTGGAGCGCAGTTGGAAGGAGACCGGGCAGGGCTTCCTTTCTTTTATATATCCTGGCAATAATCTTCACATTGATCGGAGGTATAGTGCTCCTGAATAAAGGGCCCTTCATGTGGTTTCCTTTTTTTATAGTGGCAGGTGCTTTAGTGCTGTCAGCAAGGCTTTACCCGTTGTATCCCATGAACACCTTCAGTGATTTTTCAGGAATTCCGTCACTGCTTCGCCGTCACAAGATGTCAACAGAGGCTGAGAAGCCCATACCGCTGCTCTCGCTTGAACTGGGCTGCGGCCACGGCAACTGGTTTGACAGAGATATTTTCATGAACTGTCTCAAGCCCTTTGCCGATGATCTTGAAAATGACCTGGGTTATACTGTACCTCCTGTCACGTTTACTGAGGGCAGTTTCAGAGCAGGAGAATATATCATCTCAGTCACTGATGGAAGGAAGCACCTGACACGGGAGCTCTGGGAGGTTGTTCCCGCTCATCTGCTCGCCGTAGGACCTGAAGAATCTATTGGCAGTATTGAAGGAACCAGGACTCATGAGCCTGCGTACTGCCTGCCGGCCCTGTGGATAGATGAATCTTTCCACAGGAAGGCAGAAGCATCAGGCTTAAAAATACTGGAGCCTCACGCTGTCATTGCCCGGCATATGGCAGGACTGATAAGAAGAGTCTTTCACTGGCTTCTCACTCCAATGGAAGTGAAAGCACGTGTGAAAGCCCTGCAGAAAAAAGATAAAGCCTCCATTTCGCCATTCATTCCTAAAAGGCTCAGCTGCAGCGAGCTGCACATAATCCTCCAGGATTTATTAAAGGAAGGGCTTCCAATCGGCAGTCTGGCTGAAATCATCGAAATAATGAAGAAGAACAGCTCCTGTGATCGGAGCGGGCTGGACTACGGTGAAACGGTAAGAGCAGGACTTGCGAAGAGAGTCTGTCTTGACAGGATCAAGCGGGACGGGAGCCTGAAGATACTGACTCTTGACAGGGAGCTCGAGAAAAAACTCCTGCTCGCCTCTACTGACTTTACCGGAACAACGAGCGAAGAGCTGTTCCAGGCAGTTGCCGTGGAGATCAAAGCTCTCTTTCTTTATTGCCTTGCATCAGGAATCGATCCGCTGATGGTTGTTTCGCCACCGATTCGCAGCCTTGTGAGGACAATCACGGCGCCATCTCCAACCTCTCCTCTACTTTTCTGCCCTGTCAACCCTGTGAGATTGACGATAGCCGCAAAGCTTGCCGATGCTTCATGCCCTGAATTGATAATCATCTCATCTGCCGATCTGCCAAAGGACGCTCCACTTCGTGTAATTGCAGACCTGGACCTGTAAGATCTTTTCCAGGCTGGAAAAGAGCATACAGGCTGGTATCTTACAGCATTTCCCTGCAGGGAAATGTTCTCATTTTCAGAATGAAATCTTCATGACCAAGATGCTTTCATTCCGGGAATTCATCGCCAGTGAGCTTTCCGACAGACTCAGGCTGAGGCTGGCGCTGAAGATAGCCATTGCATGTCTTACAGGCGAAATAGCAGTCCTGTTGCTCAATCTCTCCCAGGGATACTGGGTTATCATAACTATTTTTGTTGTAATGCAGTTCACAGTCAACACTACATCCAGGAAGGCAGTAATGCGTATTGTCGGCACAGCTGCAGGATGCATTGTAGGTCTGATTCTTGTGACACTCATCCCGGAGAGGCATTCATTGATTCTTTCTGTATTGTTTTTCTGGAGCCTGTTTATGCTATACATAAGTCTGAGAGGCATATATCCCTATGCCTTCATTCTGGCTGCTCTGACTCCCATGGTGATAACATTCACAGGCTCCGGACATATGCCTGGAGCAGCAGAACTGGCTTTTAGCCGCTTCATTGACATTGCAGCAGGTTCCACTATTGCATGGCTTGTAACAGTCTTTGTTCTGCCTGTAAACGAGCTCGATGAGATCAGAAGGAACTCAGGGATACTTATCAGGAATGCCCTTGCTTTCGCTCTCGCTGGAGCAGTAGGGAATAATAATGAGAGCTTGTTAGAGCATAAAATCAGGAAAGCTTTGAAAAGACAGGAATTCCTGTCTGCAGCTGCCGATACTTCAACGACGAAATCATACAGCATGGAGAGCTTTCACTCAGTGCTCTCCATCTGCAGCCTTCTTTTCATCCATACCATTCACACAAATAATGTGTTAAGACTGTCGGGCTCCGGAAGAGAAGAAGATCTTTCGATAGTACCGCAGTTTATGGAAGAGATTCATCAATTCACGGAAAGATTAAAAGCAGTCTCTGATCCTAAGGTCATAGAATTCCTGGCAGATAACATCACATATATAGAATCACTCCATGAGCTGCTTGCCGGCAGCCCTTCCGACTTTTTCTCGACAAAGCCTGAACACCAGGAGATTCATTATAAATTGAAGTTGCTGTTCCATGTCACCGGAGCTCTCTCAGAGCTTTCACTGATCAATGGTGATTCTGTCAGGTCAAGAGACGAAAAGACTCAGATTGAGAAGCCTTATGTTCTGTTTCCTGGTAAAAGACTGGATACTGGTTCAGCGCTTCAGGCACTAAACAGCTCGCTCGCTGTTATGATAGCGACTCTCCTCTGTGTCATACCATTTCACAATCCTCAGGCAGGCATTTCAGCCCTTCTCGTCTCACTGTCAGGACACCAGAGTCCGTCGTACAGGAAAATGTTCTACCGTGTCATTGGGACTGTAATTGGAGGGGTCGCAGGATTTTCTGTTGTTATTGTCATGGGTTATATGAGTGGAGTGCTTTTTGTCACGATGCCTCTGATGCTTTTCTTGTTCTCTTATATCGGTCTGGGCGATGAGGAATGGAGTTATTCAGGAGTCACTGCAGGTATTTGTTTTGTACTCTGCATAAGCGTGGCATTGTCACAGCAGGACTCAGGGGCAGCAGTTCTGCATCGAGTTGAGGGTGTTATACTCGGCGGTATTATCGCAGCATTAGTGGTCAGATTTCTGTTTCCGACTGATTATCGTAGCAAAATGAAGACAATTGAGGCTGAGCTATATGGTCGATACAGGAAATGCATCGATTTGTGCACTGCTTCTCTGCAATGCTGTGATATAAATGAAAAAGAGTTTTTGGAACTCAAGTCCGGGCTGAGAGATCTGACAAAGCGATACAGAGAGCTTATTATGGATTATCTGATGGACCGCATGCCGCCGATGTCGGTCAGAAATTATTACTGTGTGAAAGCAGAGACAATACTTGATATTTTCAGGGGCTTTGTTTCCATGTTCCATGTGCTGAGGCATATATCTATTCCGCCTGACAGTCTGATGAACAAGCTTCTTTCAGATCTTCTGACAGAATTGCGGAAGCTGACCCCAGGAGAGAAGGAAGAGCCACAGGCCGAGTTTGATGAGTCGAAATTTGCCAGAGCTCTTTCCAGCGCACGCGAAGCTCTGTCTGAATGCGGTGGTACTTCCTGCGGCGTCGGTCAGGCTGCATTTCCATTGGAGAGCAAGCTTTACATGAATGTCCTTCTCCACGATATAAATCTTCTGAGTGAGCTCTGCCGGCGAATTCATTGAAACCGATTATGAGCAAAGCGAACTGTGTAACGCTCCTGTGGCATCTGAGGCAATTCTGAAAGAAGGCCTGCGCAGATCCATCCGACCCGATCCAATTTATACTCACCAGCATAACAAACTGCAGCATTCTAAATTGCCAAATGAGCGTTGATAGATGATTCCAGAAGTTTTGATAGAGCAATTTATAATGCGCGTTTGTATAAGAATTTTCAGTGTGCTTTTAAAGTCGGTCCGACAGATGTACATTAGCTGTGCCATTCTGCCATTACTATTTCTTTCCATACTCCCTGTATGCCTCCTGCAAAGCCACTGTCCTCTTCCAGAATACGCATACAATCAATACAGCTTTCACCTGCCAAGTGAATATTATTGCCCCACTTCAATTATACTCACCATCATAACATTCTCGACTCTCTGTTCATCCATACTGTTTGACTTTTATACAAAAACAAAAGGTAGAGGCGATATTTATGACTCAATGCTTCCTATCTTCCCAACATTAGACTGTTCAGGAATTGCATACTCTCAGCTGTCCCTCCGTGCCCTCCTCCTCACCTGTCTCACCATTCACCACGCTGAGCTCTGGGAGCAGTGCTTCGGCCCTGTCTTCACGGAAGACTGTTGGGCGAAGGACGATCCACGTCTCTACAACCGGCATTTCCGGCGGCTCACTCCCACGTGGGAGCGGAATGTGGCGCTCCGTGTGAATCGGCTGGTAGCGGGCCTGAGATCGCTTTGTATTTCACGGGTATCCAGCACGCGGGCGAGAATTTGCAAGATGTTCTCAAGCATCGCTCAAAAGAGTCAAAGACACCGCCAATGCTGATGTACGATGCTTTGTCACGGAACGTGCCGAAGTCGGATGGAGCCGACTTTCTCGCTGTCAAACTTGCCAACTGCTTCTCCCACGGACGGCGTCATTTTGTGGATGTGGCGGACAACTTTCCCGCTGAATGGCGCCAACCCCTTTGACTATATGACCAAGCTGCAGCGACACGCCGAGGAGCTTTGCAACAATCCGACCGCCTGGATACCATGGAATTATCGGGAGTCGCTCGCCAAAGTTCAAAGTCCTCCACCAGATTCGTAGCCAGCCCTCGTATCTGCCGTCGTCATTTTCTTGCCTGCATTTTCAGGGTCGTGCATCACTGCAGAAAACTCACGCTCTCCTATCGATTCTGTGTCTCAACAACCTTCAACGCCAATGCATTCTTCCCTGAGACAGCTATTTTTATCGACACTCCCGGTTCTGCAATAATCTCTTTCAGTTTTCCCTGTAACTCCCTGCTCAGCTTCAGCCTGTAATCCTT
>Ga0302251_1000043_pt1 | contig 153532 bp, 163 predicted proteins | sample AAG_RA_Gln_MG_FD_193534 | JGI IMG/M metagenome (GOLD analysis project Ga0302251, IMG submission 193534) | Enriched activated sludge microbial communities from anaerobic digester in WTTP, New Holstein, Wisconsin, United States - AAG_RA_Gln | ecosystem: Engineered > Bioreactor > Anaerobic >... | reverse complement strand
CGGCCTGCCCTAACAACAGTATACGGTTTTGTTATGTGAAGTTTTTTCGCATTCATTATTGATTTTAAGCCATTTGAAAGGAGTGACTTTCCATAACTAATTTCTTAACATTAATCCAAAGCTCGTCACAGGAAGCCAATACCCGCAGCCCCATTCCAATGCCAAGCTCCCGCTGGGCGGGTATATCGTCGTTGAGAATTTGTGGGTATAGCAGGTGGACGGCGACAGGCGCGCAGCCTTGCTTTGAAGCATAAAGGCAGGCGGCTCTGGCGAACTGTACATTGCTTTCGGTATCCCCCGCATAGGGAGAGCAGATATATACCAGCTTCATTTCGCAGCCACCGCCTTTACTACGGTTCTTGTCATGTTAACGGCAGTTTGCGCCGTATAAACAGCACTCATCAGGTTGCCTTTGGTGCTGGTGTCCAGCCCGAAGGCTCCGGCAATTCTCGGCACCTCTCCTGCGGACAGCATCAGCCCAAGCCCCAGCAGAGCGTGATCCTTGACCACCATGAGTCCTGCGATGAGGATGGTGGACTGCAGGAAGGCTGTAAGACACAAGCCGACAATCTGCTTGCACCAGCTGACGAAGCCATCAAGATAGCCGCGGGGAACGGAGAACATATACAGGCTGCCGACCGAAATCTGTATCAGCAAAATGCCGCCTCTTTTCAAGTTCGCAAAGAACACCTTGATAACTGCGTAACCCATAAGGATGATGATAAAAAGCATCATGATTGGATTAATGCCTGCTCCCAAGCTGAAAACGCTGCCAGCACTTTCGGCACTTCCAGCGGCGCTCAGCTCTGCGATGATGTTACCGGCAATGGTATCTATACCGTCGCCAAGTCCGGTAATTCCGGCAGTCAGGCTGCTCTGCAGACTGATTGACAGCTTATACAGCTCTACCGGTGCTACTGAGAAAAGACCGACAGCCATAAAGCCCTTAATGGCATTTAAGGCAGCATCCTTGATACTGCCTCTGCCGTTTTGGTATTCAATTCCGCATTCAAAGGCTGATACCACCAGCCCTGTGCCATAGAGCGCCCAAGCCAGATAAACAAAAAACAGGACTATGGACTTCACCCAGGTCATATCAAACAGGTCGGCGCCCATGTTGCCCATCTCGCCGAAGAAGCTGCCGAGAAAGCCGATAGTCTGACCGTAGAACCAGTCGACTATCTGCCCCAGCACGGTTTCGGCTACGAAATCCCATATAAACACAGGCGGTCACCTCCTTTCGGACAAAAAATATGGGAGCCTGTATTATCACAAGCTCCCGAAAAAACTTCCTGTCTATATGCCCTGCATGGTCTGGCCGGACTGCTCCTGCTCCAGTCTCGGCTCTCGGTATACGTCAAGGTAATCGTTGATAGCCTCGGAGATCTGGTTGTAATCCGCCTTTGTCGGCGTATATACATACCATTCGATTTTGTCCCCATACTTCCATATGTACGGGGATATTCCTTCCCTGAAGTTAGGGTTACTGACTGCTTTTCTTCCAAGCAGGTCAGAGAAGCGAAGCGTCAGGGCATCCACCTGACCGTCGTTGTGGTTTATAATGGTGGCCTTGAGCGCCTCGTAATGGTCGGCCGTACCCATCGTGACAAAATCCACCCTGACACGAAGGTTATCGGTGAGCCTTCCGAAGAAAGCCCTTCCGACAAACCTTTTATCAGAGATAGCTGTGTCATTTCCGAACAGCCTTCGCAGCTCTTGTTCAAAATAATTCATCGTTGTACCTCCTACATTCCTAGTATCTGCCAGATATATAGCGGGGCAGTCAGGGTAAACACAAGACAGGCGAACAGGATTGCGGGTGCCGCCCACTCAAACTGTCCATGCTTGCGGTAGTCAAAGTATGCCGTGCCGAGCTTGGCAAAGAAGAATACCGCCAGAATCAGGTCAATTGCGGGGAAAACCACCTTGTTGACCACGGTTTTGATCTGTCCGGAGGCTTCGTTCCAGGTACCTTCGATTGCTCCGGCCACGTCGCCTGTGGGTGCGGCATAGGCAGTCGTGCAGAGGGCAAGACTCAGCAACAAAACCACGAGGAGAACAGGCAGGATTCGTTTCAGTTTCATAAGAGAACCACCTTTCATTTTAATTTTTGCATAGAAAAAGCCGCAAAGCGTTCATGCCCTGCGGCTCTGTTCCTTTTTTCTGTTGTTATGGCTTTACCGGCGCGATGTGCCAATCATCCCACAGGCTTCCCTGAATATTCACCAAGTCGGCGAGGTTAATGGAGAGCATACCAGCCGGAGTCCAGCAGTCGATGAGCCAGGTGTACGGCGTGTAGCTTCCGTCAGGGAACCATATGGGGGTGAAGTGCGTCCGGCGCTTGTAGGTCGAGTATTGGTTAGATTTAAACTCAAATTTTGAGCTGTACCCATACTGTGTTCGCTCCAACTGCCGCCAATAGGTTTCGTACCGAAATTCGGGGAAGTATGTCACGGCGGTCTGCGGATCTGTCACAGCAGAGGACTGATTGGTGCTGACATTGGCGGTGACGGTCTGATTGACACCGTATCCGCTTTTCATGGTCTTTCCGTATCGAGTCGGAGCCTTGGCATCCGGTACGACATTCATGAAGGCCGAAAGGCTGGCGGAATATGAGAGCCAATCAAACTCCCACCATCCGTGGTCGCACCAATATCCGTCCTCATCTGAACCATGCCATACCCAATAGGAATACCACCATGGATGCCAGACTCCCCAGGCTGTCGAGGTTTTCTGCACCTTATTGGGTACGGAGGCTGCGGAATATGAGTCATTCCGGTCATCAGCCACCGGATTTGGCGGATCATTTTTTGATAAATCCACAATCTTGGCAGTGATGTTACTCTGGCTTGCGGAGCCTCCGCCCGATGCCGACACATGGATGGTCATGGTTTGCGGGGTGGACGGAGTCCTCCAGCGCACCCATACCAACTGGCTGTCGCCTGCGGGATAATATACGGCGTTCACGGTATAGGTCTGGCCTCCGATTGTAAATCGAACCGTGACAGGATGGTCGGGATCTGCCTGTCCGCCCCGAACAGTCACCGATGTGACTACATCAGTATTAACCCTATATTCGTAGTCGGCAGCGGTAACAGCCGGAGGCTCAGGCTCCGCTTCATTAAACCGCACGATACCAAGGCCGAGAGATGAAATAATATCTGTGTTTGAAGCGGCCGTGGTCGTGGAACCATCCCATGCAGGGTAGCCGAGATCAGGTGTTTCAAGGAACATCGCCAGTGGCAGGTTCTTATGACTGAGAGACACCATCTTGCTTCGCAGACCGCCGTTCAACTGTTGGTCGTAAAGCGCGGCTTCCGTCGCAGTCATGGCATACTTGATTCCCTGAAAGGTCATGTAAGCAATGGGTTCAAGCAGGAGCTTGTATTCTCCGGTGACCAGCACATCATAATTCATGCCTGTGATGTCGGCAATGTACCTGATGACCAACTCGTCCGTGAAATAGCTTTTTATCTGATCTATACTGGCCTGTCCGCTGCCAGAACTGATTATGCGGGGCATATTCATGCCAGGGTTGTTATAGGTATATCCGTTCATGTGCGGAGTCAGGGTTCTGCCTCTGTTGTACTGCAGCTTGCTGACTTTTCCGAAATGTGCGGTAGTGCTTGAAGGAGCCTTATTCGTGAAATCCACCGGAGTGGTGACAGCTATCTTGTCACTGGCTCTCATAACTGTAATTCTTACTCCTTCATCACCACCATTCCAGTAATTTTCACTGGTTCCACTGCCCATGCCGCCGCCCCCATTATCTATATTGCCTTCGCCCTCAGCGTAGGCTGTCATAGGTAAAAGCATGGAGAACAGTAGCAGTAGCACAAGAAAAGTGCTGATCTGTCGTTTCATATTATACCTCCGTGAACAGCAAAAAGCACCGAGCATTCGGTGCTTTTTTGCTATCTGTTATTCTTTTGGCTTGGTTCTAATCCATTGAGCCAACCTTATTGCCAGTAAGCTCATCATCATCGTTGCCGACCTTTGTTCCTGTGTTTGCTCCTTCGTCATCTACCCATCCGAAACCGGGGAACCATATCTGTCCTTTTTCATTTTTATCCCCAGCTTTGGGCGTATCATTTGACGGAGTGCCTTCCGGCTTTGTAACCTTGTCATGCTCCACCGGCTTGACTGTATCCACTTTTTGACCATCCGGTGTTTTGGTGGGGTCGGTCAATATCTCCTTCGGCGGTTCAGTGGGTTTGGTGACCTCCGCCTGTATACTCTGCTCCGTTCCCTTGGAATCTCCTGTATCAACAGGCTGAACGAGAGCCGCTGTCGGGTCTATCGGCTGTACGATTACCTCCGGAATCTTGCTTGGTTCTACGGAAGGCATGCTTGGGTCGACCGCCTCCGATACCGTGGACGAGGGCTGGACGGATACTTCCTTGGGAGCCTCCGGCGCAAACCGTGAGACGATTAATATAACAAGGACGACGCACACCACGCCGAGTCCGGCAATGGTGAGGTTCTTATTTCTTTTTTCTGTCAGTATCATTAGGATACCTCCTCGTAAAAGATTGATATGTCTTTTCAATGACACACCATACTACAGAAGTTTTCGGAAGTCTATGACCAATCCGAAAACTGATTAAAATATCGGCATATATTTGGCCTTCACCCTGAGATTTATCGTCATGGGCGGCAGGATTTCCCCTCCAAAGGACACCGGAACCTCCAGTCTTATGACCGCATCAGCCAGCAGACCTTTGGAATTATCGGGACTGGCGGGAGCCAGTGGCATGTTGTCAATGTCGACAGAGAGGCCTGAAAGCCTGAACTCCATGACATCACCAGCATACTTCACATGGTAGCCGTTTTCCTGCCGGAGCCCCAGCAGCTGATCGAGCCTACCATATATATCGCCGTAATCCAGATTTTCTTGAAAATCCAAGGCGTTTGGCTGATACGCTCCGCTGTAGCCTTCCCGTACACCGTGGTATACGTTGTCGTAGTTGTCGTTGATTGTCGATATAACTGCGGACTGAACGGCATCCCGAACACCTTGAGCAACAATCATCAGCCGTATGGACTCTGAAATGCCGCAGAATACAAGCACGAGCGCGAGGGTTATTGCGACAACAAGCGGGAAGGACGAGCCTCTTTTGCTTCTAAGTATATCATAAATTCTGCCAATTTTCATTTCCAATACACCTCGCTTTTACCGCTGGCCTGTGCTTTCAGCGTGATGGGGAAGCTTCCGAAGCCACCGAATATTCCGATGTCAACCTGAACGGCTGCGGTCAAGGTGAATTCCTCGTTAAGCTGGAGCCGTCCGGTTTTTGACCACGAAACATTCGGGGAAAGCCCTGTCTGCTCTGTGAGAACTTGCGCCCGCAACGTGGTTTCACTGCCGACTCGCCCCGCGATCTCCGCCTCACGGCAAAGCTCGGTAGCGTAGGTGTCTAGCTTATTTTTGGTTACAAATACAGGCAGGACGCTTATAGCAAGGGCGATGACAAGCATCACGCACAGCACCAATACCGCCACGTCGATATACCCCTCGCCGCGTTTACTTTTGAGCAGCTTCAGCACATCCGCACCCCCTGTTCAGGTGAGAGATAGGCTTCATCCAGCTCATAGTCCTGCCCGGCATCCCGCGTATCGGCAATCGTCCAAAGCGCATGTCTCATATCCTCGTCATGGAGCATTTCCAGGCCGTTTTCCTCAATCCACTTGTCTCGAACCACCTCCAGAGGATTTTTGAAGAGCAGCAGGTATTCCAGATGCTCCTGATCATATCCGCCGTTTTTCAGTTCCTCGAATACCAGCTTGGCGGCGGCGATTTCCTCTGCCTTTTCGATTATCTGGAGAGGCTCCAGCTTCAGCCATCCCCGCATCATGGTGATATAGCCTGTTTCGAGTTTTTCCATAAGCTCCATTTCAATATCTTTTTTCTCCATTACGCAATCGCACCTCCTTCTAAAACATTGTGCCGAGTGAGCTTAAAATCTGCATGACGATGATTGCCATGTAGGTCAGCAGGAAGCACATCAGCATGACAAATGAGAATATCCTGATCTTCGGCGGGATTTTCTGCGCCTGACCTTTGAGCCGTTGAAGCTCCAATGCTTTGAAGTCATGCGCCAGCATCTGAAAATACACGGCACTGTCGTCGCCGCGCAGGACGCCGATGAGCCCTCTGACGATATCGGAGAGCATGGGTGAATTTAGCCTTGCCTCAAACCTTGTCAGTGCCGCCTCATAAGAAGATGAGCGCATGTCTGCTGTCAGCACGTCCAACTCTCCGGCAAATACGGGACCGGCATTCTTTTTGTAGTTTTCCATCATCGCCAGCACATCACGGCTAGACTTTAGGGTCTGTTCAATGGTAGAGACAAACCTGGGCAGCTCTCCCTCAATCTGATCCCGCTTTTCCTTTAGCTGCTCGTCAGCCTTGCGGGTTTCCTTGAAATATGTCAGGACGGCAAGGATAACCAGCACCGGCGAGAGCAGCGGCAGGACGAACAGGCAGGGTATCACGCCCAGCAGTATCGCTCCGGCCTTTGTGATTGCATAAGCCGAATAAACCTCCGGCATCATGCCTATGCCAGCCGCCTTGAGGACATTTGCCATACGGCTTCGCTTATACTCGTCCATCCGGATGTATTTTGAGAGCTTGACCGCCCCCGACATCAGCCAGACCTCCACCGTTTTGGATGCCTTTTTGTTATTTCTTCCCGCATTCACCATGGCTTTCGCTGCACCCATGGATGGCAGCTTCAGGAGACTTGCCAGTATGAAGTACAGACCTGCGGTAAGGAGTATCCCTGTAAAAAATAGTTGTGTCATCCCTTCCGTCACCTCCTGTACTCGATTGGCTTGGTCAGCCTGATGACAAAGGCTGTAGAGATAAATATCGCAGCGGCACATACCGCCAGAATAATCTGCCCCACCGCCGTATGCATCAGGGTCTGATACCAGTCCTTGTTGAGAAAATACATAATCGGCACATTGCCAACCACCAGCAGAGCCATGATGATGAATTCCTTGCGAGGCTCAAATACCAGATATTCCAGCTCGGCGTTGACTATTCGCATATCCGAGAGCTTTGACACAATCGGGGTCAGCGTGGTCTTAAGGCTTCGGTCGTGCTGGCAGGCGGCGATGGCGTCGCACCACTCATGGAACACATCGTTGTCTATTTTAGGCTTCATGTCATGGAGCGACTTGTCCAGATCGGGATTGATGAGCTTCACTTGTGTCTGAAATCCGGCGAATACGCTCCGCACAGGCGGGTTCAGGTATTGGGTGCTTTCCTCCACCGCCGTCAGGATATCCTCACTTCGCAGGTATGCCGTGGTGATGATGGACAGCGCCGTTTCCAGCTCCGCAGCGATGTTTTTCTTGTAATGCGTGGCTGTCAGCCTGATGTACCAAAATGGAATGAACATCATTCCTGCCGCCATCACAGGCACGAGAAACACATTGCCGATAAGGATGGCAAGGCTGGCGCCTATCGCAAGGGAGGCAAGCGACGCCGCACATATCATAGAGAAGCGGGAGCTTCGTCCTGTGATGGCGAGTATCTCCTGCACCTCGGTGATCTCCCTGCGAAGGAAGGACGGCTTCTTCCTTCGGGCGGTTTCATTGATTTCAGCCTTTATGCTCTTGTTTTTTCGGGTAAGAAAGCCGAAGAGTCCATTGGTAAACTCCAGCGGGGACAGTCCGAGCAAAAGAAAAGCGCCGATAACAAGACCGGCACAGGCAATTAAAAGGATTGTCATCATCAGACAGCACCTCCCGCTAACAGGATTTTCTTCAGGGTATCCTGCGGCATTCCGTTTTCAAGAAAACGCTTTTGAAGGCTTGGGGAGATTCCCTGTACTGCACTATGGCAGCCGTTGATTATGAATTTCCCATCCTCTACTCGGTTCTCGGTAATCTGGAACTGGAACAGGCTGCGGAAATTTCGGGAGCCGTCCGGCAGGATTTCACATTCCATGATCTCCATCATTCGGCGCTGCTTGTTCTCCAGCTGCTTTGAAAAGACCACGATGGGGAATGCCTCGGTCACCAAATCCATGAGCGTGTTGTCCGCCATGTCATATTTTCTTTTGCACAAAGTGACCATTCGGCGCCATGTAGCCTCACAGCTGTTGGAGTGGATGGTGGTCAGCACCGTGTGACCGGTTCTGGCCGACTCCTGGGCTGCATAGGCTTCGGGTCCGCGCATCTCACCCACACAGATAATTTCGGGATTGAAGCGCAGTGCCATGTCCAGCAAGATGTCCTGATCGATATTCTGCTTCTCGTTCTCACTCATGCGGGTCAGGGTATGGATAACGCTGTTGCACACCTTGCCGTCCTTCTGCCTCACCAACGCCAGCTCACGGGAGCCGTTTTCGATGGTGAATATACGCTTGTTGTCAGGGATAGTGGTCAGAAGCCATCCTGCCATAGTAGTCTTGCCGGAGCTGGTTGCCCCTGCAACGCAGACGGAAATTCCATATCTGAGGCACTCCGCCAGAAAGTCCAGCATCGGCTCGGTCGCCGTACCGCCTCTTGTGAAATCCTCTTTTTTCATGGATTGGGGATTTACAATACGGATAGAAGCGGAAACGCCTACATCCTCGTCCACCAACGGAGTTTTCAGCACGGCGATACGGATATTCTTGGAGAGATGCCCCAAAATGGCGGGACTTGCGTTGTCCAGCACCATGCCGGACACATGGAGCATTCGGCGCACCACGTTGATGGCGTGTTCGGGGCTGTCAAAGTGTTCGTCCAGCTTTTTGGTGATCCCGCTGCTGTACTGCACCTCAATGTCGTTCCAGGCGTTGACGTCAATTTCTTCAATACCGGCTCCGAAGATGTATTTTGTCAGGAAGGAAAACTCCGCCATCTCGGTGTACAGGGCATCCACCAACTGCTCCTGTGTCATGCCCGCAACGGTAATACGGTAATCCTGAACATATTTAGTGATATACCGCTTGATCTGCGCCTTGACTTCCTCCGTGCCGCCATCGGTAATAAGCACGGCATATTTACTGGAGATATACTCCTGCACCTCATGTAACACAGAGCTGAAATCCCTGGCGGCTTCACCGGATGAAAAAAACAGGCCTTGATTGCCTGTCATGTTGACGCTGTGCGGTCTGTCGGTTGTCAACGGCGGGATAATCGCAGCTTTTCTATGGTTTTTCCTGCTCATACGGCGAACACCTCCTTTGCGATTGCAGCGATTTCCTTGCGGAAGCTCCGGCTGTCCTTGAGCGTCAATTCACCCAGCAGATTTCCCGCAAGAGCCAGGTTCTCCAGCTCGTCAGAATGGGGAAGCTTGAAGGCGACACTGCCCAAGACCTGCTCGATATGCTCTCCGGCCTGATTGGGCTTGACGTTGGAGGCTACCTTGTACTGCTTGTCAGCGTCCCATTTTTTATCCTTCAGAAGCGGGAGCTGGCTTGACAGGTAGCTGACGGATTTCAGGTCGCAGTTAACCAGCCGGAGTACCGAATCAGCCTCCAGCAGGGATACCGCCGACAGGATATCGTGAGCGATGGCGCTGCCGCAGTCGATGATGATGTAGTCCGCTATGTCCCTAAGATGGTCGATAAGCTCTGCCGCCAGCTCCTGGGAATATGGCGGGTAGGTGAACACATTCTCACCCTTGAGCATACCTATAATGGTCAAGTAGTCCAGCTTCTTATGGGTGACGCAGTTCTGCTTGATGAGCAGGTTCGTCACATGGGTGGCGGCGAGAATACTGCCGAGAGAGCGCTCACACTCCAGATCGCCGGGCGGACAGATACAGGGCAGCATAGGTGCGGTCATGTCGCACAGCAGTAAAGCTACATTCTTTTTCTGATCTGCCAGATGCTTGGCGAGGCGAACACTCACGGTTGTCTTGCCGCTTGCAGGACTTCCCCATACCGCCAGCACCTGCACGTCCTGCTTCGGCTCATCCGGCACAGGCTCGGTCTGCTTGCGGGAGAAGATGCTCCCCTTCATAAAATTAAGCATCCTATTCACCTCCGGCTTCCTGTACAGGTGTTTCCGACACGGTCGGAGTGACCGAAGCAGTTGGTGCAGCTGGCGCAGTAGACTGTGCCGTCTGTGACGCAGGCTGCGGATGCAAAGCCTTAATCAGCTTATCCTGCAGCTCGGTAAATTTGGCGGCGGCTTCCTTGGAGCCTCTGTATACAAGAGATAGATGAAGCTTACCGTCCGCTTCCAGCTCGGCAAGGATTTTAGTCTGCTCCGGCGAAGCCAGCAGGGTAACCGTAGCGGGAAGCTGTTTTTCATTCTCATCTTCGCTCTGCTCACCGGTGTCAGTATCGTAGCCTGTGCTGGCAGTGACGCCGATGACCTCCATATAGGTCAGCTCCGGAGGGATTACTGTCATACCCTGCTTTTTATAGTCCGGTGCGATAACTGATACAATGTCGCCGGAAATCAGCTTGCCTGACAAGCCTCCGGCAAAGTTTTTAATGCTGACGGATATGGCTTGCTTGTCGCCATTGAGATTATACAGGTAAGCGTTCTCTGACGCCGGGGTATCCGACAGTTTGGTTGTGAGGATATAGTCGCCGGGGGACAGATCCGCCACAGCATATTTGCCGAGAGCGGCGTCCTGCTGCTTTATTACAGCCTCCGGCATGTTATATCCGCCGACCTCCACGGTTTGGAGCATATCCCTGGTGATTTCGTCACCAGCTTTTATATCCTTTACCACACGGATGACGGTCGTTTTCTGAGATACGCTCTGATTAAAGAGCGGTGTTAATCCAAAGCAAATAACTAATGCCAGCACGATGCAGATGACTCCAAGAACCGTGCGGTTTTTCAAAAGACTCATAGGGTGTTCCTCCTTAAAGTATGAAATAGGCTGCGAGGCAGCCGAGGGAAAGAAAGGGTGCGAGTGGATATGCATTTTGAACAGTCCTCCCGCACCGCCTTTGGATTATGACCCTGCCTGCATGGAATACCAGCAGGACAGTTAAGCCGATTACTATGGCGGTCATGCTTTTGGTAAAGCCCAGCACCAGCCCTGCCGCTGCCATGAGCTTGATATCTCCGCCGCCCATACCGCCAAAGATATAGGCGATAATATAGAAGATTACGGCGGCGAGGATACCAAACAGTTTCATCAGTTCGAAGGCAAGAAAGCTGGTCAGAGCTATTGCGAGGCTTATTCTGTCGGGAATGATTCGTTTACGGATATCAAAGACCGACGCCGTCAGGAGCAGGACGGCAAATATACCGCCCTGTACATACGGCACAAGCTGGGACAAAGTGTCCAGATTAGTTCCCATAGTTGAACATATCGACGATACGCTGCTTTAAGGTAGGCAGAACCGTTTCGCCGAACAGGGCATACAGACCGCCGAGGACAAGGGCGCCGATAACGACAGCCATCAGAATTTTGATGGCTGTGTCCACGAAGCCCTCTCCGCGCTGGGAGTTGAGAAGAGTGCGGGACTTAAAAAGCATTGCTGTGGCCTTGACCATTGCCTTGGCGATCATTTCATTTGCCTTGTTGATAATCTTTCTTACGAGCTTTTTCATGTGATTTACCTCCAAAATATTTTTTAGTTTATGGTTGATATGGGGATCAAAAATGGAAAGGCGGGGCTTAAAGTCCCGCCATCTGAATACCGGAGCCCTGCTCCGGCTGCTCAAAAGGGGGCGAATCCGCCGCCTTCTGCTGCTGACTCTGGGTGAGAGCCTGCTTGTATGCGTCGATGACCGCGTTGTTCAACTGTTCCCTAAATTCCTTGGTGACCGGGAAGCAGATGTCCTTGTACTCGCCGTTTCCCGATTTGTAGCTTGGCATGGCGACAAACAAGCCCTTGGTGCTGTCCATAACCTTCACGTTCCTGATTGCGAAGCAGTCGTTGAGGTTGACCGACGCATAGGCGCGGATGCTGCCCTCCGGACGGATGGAGCCGATTTTGACGTCCACCTTCATGGGGATGGCCTGCTCTGCGGCGGTCTGCGCAGTTTCTTGCGGAATGTTTTCCGCTTTCTGTGCCCTTGGCATTTTACATTTCCTCCTTCATAAATTTTTGTGGCATAAAAAAACAGCCTTCCGGCTGCGGGTGATGGGGTTACATGCTCATTGTCGGGCCTTGGTACTGCTCCTGCTCCGGCGGCTGGAAGGGTATCTCCTTGAAGCCGAAGCGGTCAACATAGTGGAAGCTGCTGCCGGATTTGTCATACAGCTCAATAACATCCGACATGGAGAGGCTATGCCCCTCGTATCCATACGGATGCGTGAGGTTAAATTTGGCGAACAGCTCGTCCAGATCGTTGGTATCCACCTCGCCGTCAAATACCATCCGGTAATTGTCCGGGTCAGGTTCGCCGAAGCGCTCCAAAAGCTCATCGTACCCGATGAATTTCATCATAGGGTCAACATCAGGGCGTAGCTGCCAGACACGGCACTTCTTCAGAAGCTGTACATTGCTCTCCGAACCGAACTTTCCCTCCGCCAGCCTTTCATAGATGCCGGGCTTCCACTCGACATCGAGGTTCTTGGTATTTGAGAGATATGCTTTTAACTCATCGTTCTCAAACATAGGGTCTGCCACAGCCTTGCCTTTTTCGATATATCCTGCTGTGTTGCCATAGTAGAGAATTCGGTCATTTTTAATCTGAATTCCGCTCATAGTACCTCCTTCCTTCTTCCATGGTAGCTCATAGGCTCATGACAGGGCCGTGCCCTTGATCATCGTCTGGCTTTATCAGCTCTTGGGGAAGCTGGTCAGCGGAGAACATATCCATCAAGAACTTTTTTCCTCCGACCTGACAAGCCATCTGGAATGCTTCGTTATAGTCGGAGCATTTTTTCTGTGCCTTGACTGCGAAGAGCACCTCACCAATGTGCGGCAAGGCGCCCTCATAAGTCCCCATCTCCAACATTCCGTCCTTTAATATCCGCATATAGATGCCGTTCTCACCGCCGATGTAGTACATATCGCCTCGGCCATTTAAGCGGAATACCGCATCCTCCATCCATTTGTGAGTGGAGGATGCGGTGACAGCCTGCCAGTGCTCCCATTCTTTTTTATCCATAAGCACCTTCCTTTGCCCTACAGAACCGTTATATTACTCGAAGTAAAATTCTACGCTGTAGGTGATATTACTTTTGTTGTACATGCAGTCGTGGTTGGTGTAGTAGTAAAACTCCAGCTGACTGTAGATTCCAGGCGACAGGCTCCGGCTGAAGGTGATTCCGTTGGTAGTCGTTGCGTAGTCAAGCTGATCCCACTGTCCGGTCAATACGTTGTATCCGCGAACACGACCGTAATCATTCCCGCTGTGACCTGAAACAGGAGGCACAGTAAAGGTATAATTGGTAATGGTCGCACCTGCGATACCTTGCTCCAGAATAACGGATTCAGGGCCGGTCAGTGTCATGCCGCCACCTTGGGTGGAGTTTGATACAAAGAACACAATTGCAGCCCAAGGCGATTCGGCTCCGGTGGAGTCGACAGCCTTGACTCGAACCACGTTCTTGCCCAGCGGGTATGCGGAGCTGGTCTGAGCGGGACGGCCTTCCCATACATAGGTGATGGTGTCGCCGTCAGGGTCTGTGCTTGATGCAGTGATTGTAATTGCCACGCCCGGTGCCACGCTGTTTCCGTCAGGAGTTCGGGTGATTACCGGCGTTGTCGGAGCGGAGTTGGTTACCGTGAAGGTAATAGCTGTCCAGTCAGAATACAGCCCCCATGCGTCCTTTGCCCTGACATAGACGGTGCTTATACCAACGGGATAGTAGCTGTCCGCTGTGTTTCCGGAGTATTCTAGCGTTACAGCGTCGCCGTCAGGATCGGTAGCCGAGGCTGAGATGTTCACCAGCAGCTTGCCATTTTGTGCCGTTCTGGTGACTGTTGCACTGCCAGTAGGTTTGTTCGGTGCGGTATTGGTGATGTTGATGCTCTGCGAATAGGTGAATACTCTGCCTGCGCTGTCGGTCGTGGTTGCTGTCAGGACATAGCTGCCAGGTGCATTAATGGCAATATTGCCACCGTTGTTTGACAGAGTTCCTGAATAGCTTGCAGGATTACCATTCTTGGTCAGAGACCATATGAGGCTTCTGCCCTCCAGTCCGGATGCTGTCGGCAGGGATACATTAATATTTCCGCCGATATGCACGGAGGACGAAATAGTGAACGGGAAGCTGGCAATCGGCTTAACCGCTGCGGTATTGGACATAAAGGTGAATTTTCTGCCGTTCACATCTGTTGCTTCCGCAATCAGCTTTACGGCAATTGTTTTATCCGTGCTGATGGCAAGGCTGCCTCCGCCTGTTCCGATAGAGCCCGTGGCATACTGCGTGTAGGGCTTGGCTTGACCGCCATCCACAGAGATAAGCCAATCGATGCTCATTCCGTTAAGCTCCGAGCCGGATGCGGTTACTACAATAGGGTCACCGCTGTAGCTAAGTGATGTGAGTCCGAGGGTCATCGACGGGATGGGATAAACCGTGAAGCTTTGGTTTTTTGTAAAGGTGCGGCCGGTTGCGTCCGTCAGAGTGAGCGTCAGCTCATACTGGCCTTTCGCTGGGAAGGTGATTGTTCCGCCCAATTTGGTCAGAGTTCCATTGACATAGGTTGAATACGGCTTTTCATCTCCGCTGCCCTGTCTAATTGTCCAGCTTGCGGTAACGTTCTCCAAGTCCGTGCCGCTGACACTGACCGTTCCGGCTTCCCAGACGTACCAAGGCTGAGTGCTGCTTAAGGTCACAGACGGAATGGGATAGACGGTAAAGCTGCGGCTTTCGGTAAAGAGACGGCCATTGACATCTGTCATCGTAAGGTTCAGCTCATACTGTCCTTTTGACGGGAAGGTAATCGTGCCCCCGGCCTTTGTCAGGTCGCCGGAGGAATAAATATAATATGGCTTTGTGTCGCCAGCGTCCTTCTTAACTGTCCAGCCTGCGGTAAGGTACTGCAAATCGGTACCGCTGACTCCGACTGTTCCGGCTTCTCCGGCGTGCCAGGTCTGCGGGATGCTTAAATTCATCGAAGGAATCGGGTAGACAGTAAAGCTCTGGCTTCGGATAAAGGTTCGACCTGTAAGGTCTGTCATGGTTAGGGTCAGCTTATACTGCCCCTTTGTATGGAAGGTAATTGTACCGCCAACTTTTGTGAGCTTGCCGGATGCATAATTCGAATACGGCTCAGCGCCGCCGTCATCCTTTATAACAGTCCAGTCTGCGGTGAGGTTTTCCAGATCCGTACCGATGACGCTGATCGTTCCGGCTTCCCCGGCGTACCAAATCTGCGGCGCGCTGAGTGAAATGACCGGGATCGGATAAACCGAGGTAGAGGCACTGTAGGAGAACACTCTGCTCAGCGCGTCCGTCATGGATGCGGTGAGAGTGTAATCCCCGACCTGCGTAAAGCATATTTTGCCGCCATAAGGGTTCAGGCTTCCCTCCATTATGCCGGAAGGCTCAACCTGCTCGCCGTCCTTGGTAAGTGTCCACTCTACTGGCAGCACATTGTTGTTGCCGCGTGTTCTCAAGTCGATGGTGCGGTCGGTGTGAGTCGCTTCAGGAAGCTCGAAGGAAATATTAGGCACAGGCAGGACTTCAATTTTGCCGCCGTTCTCAAACAGGAACACCCGCCCCGTTTCATCGGTGATGCGGGCAATCAGCTCATAGGTTCCGGCATGCTTGAAGCGGATAGCGCCGCCGGTGTTATCCAGCGTTCCGCTGACATAAGTCCCAAAATCCTGGAATCCGAAGCCGTTCTCCAACAGCCACTCGACCTTCAGGCTGCCAAGCTCAGAGCTTTCCGGAACCACGTTGACGATGGTGTCGGTATGGGCAGTTTCCGGCAGAGTATATGAAATGCTGGGAACGGGGTACACCTTGACCGGCGCTGTGTAGCTGTAGCTTCTGCCAGCCGGGTCGGTGAAAGAGGCTTTCAGGACATATTCGCCTTTATTTATAAAGAGGATGGAGCCGCCCGCATTTGTCAGCTCGCCCTGAACCGCATCGGCAAGGTCAACAGCTTCTCCGTCCCTGGTCAGCGACCACTGGATTGCGGCGGCGCCGAGGTTTTCAAAGCGGGCTTCCACATGGATTGCTTCGTCGGTATGGGTAATCTCCGGCGCATAAAATCCAATGGAGCCTACCGGATAGATGGTGATGGTCTGGGAGGCTTCAAAGGCTCTGCCGATTTCATCAGTGAGCGTTCCGGTGAGCATATACACGCCCTTATCCTTAAAGCGGAGCGTACCTCCCTCGTTGGCCAGCGTACCCTCGACCGCTTCGGCAAGGGCGATGGCCTCACCATTTTTGATAAGGCTCCAGTCGACATTCAGACCGTCAGCCTCCTTTAGAGTCGTTACCACATTAAGAGTTGTATCAGTGTGGGATGCAGCTGGAAGCGAAAAAGCGATTTCCGCTACAAAATAGACCTTTGAGTTTTCACTGTGAGTGAACGCCCTCCCTGTTTCATCGGTGATGGACGCTGTGAGCGCATATTCACCCTTGTTCCTGAACACAAAGGTGCCGCTTTCGTTTCCGAGCGTTCCGTCCAGAATATCAGTTGGCTGGACTGCTTCGCTGTCCTTCGTCGCCGACCACACGATATCGTGACCGTAGAGCTTTTCCAAGGGGAAGGCGAGCGTTACCGATTTGTCGGTATGGGTGGTATCCGGCAGGTCAAAGCTCAGGTCGATGACTGGATATACTGTAATCTGTTTGGACAGCACCGTTTCTTTTCCTCTGGCGTTTTTTGCTAGGGCGGTCAGGGTATACTGTCCGTCCTCCTTGAACTGAATGGCGCCGCCTTCCAAGCCAAGGGAACCGTTAACAGCATCCTCCAGCTCCACAGGCTGCTCAGAGCCGTCCACGGCGGTTTTAGTCAACGACCAGGTATAGCTTTTCATATACTTCCATACTGGCATGACCTTTATCTCGCTGTCAGTATGAGCCGTTTCGGGAAGCTCAAAGCGTACCTGCGCGTCCGGATAATAATATCCGCCACCTCCCGAACCTCCTGAACCGCCGCCTAGATTACCCGGAGTTGGTGTGGGTGTCGGAGTCGGCTGATTTTCATCCGCATTTGTCGGAGTTGGTGTGGGCTGCTCGGTGGTACCCGGCGTTGGACTCGGAGTAGTTGTGTCCGGCTCTGTCGGCTTCGGAGTGACCTTGTCAATCATATCCTCGGCGTCGCCCTTGGTAACAGGATCATTGGGACGGATTTTGTTGCCATCCGTATCCCCGATGATTCCGTCCTCACGGCCGATGATGACATATCCCTTGTCATCATCCTTGATGTCCGACTGGTCATCATAACCGCTGTGCCCCTGTGTATTTTTAGCTTCCTCATCCTTATCCTCCGCTTTCACAAGCATCTTGACAATTTCCGCGCGGGTGATGGGATCGTCAGGATGGAAGCCGTCAGGGTAATCGGCTGGATCAATGATTCCTGCGTCGATGAGCGCCTCAATGTACTTCTCCGACCAATGGCCATCGATATCGGGGAAGCTGGGCGGCTCCTTTTCCGTGTTTGAGGTATCCAGCTGCATATCCTGTGCCATAATGGCTGCGTACTCTCCGCGTGTGATGATTTCATCCTGCCCGATAAAGCTTTCCGGATGCAGGCGGTATGCCGTATAAATGCCGCCGCATATCAGGAGAAGCAGAGCAAGAGTAATAATAGCAATGCGCTTTCCTTTCTTTTTCATGTGTTTTCTCAATCCTTTCTTTTAAATTTGACAATAAAAAAGCCGGAACCATTTTTTCTGTTTCCGGCTTCAAGTCCTTATTTGGTTCATAGCTTCATTTCCATGCCGCCCTGCTCCGGCTGTTCCTTTTGCAAGGCTTCCTGCAATGGGTGGACAACCTTTCCGTCAAGCATTTCAAATACGCAGAAGTCATCCCTGTCACAGATCATAACCCTGTGCTGGTAGTCCTTCTGCATTTCGATGTAGTCCTGCACCTCCTTGATGCTGCACAGCCACACGCCGGAAGTATATCTGCCGTCCGGCAAAAAACAATAACCGCTGTACTGCGGTTCATGACTTTTCAGATCCAAGGCTCCGGCAGGAGGGATTTGTGAAAGCTGCAGTCGGGCATGGTCGGTAAGGATTTCCGGCTTGGCAACGCCAAGTATGTCGCTTCGGTTCCACCGAACCTTCTCACCGTCAGCAAGGGAAACGGCAAAGACTGACCGGCCGCTTGGATTGGGATTGCTGCCGAAGCCTCCAGTACATAAATATATCTGATGCTTGGCTTCACGGAATTCCTCCGATAACACGGAAGGTTTTAGGACTATAACCTTGCCGCTTATAGACATTTCATATCCGGTTTGCAGACAGTCCTCCTGCGTAAATAATTCCTTTTCACTCATAGTGGATTACTCCTTTCGCTTTTCAATGATGTCCAGCAGTTTTGCGGCTAATGATATAAGCGTATTCTCAGGCATATCACGAATAGCGGCGTGGACGAACGCCTCAACCGCCTCCGGCGACTGGTCGCCGATTTCGATGAGATCAACCTTTTTAGCTGTGATGACGCCCTTCTGGATATCGAGGCGAACGATATCGCCATGCTCCATTTCAGCGGCGGCGCGTAATGACTTTGGAATCAGGACGCGCCCCTTGTCATCTACTATTTTGTATATGGGCTTTGCTTTCATACGAAGTAACCCTCCTTTCTCATAACCTCCCGAACCGTGTCGGGGTTGATGCTGAGTGCAGCGAACAGCTCGTGAAGCTCATCCGGCAGATTGTCCAGAATATCCGCTTCCAATATAACGATGGCACCCGGCGCGCAGACAATTTCCAAGGCGCTTGCTTCCCAAATCTCAGCCGCTTCCAGCAGCAAGTCGGGAAGGGTCAGGGAAATCTCCACGCCATCTTCTTCGCAGTCACACAACGGCTCATCTGCTTCAGGCGCAATGGGGGTAAGGACAATCTGCGGACAGGTATTTTCGTCAGCATCATTATCTACAGCGAGAGTGACATTCACCTCATCGCCGGGCTTTATCCCTGCGGCATCGAGTACCCCTGTTTGCAGGGTGATACGACCATGCTTATCCACGGACGTAACCATTTTAAATAGCTTCATAATGTAAATCCTCCTAAAAAATATGATTTGATTTTGTTATGGCATGCCGAAAAGACCGCCGACGTCGAATAAGCCCATTTGAGTAGGCATATCCCGCATGCGCTCGCTGGTGTCATAGTTGGAGATAAACACCTCAGCATATTCACAGCCGTTGTCATAACGCTGCGCAAGGTTGTTGATACGGCTGACCGCTTCAATGTTAAAGTCCTTGTACAGCTCACGAATAAACTCGCAGTCGTTGTAGCTGACCAGCCATTTGCCCTGACAGGCTACCAGGGTATCCCGCAAACGGAAGTGGTCTTCTTTTCTGAATACAACTTCATAATGTCCCTCTGTCTGATAATATGGAGGGTCGCAGTAAATGAAGGCATTCTCACGGTCGTACTGCTTGATCAGAGCCTCAAAGTCCTTGTTCTCAATGACAGTGTCCTTGAGCCTGCGGCTTGCCTGCCAGATGAGATCAAAGGTTCTGCGGATATCGAAGGGCTGACAGCCATAGCTGGTGCAGCCGCTTCCGTAGCTTAAGCGGATGAGCTTGTAAAAGGCAGCTGCGCGTTTAACGTCATTCATTTGCGCATTTTCCAAGAGGAGGAGCTTTATTTCATCAAACTGCGTCTCTGTGAGATCTCGCTGGGCAATCTCCATTTCCTCCTGCAGGTACTCGTTCGTGAATTCCTCCTTCTCAAGAAATTTTTTTAGGACATTGAACTCATCCCGTCCGTTCAGCGGAAGGAAACCCAACTCCTTAAGTAAGGCCAAGGGACGGTCGCGAATGCAGCGGAACATATTAGCAAGGTCGGAGTTAAAATCGTTGTATACCTCCATAACGGAGCTGGGCTTTCGCCCGAACAACACCCAGCCGCCTCCGCCAAAGACTTCAATGTATCTACCGAATTCTTTCGGCATCCTCTGATAAATCAGATCCCGCAGCGACTTTTTACCGCCCACCCAGCTGATGGGGCTGTTCATTGCATCACCTCCCTCTGCTTCGGCGGCTGATCCTTTCAACCTCGGTTCTCATACAAGAGCCATCTGTGTCCCAGCAGACAAAGCCGACACCGGGATAAGGACATCCAACACATCGGGTGGTATCTTCGGGCAACGGCACGGTATACTTTTTAGGAGGTCCGGTTCCTTCTGCGTCAATTTTTATTTCTGTGTTTAAATCATTGTTCATAGTTCAGCCCCTTTCTCGGAAAAACAAAAAAGGCTCTGCTTTTTTATAAAGACAGAGCCCCATCGTTCTTTTATTTGTTTCATTTATTTAAGTGTGTAGTTCACAGTTGGTTGCCGAAATAGAAAAAGCGCCCTCCAGCTTCATAAGAAACCAAAGAGCGCTACATATTCATCTGCATACCCTGATCAGGGTATAGTATAGCGAGGCTTTTGGTCTGCAGATGTGTGACCGCCTCACTTAACAAAAAATCAGGATGAGCTTTGAGCCAATCGAGATCCTCAGCCATGGCTTCCTCCGGCTCTCCCTCACCATAACTGTAGGATTTAACCGACACCATAATATATTCTGACCCGCCGCAGTCCTCGACCAAGTCTTTGTATAGCTGAGATTTTTGAATGTCCTCCGCTTCAGGAATGCCGCCCATGAGTCCCACGTCTTGGATGGCGGTGTTGGTTTCCAGACCAATGATAGAAAATACCTTGCTCATTTACATTCCTCCCATCACGGGACCGCCATACCCAAGGTCAGGAGCTTTGTTTTTCATCTCCTGCTCCAACTTCATGGAGTAATTCCCGCTGTCCCAAAAGCTGACATATATTTCTCCATCCAGCGTTTTGATAGGACGTTGCTCAAATCCTTCGCCATAGCCGTCTGAATTTTGCCCGCATACATATTCCATAAGCGCTGCGGTTTCTTCGCCAGAGAGAGGTTCTTTTAATCCTGCTGTCATAACTCCCCAAAGCTCTCCGTCAACGATTTCCACTGACGGGTACAGGCTATATACCTTTTTATTGAGAGCTTCATCGTGGATGTATTCGGCAAGACCGCGGTCGTTCTCGAAGAAACGATTCTCCTTTGCAATAGCGGCGAGGATAGCGTCCTCATATGCCACAGCCTCTTTGGAAGTGATGTCCTCTGGATTATCATCCAATCCATATTCGCCCTGGGGATAGGTGATAATCTTCAGAGGGAAAAAGATACGCATTGTTTCGTTTGCCATTTTGATTTCCTCCATTCTTTATTGAAATGATAGATTTGAACCCTAAAAAGGGCATAAAAAAAGCGGGGTATCTTCGTTAGAAAATACTCCCGCTGATTTTCAGAGATTAGTTATATTCCGTAATGGATCATAAATTTGTGCTTCCGTATAGCTTCGTCTATCTTTCTAGAAAGGATTTGCATTTCTGGCACACTGGTTGAATCAATTATTTTTTTAAATTCAGACAACGATGATGGCGGTATTAAGGTTATGCCGTAATATACAAGTCCCTTGCCCGGGCAGGAAAGAGTGTGAGTATATGTTTCCAGTACATTTAATTCCTCAAGCAGAGGTTCAATATAATCGTCATGTATTGCAATGCAGTCATATTTTTCAGGACTATATTCATCATACCTTTTGCTTGGCACCGGTTCCGTATCAAAGATTCCGAATTCATGTTTAGCCACCAGATCACCTCTATACTCATCAATTCATTAATAAATTGAAATTAATCATCGTTTGTTATTGCGTTCAATGGCCGAAACAATAAACCCTGTAGCCGCAGCGATTGCAAAAACAAGACCTAAATATCCTTCTAAATTGATTGCTGTACCTAAATATATGCCAATGATTCCTGCCAATATGGTTACAACAACTGATATTATTGTTTTTGACATATGCATTTTGTTCCTTTCTCATGTCATTCTGCTGATGCGTATCATTTGAATGATGCGGCTAGACCTTTAATTCTTGATATGACACATATTGAGAATGGTGTTGCGTAAAACAAGTAATTCAATATAATATTGTTTTGTAGATGTTCTACCTTTTTATAAAGGAATCTTTATAATACATATATTGTTCTGGTTTATTTGGCTCAAAGTATACTTCAAATAACTTTTTATCTTTATCTTGCAAAGCTACCGATTTTGCGCCAATTGATTTATTAATATCAGAAGCATATATTCTGCCTTCTTTTAACATGTATATTCTTGTTTCAGGAATTGTGCCTAAAGTTGAAATAATTTCTTTCTTATCATCATCGTCTAAATCAATTTCCATCGTATTTCCATCTATCTGTATAATCGACTCTTCCGGTTTTTCCTCAACAAACCAATAAAATGCCTGCGCATAATTGACACCCAATATTCCATAAATCTTTACAGCCTTCCTCCCAAATACCCGAATTTCCTCAATTCCCATTAAAGCGTCTGGGGTGTTCTCCATTGACACCTGACCTATATAATAAGATTTACCATTCAAATTAATCCCGCCTTTAAATTCACTATTTTCATTATCCGTAAATATAAAGGCGCTAAGTTCTTTATCGATTATTTTTTCTTCAATAATTTTATTAATATTATCCAATTTCAGATTTTCTATTTTTGCATTGCTTATTTGAAAAAATTCTAATGGGTAAGTATTATCTTCTTTCTCAAAAAATATCCATTTATTTTTTAACAACACAACAAGGCCATCATCATAATAAGCATATTTTGAGCCTATTGAGCCAAAGTTTGTTTGCCCATTTTCCGCTGGTTTTTCATGTTGAGTAACTGAAGAAACAACTTCCCCTATAATATCTGAATCACCGATTTCTATAGATATTTCTTTATTAGTATCAAGGAATAACATATTTCCAACTTTAATCATTGGTCTTAAATCTCTAAATTGTTTTTCATCTGGGTAAGGATAGGGATATGGCAGGCTGCTCTCAGCGATTACCCAAACAAGGCGATGCGTGATCCCTTCCGACCCGCCATCCGTATAGACAAATCTAACAGTTGCCGATAATCGCCCTTCTTTCTGACGATATTCCATATAACGCAGACGCTGCTCTCTATCCTGCCAGCCACTCTTACCCTGGCCGAGATATTCTGTAACTTGCTCAATTGTATTTAGTTCATGAGGAATAGTAACAGGGTTTTCTCCTTTATGGATCGTCAAGGACGGTATGTACGCACCGTCGTATACGTCAACGTTCATTTTAATCAATCGTCCGGTTTCATGGTTCACGCTATAACGTACTTCTTCGAAGTTGAAATCGTATCCGTCTTTGACATTCAATGGTGCGGTAGGAGAAAGTGACGATGTATCCATTTTGTTCGTATCAGCACCCAGCATAAACCCGTTTACATTAAAGTTTGAAAAATCATAGTCGCCGCTACCGAGGGTAACCCTATCTGCCGTAAATCCTATGCTCAAGACTGCGACAAACGCGACCGATACGGTAATAATCCATGCCGCAGGCTTTTTGAAATTTAGTATGTTTTTGATTCGCTCTTTCATACCGCCCTCGCCAAATGCCAGTGGGCTGCCTCCGATGATGCGCCGTTCCGCCGCCAAAGACAGAAGTGACATGGAGTAAGCTTTTTTCGTTTCATTGCCAATTTCCTTAAGCACTCGCTCGTCGCAGGACATCTCCATATCTGCTCCCATCAACAGGAAGGCCGCCCACACGAAAGGATTGAACCAGTGCAGGCAAAGAATAAAGTAAGAGAGGAGCTTTACAACATGGTCGTACCGCTGGATATGTGTTAGCTCATGCAGGATAACATAACGTCTTTCTTCCTCTGATAGCACCGTCGGAATGTAGATTTTCGGCCTGAAAAATCCGAGGACAAACGGTGTTTTAAGGTTATCGGCTTCGTAGATGTTATCTTGGGCGAGCGTAGCACCAATCAGCCGCCGTTTTAGCAGCACAATGGACACAACACTATAAATCAACATAACTGCGATGCCAGCAAGCCACAGGTACGCACCGGCTGTCAGCCAGACCTGCAGCGGGTTAACACTGGCGGCAAGGGCTGCAGCGGGAAGAACTTGGTTCACAACATCGTCTATAACGTTAATGCCGCTATCAACATGCGGTATCGGCTGTGTAGCGATGTCCGCAGGAATAGGTGCGGATTTGAACGGAATCAGGCTGAACACACTCTCAAAGGAGAACGGGAACACGAGCCGAAAGCCAGCTACGGCCCACAGGGCATAGGATATTGTTTTGGGTGCTTTTTTCAGCGGAATCCGTGCCAGCATTATCGCAGCTATTACAAAACTCGCCGTCAGGCTCATATTGAAAACAGAAAGGAATAGTTTATCCATCGTCAGTCCTCCCTGTGTTCATCGATCAAGTGTCTGAGTTCTTCCGCCTGCTTACGGGTCAGCTTTTTGCCACCAATGAAAGCTGTAATGAATTTCGGCAGTGACCCTCCAAAGGTATCTTCAACAAAACGCCTGCTCTGCTTTGCACAAAATTCATCCTTTTTAATCAAGGATGTAACGACTGCATTTTGATTCTGAAAGATACCCTTTTCGCACAGGTTTTTCAGTACTGTATAGGTTGTGGATTTCTTCCACTCCATTTCTTTTTCACACAGCTTCACCAGCTCGCCGGAGCCGATTGGCTCATGATGCCAAATTATTTCAGCGAATTTCGCTTCGCTCTGTGATAATTTATATTCTTTCATAGCAAATCCTCCCAAGTCTACCTTTTATAAACCCATATTAAGTTTATATTATATAGACCAATTTGTCAATAATAAATATTGTTCGATGTAGAGGGGCGCTGTAGAGGGGTATTAGGTGCATATGCCCCTAACAAGCCAATTTTGGGAGACAAAATTCAGTGCTTGCTGCAACACAAGACTTCTGTCTTGTGTTGGATGTGGGTTACGGTTGTTATCATATACAACCAGCCAAAAAAGAAAGAGCAGAAGAGCGTTACTCCAGCTCGGAGTACTTATGTAGCCGATTTCGAGAAAAAGAAAAGGCACTGATTTCTCAACGCCTTAGCCAAGTTCTCATTATATAGATTATGCGAAATACTTTATTGTCATCAACTTAATTTTTTATAAATTCATTCCCGTCCCACTTAAAAATATCTTCAAGTTGCTTGCCTATTGAATTATCATAATACTCTTTTTTAAATGTAATACTATCTACTTTTGTAAATTTTGTAGAATAAAATTCTGTGTAATTACTAATAAACAGCGAAGAATAACCCTTAACAGGTAATTCTTCTATTTTTCCATCCTCTCTTAATGTAAACAGCTTATAGTCATTGCCATTGCTTGATGCGTACTGACCTATTGTAAAATCTATATTCCCATCATTATTATAATCATCAAATTGAATTTGAAAAGAAGAATTGAAAACCAAAGGCTCTTTATACATTTTGCTTAAATCGGTTTGCCTGATTACATTGCCTAATTCGTCTGCTAACTCTATTATAAAAGACCCCTCCCATATCGTGCCCATACAAGCTCCTGGAGTCCAATCTTCATAGTATTTGCCTTTTACCATTTTTAGTCTCAAATATTGATGTTTTGCATTAATAGGATATAAATCATTATTGGATAATGTCATTGGTGATTGGATTGTAATCTCTGAGTACGTGTCTTTATTTTCAATGGAGCCATTAGAAATAACCGTGCTACTATTTCCCGTAGTGGCACAAGATGTAAGTACCAGAATTAGGACTAGAATTGAAACCAGCATACAGATTATTTTTTTCAAAATGCCTCATCTCCTTTTACTTCGCTTTTTTCTACTTTCACGACCTATTATAAGAATATCATAATATCTCCTGGCACATAAAGTTTTTGGGTATTATCTTTGAAAATCCAAATGTCATCTATAAAATGCCCCAAAAAACAGGGCCAAAAATAGCACTTTTTCGGCTCGATTTTAGCCTTTTTTTTGCTCCAATACCACTACATGTAGTGGTTGACCTGCCTCATTTGCCCTTTGAACCACTATTCGTCATCATTATTATACACTCAACGTGCGGTATCACGTTAGTCTTATACAATTTAACAAATGTGACTATTAAAGGGGTAAAATTATCATTTTGCACCCCCTTTCGATTTAATTAAGTCTCAAAGGGGTGAACTAAAATCATACAGATTCATCTGGTTTTTCACCCGATTGCCTACATTCCCGACCGGAAATTAAGTCCTTAATCCATCCTGGTGCATTAGGTATCAGTATTCTTTTTCTTAAATGCCTAATCACAGTTTCAATATCCTCATCACGCCAAAACCGATCGCGTATATAACATTTGTGGCAGCAGAAATCTGCATTCTTAGCTTTGCTCTCAAATTTCTTTCCGCAGTAATAACATACATGTTGATACAATATTGGGTGTTTAACTTCCCATTCTTTCTTGCATTCTTTAGAACAGTAGGTCTTTGGTCGACCCTTTATTGGCTTTTTATTTATTTGCTTTCCGCAGTTTTTGCAGAGCTCTCTTATCGCTTTTTCTTCTGCCTTCTTATTGTTCTTCCCGTATCCATCTAATCCTTGTACCTTACAAAAGTTTCTAACCTTATCTCTGGACATATTCATGGCAGTGGCTATGCTGCGATAGCCTATACCCAATTTCCTTAATTCGATGATTTTCTCTCTTTGTTCACTTGTCATTTGCATTACCTCCAATCCTTTGATTGGTATCTAGTAATGCGATAGAAATTTTGATAAGTCAAGATATTACTTAGGAAATGCAGTATATCTTGTGGATAATTTAATTCCGTACGATTCTTCTATTGAAAATTCTGCGTACTCTCGGTCGAGCCTTCTCCTTCTCTGTCTTGATATCTTGATTGGATGAAGCTGTTTTCCAATATGAATCTGTTTCCCTATTATCATAGTGCTCTCAATCATTTTACGGCAACATTCTTTATCCTTAAAATAATCATTTTTATCAAAGGCATAATTGAAGGCTTCACTTGAAAATACTGTAGTTGTCCTAATCTGATCAATTATATCTTCAAAACTTGATAAACCCTCATGCGGATATATCAGCCTACCTTGATCCATCATCTCATACACATTTTTTGATAGCTTTTCGTCATGTCTGAATCTAAGCTTTTCAAAATAAATATCCTGTTGTAATGGATATTCTTTATCCATTTTTATCCCGTACCCATATTGCATATGGCATCTCATAAACGGTTGAAACCCAATGGGTAGTACATTATTATTCAAAATTTCTTCTTCATTATTTTCTGAATCGATTAATGTACTTGTAGTATTTCTCATATTAATTTGCCATTGTGGACAATGAAATATCATTCCGTATTTTGTATTCTCATTTTCTTCTGTTTCGTTTTTAGTTAATGGTTTCCAACGTTTTTCACCATGATCAAAAAAGCAAGTTGCAAAGAATAGAGCTACATTAAAATCATTCGTTATATCAAGCCAATTAGTCTCTAAGCCATAGTGTTGAGCCAAAGCATCAAAAAGAACCGTACCATATTTCTTGTCCCAATTCTGTACATAATTAAATGAATAAAGAAATAACCCAAATTCTCCAATTCGCATATCTGCGACTATTCTATAAATTTCCTTTTCTTCAATAGAATTAAATTGTTTTAGCTTTCTCGTTAGACTAGGTATGCTGGCCGGGTATAGTTTATTTTCCCCACGATAATAATGATTTCTCTCGGCTTGAGTGATAATCGTACCATGTGGGTACTGCATAACAAATCCGGATGTTTTGGGATCCCTATATAAAACCTCTTTATAAAAAGCTAATCTCCAATTATCGTCTCCATATTGATCATAGTAATTTTCATTGCGGTAAGAGCTCTGAGTGACTTCATCACATTCTTTTTTATCCTTAATGTTCATATCATAGAGATCATAGATGTCTTGATGGGTTATATCAATTACGGTGTTATCGAGTTTCCCATTATTGTATTTTGTACTTAAATATTCACTCATTCATCCCCCTCCCCATCACTCAAATTCTTTGTTTGCAGTTTTTCTAATCAACCTACAAAAGTCATTCCATTCATCTGGAAACTTGTTATCACCATACTTCTTTATATTTCGACCACTTTTAATGATTTCTAAACTCCACTGAGTACCGTCACAAACGCCAGGTTCTATATACTTAGACTTCCAGTCTAGCAAATTCAACATTTTTAACTCATCGATAAATTTATCAAGAGTATTCTGTCTGATTGTCTTTTCATAATAATCTTCTGCACCAGCACCTAAATGGCTCCATTTGAGCTTCCTGCTTTCAAAGTCAATATCCACTTCATAATAGCCACCAAAGTAACCACCAACTGATGCTTTTATTCCTATTATCTCACTATAAGCCTTTTCAATAGATCTCTGTCTATCCCATTCATTTTCACAATTTTTGCAGTAATATTCCGGATCTGAATCCGTGATGCAGCAACCACCAAGCTTTATTTTGCCTTCCTCAGCCATCAAAAAAGCATCATGAGTTGGCATACCATAGATAATTTCGATTGAATTTAAAGAGCCGCATCTAGGACATTTATTGTAGTTCATTGCCACACCATCACCTCTTTCCTAATACAAAACGAAAAACTATTTCTTAATCACATCATGAAGAACATCTTTTATTGATTTTTCAAACTTGATCATATTTGTTGTCATGAAAGATATCATTTTATACCAATCTTCCTCATTGAATACACTAACATCTTTAAGCCAGTATGCTATCCTACTGCCTTTGCCCTCATTCAGTCTTTGCCAGTCAAGCTGATCTCCGAATAACTCTTCAATTTTGTCTTTGTATGCATGGATGCTGTCAAAGAGTTCTTTGTTCTCCTCTTGCAACCCTCGGTTGATCCATAGTTCAATTCTTGCATAGTTACCAGTGACAACAAATGTATACGCTATGCCGCTATGACCACTCCCGCAGTTTATCCAATTATCTTTTGAGGGGCTAATGTTCTTAAACAAATCAGACCTTTCATTCATCACTTGTAGGAGGCGTGTCCAGAAATCAATCCTCACTGTATGTCTTGTTTGTTTTTTCTCTTTGTTGATTAACTCTTCTTGTTTCTTATTCGCTATCTTTATCAAGTATTCTTCTGCATCAACAATAGGGATGATTTGCTCAGTATCTAGAAGTATCTGTTCATTTAACTCGTATGGTGTAACCTTAATACATTTAATTTTAATATTGTGATCCAAAAGCCACATTGCAGTGGAAGTAACTTCTTTTCTGAAATTTGCTGCAATCATGATTATCCGTTGGTCGTCATTATTTAGTTCAACTTCACTAAAATCGTCTATCCCAAGATATTCACATAACAACTTCTCTGCATGACCGCTTTCCCCTTGCTCATCTAGGTACTTTTGAAAAATATCTTTGATATCGCTTTTAGTAAGCCCTGAACAGTAAGATGCATATTTCAATGACTGCCAAACGACATCTCTACCGCTATCATCTAGCTTATTTTCTATAATCACCAGATTGCCATTTTCATCAATCGCAAGCAGATCTAGTCTTTCCTTTGTGTCATCAAAACCGCTGAACTCTTTTTGAATAATTAATAGTCTTTCTCCAAGAATATCTGTGTTCTTACAAATCCACTCCTGAAGATGCTTTCTTTCCTTAAATTCTAATTCTTGAAATGTCCTCTTTGTAATTGAAATAGCTTCATTCTTTTCTCTATTAATTAGAAACACTGAAATCAACCCCCTTCTAAATTTCTATTACATAATATCTACTAGTATTAAATAGCTGGTCCCAGGAAAATTCGTATCTGCCATTTACAAAGATGAAATCCTTGCCTTTCAAAGGGCCGGTTGGTTTAAAAATTTGCCCATAAATCGCACATTCTTCTCTGAAGTATTTATATATTCCTGGATTATTTCTCCCTTCGTAAAAAGGTTTATCCGACACAAGGCTAACGGCTGTGGCCCTACTAAACCCTCTCTCCTTGAGTTCTTCCAAGAATTTAATATCCTTAACAAAAGAGTACATTTGCTCAGGGTGTTGCCCATTTAGTGGATGTTTTAATTCAATGGCATACATCTCGGTCTTGTCCTCATTAAAAATTGAAATATCTATTTCTTTTTTAATCGTATCGGTATCATTGGTAAAGAATGAAACGTTTCTTTCGAATTGAATTTTATAACCTGGGAGTTTATTTCTTAGAAAAATACCTAGCTCATGTTGCAAGCTAAACTCGTTGTATATTTCAATACCACTATTCTCCACTGTGGAGAAAAATTGCACAATTAATTCTTTCAATTCAATCAAAGCATAACCTCCCATCTATGTATAAAAAAACCTCGAATATGCACTCGAGGCTTCTAGTCATTTGCATATATACTCTTAATGTTAATTATAAGATATTTCCAAATATTTATCAATGTAAACCCAGGTTAACTTAAAATAGCCGACTCAGATCATTGATCCAAGTCAGCCGGTTAACCCCATATTATTCCCCATTACACTCCATCTCAGTTCCATCCATGAAGCGTATGACGATCTTCCCCGTTTCATAGACCTTGATGTGGTCCAAGGTTCTTAAGATGAAGTCCGTATCAATTTCTTTAATGTGTTTTGCGTCTTCTGTGATATCTGCAAACTGGACAGCTCTGTACTGTTCCAGAGGGTTTCCAAACTCTGCGGTAGTTTCCCATTTCTTTTTCAATTCTTCTCTGTTATCAAGGAGTGCGTTCCAAGAAAGTATGAATGCATCAATCAGAATAGCTTCATCAATGTGCCTGTTGGTGCAGCCCTGTACCCCTTTGACCTTATAGCGTTCCTGGCATTGCCATACTTTTCTGTAGCTGTTCTTTGACTTCCATCCTTTTCTCGTGAAAGCTTGATTGCAGGTTCCGCAGACTACTTTTCCCGCAAAGAAGTTTCTTTCTGGATTGTGTGAGTAAGAGTTGGTCCCATGTTCCTCGATGTAGTTACTTCTTCTATCGTATTCCAGCTGAACCGCTTCCCAAATCAGCGGGTCAATAATGGCTTCATGATTTTCTTCGATGTGGTACTGCTGGATGTGGCCTTCATTCTTCACTCTCTTTTTTGTCAGAAAATCAACGGTGTAGCTCTTTTGCAAAATGGCATCGCCCTTGTACTTTTCATTCTGGAGCATGCTTTGAATTGTTTTTGCATGCCACTTGGTCGTACCATTCCAGTTCTTCACTTCTTCTTTTTCAAATATCCGCTTGATGTGGTCTACGGTCTTCCCTGAAAGGTACTCATCATAAATCCTCTCTACAATTTTAGCCTGTTCCCGATTGATAATCAGTTTACCCTTCTCATCGGTGTCGTAGCCTAGAAAGCGTTTTGTGCTCATCTTGAACTGTCCGTTTTCAAATCGCCTTCTAATCCCCCAAGTGGAGTTCTCGCTGATGGACCTGCTTTCATCTTGGGCAAGGGATGAGAGAATGGTGAGTAGTACCTCCCCCTTGGCATCGAGTGTGTTTATTGCCTCCTTCTCGAATATTACCCCTACGCCCAGTTCTTTCAGTTCTCTAACAAAGTTTAAGCAGTCAAGTGTGTTCCTTGCAAATCGGCTGATGGACTTGGTAATGATCATGTCGATTTTTCCTTCTCTACAATCTTTTATCATCCGATTGAAGTTCTCACGCTTCTTTGTATTGGTGGCTGAAATCCCCTCATCGGCATAAATGCCAGCCATAGTATAAAGTGGGCTGTTGTTGATGTATTCCGTATAGTATCTTACCTGATTTTCATAGCTTAATAGCTGTTCTTCGTTGTCTGTTGACACGCGGCAGTAGGCTGCCATTCTTTGTAGCTGGGGCATCTGGTTCGTTTCTGATTCCCCTGTCGTAGTCTGCCTTGCTGGTATAACTGTAATGCTTCTCGCCATCGATCATAACCTCCTCTATCACCGTTTGCTCTGTAATGTTTTTCTTTGATGCGATTTCATCTGATATTTTTATCCCTTTGCAGGTGGATTTTCCTTTAGTAATGTAGGTGGAACACCACCACTCAATGCGCTTGTTGTAAACCTGCTTTCGTCTTAAGGTTTTGCCGCAGTGTGGACAAATCAGCATCCCCGATAATGGGTATCTGTTCTTGTACTTCTCTACCCCTCCTGCGCCGATTCTTCGTTTCTTCTTTCGCCTTTCCATAAGTCCCTGAACCTTTTCCCAGTCCTCAATACTTACAATGGCTGGGTGGTTTTCTTCAATGTAGTAGGCTTGAACCTCACCGTTATTCCTTACTGTTCTTCCTCTCATGTTTTCAGGAGTGTAATACTTCTGAAGAAGGCAATCCCCCTTGTACTTTTCATTCTTTAACATCCCTCTGATTGTGGTATCCTGCCAATTCTTTCCGGTTATCGTCTGAATCCCTTCTTCATTTAGCTTTGCAGCTATTTTGAAAGATCCCATTCCCTGAAGATACATATCAAAAATTCTCTGAACAATTTTTGCTTCTTCAGGATTGATGATCAGCTCACCATACTCGTTTTTGTCATAGCCCATAAAGCGCTTGGTGTTGACCATGATCTCGCCCCGTTCAAATTTTTTCTTCATGGTCCACTTGTTGTTTTCACTCATGCTTCTGGACTCTTCCTGGGCAAAAGAAGCGAGGACAGTAAGCATCATCTCACCGTCCCCTGATAACGTATTGATATTTTGTTCTTCAAAAAAAATACCGACACCCAGTTCCTTAAGTTCTCTTGCAACTTTCAGAACGGTGACGGTATTTCGTGCAAATCTTGAAACCGACTTTGTAATGATAAGATCAATCTCTCCTGCTCTGGCTTTCTCAATCATAGACTGAAATGCCGGTCTGTTCTCTGAGTAACCGGAGATGCCTTGGTCTGCATAAATGCCTACATATTCATAGGCAGGATTTGATGTAATGATACGCTTATAGGTAGTTGTCTGATTTTCTAAAGAGTCTTCCTGCTTCAAGCTATCTGTTGAAACTCGAGCGTATGCACATACTTTTAATTTCTTCTCTTTTGCTGCAATCGGCTTGATTACCCTAACTCGCATGCTGCGTCCTCCTTTCTATTTGGGGTAGTCTATATATCACTCTAAAGCCCCTATAAGTCAAGCATTACAAGGGTTTCCACCCCATTAATAATCAGTCTTAGCAAACAGCTAACCTGCAAAAAATAAAGGCCAACCAAACATGAATTTTGTTTGATTAGCCTTATTTTTATTCGTATTTCACGTAACACTTGAAGCCAGATTTCGTCAGTTCTTTCATTAGGTTTTCTGCATTTTCACGATTGCTAAAAGCCCCAACCTGTACTCTATAGTATTTCTTAGGCTGAATATCTTTCTCGATGACATCCCTAATACGATCCACAAGAATCAGCTCATCTTCATTTACCCATGTCATAATGCCAGCTGATTCCAGCTTTGTTTTCTTGTCCACCCGCTTACCAAGAAGGATGCATATCTTTCCTGCATGAATTACTGGCTTATTGTTGAATTCCGTCTGTGTTACCTTATGGTGAAGCTCTTTGACCCATCCTGGGATTGTAGGTCCACCGGGATAATACTTAGACGCTGATGACTTAATAGAAACCACATCATCCACCTGAAAGCTTTGAACCTTTTCATCCGTTTTTGATAGAGCCTTCTTTACCGCTGCCCTAAAGGTATCCATGTTCTCTCCATGCTTTGGAAACCAATGGCCAACATCGGAGTGATTTGATGTGACCCCCTTTTTGTTTCCTTCCGCATGACTGAGGATATCTTTTTCACTCAGACCGTACTCTTTACAGAGAAACACACAAAGGTTCACTGCATTTTGCCAGGCTTTTCTAAAGTAGATTTCATTTTTCTTCACATCATAGCCCACCATGTTAGAACCACCGGAATAAGAAAACCCACCCGGTTCACAAATCTCAAAACCGATGTGGGTATTATTTGCATCTCCGCCTGCATGCCAACCTCGATGGTTCCAAGGTAGGTACTGCCAGATTTCTTTATCATCCAGGAAGGCATGAACACAGACTTGACGGTTGATTTCTCCAGCTTTATAAGATTTGTTCCATCTGCTGAACCAATCAGCAGCCATCACACCTGGAGTAGCAGTGGAATGAACCATAATGCCTTTAGGTTTAATCTTTCTTCCAACTGTATAGCAGTCATTTCTGGTCATGTACTTTGTTTTTAAATTACTTAGTGCCATCCTTATCCCCTCCATCTTTTAACTGCTCCAAGATGTCTCTTAGCTTTTCCGGGATAGGTAGTCCAAGTCTTGTTGAGTTTTCAATGATGCTGATTCCTTCATTGGATAGATAAAAGAAAATCACTGCGGTTCTAATGGCACTGCCATCTCCGATGATGTTCTGATCAATGATATGAGCCACACCTACCAGAGAAAAAATCACTACTTTCTTGAAGATGCCCTGAGCACCTACATCGCTGGATAAGTGTTTCTCCAAAATGGCACACATCACTCCCAGCAGATAGTCAATTACAACAAAGGTAATCAGGGCATATAAAAATCCATCGTATCCTCCAAGAAACCAACCAAGCCAACCGCCAATGGCTGCAAAAGCCATCTGAAGAAAGTTCCAAATATCTCTCATATTCTTCTCCTCGCTTTCATAATATTGTGTATTAAAAAAACGCCCTATTAATAAGGCGCCCATTCTTATTCGTAGATCCTGCTGCTACTGGTTTTATCTTTTGTTATCCTTCCAATGTAGTCACTGAGTCTCCCTTTTCCAAGCCTTCCGCCACTGTCTACTGTAAAATCAGTGTAGAATCCATCCTTGCCGAACCTGTGAGTTATTTCAGTAATTAGCCCAAGGTTTGAAGTACCTTTATCACTAACGATTACTGCTTCATCTCCTAAAATCAGCTGAGGTCTAAAAGGCCCTGTAAAACTCTCAATCTTACCGACATACTGAAGACTATTGGCAATCTGGTTTGCATAATTTTCAGCATCAGCTAAAGAAGTACCCTCCGGGACGTTAACATAGAGCGTCTTATTTGCTTGTAGGTTCCATCCACTATAAGTCGCTACATCTCTGTAGATTTTAATACTGAAATCCTGGTTGTGAACACAAACTCTTCTATACGCTCCCTGGTCATCCCTTACAATACTTCTAGTGAATATGTCTTTATCTCTGTAAAAAGTATACCTACTATTTCTTATAAACCCTGCATAATTAGGTGAGCCAATAACAACTGTTCCATCAACCAACTCTTTTATTTGCCAACCATCTAGGGCTTTCAATATTTCCATGATGCCTTCAAGACAACTCATGCTCACATCGAATTGATAGCCAGCAGAAATACCTGTATTTTCAACAAGAATCTCATCTGAACTGACATTTGCTTTGTAGAGTATTTCTTTTAAAATTTCATGTATCACTTTGTATGGATAAACATTATCCTCATCAAAGCTCTGATCATTTAGAGCCTTACCGATAATATTTCTCCCATCAACACTTACAGCTTCATTAAGAAGAGAGAAGTTGCTTCTATCAACATAAAACACACCCATAGGATAAGGCTCACTATCTCCAATCATGAATTGAAACGCAATTTTACTTCCAGGAGAAAGAAAACTAGCTTCTTCAGATATGGCAACATTACCTTCATATTCTGGATTTTCATTAATTGGATTTTCAAGATTTAAAACAAAAGATACAATTGGTGTATCCATGGAGTACTTAATACTGCCTGATTCCAAGTATCTGTCCATTTCTAGCATATATTCATGGATAATCAATTTGTGGGCATCAGGCGTCCTATAGCAGCCCACGATTCCAAAACCAGACAGAGTTTTCAATTCTAAGTTACTCATATCATAATCATTCTTTGGTGTTATAGATACCGTCTCATGCCAAACTGGATTAGAAAAATCTCCATATAATCTACTGGTAGGAACGCCATAAAGTAGGCCATCGTCAATAAAGAATAGCTGTCCTTCTGTCTTAGGAAATTCAATAAAATCAGGATACGCTCCGTTACCAATAATCGCTTCATTCTCAAAAACTAACTGCAAGTCTTCACCTCCTCTTGCTTCATGATGTTTGCATAAGGCTTACTCGATCTGCTCATCATCTGTTGCTTCAGTCATTATTTTTTCATCATCTACTATAACCTGACAATTTGAGAGATCAATCATCGCATTACACAAGTAGCATGAAATGCTTTCTGAAATAGACTTGATATTAAGTAGAGATTTACAGCCTCCACAAACCACTGTTCCAACATACCATTTGCTCATTTTATTCATCTCCTCTTTTTATATGCCTTCTGCATAGCTAACGGAAAAAGTAACATCTAAGACAAATTGGTCAGTTTTGTGTATGCCCTCAGTCTTATAGGATGCTGTGACCGACTCTGAATCCGTTGGAGCAGAGTTAAGCACCACAAATATCTCCGACTCATCCACAAACAAGGTCCGAGCAGAGCGATCAATGCCACAATAAATAATTGGACCACCATCAGTAATCAAGCTATTAATACTTGTAACTGAATGTGAAACCTCGGACTCGGGAACGTAGTGTTCAACGCCATCCGGCAAGAGTCTTAAAAATCTAGCATTTGATATATCTGAACCACTGATTATACAAAGGCCATCACCAACAAGACCTCCCCCATAAAGAGAACTGGTGTAATCATAGGCACCAGAGTAAGCTAAAGTAAAAACGCCATCTGCTAATTCATAGATATTGTAATTTCCAGATGAAAAAGAGTATATTCTGCCGCCAAATTCACAAACCACAGCGTAATAAGAGGAATCGTATACTTCCTGGGTAATCGTTTCACTTATTGTATCAATAGAAGCTATTACAAGACCATGATAGCCAGCAAACACAACATGACTTCCGTCTGCAGTAATAAAGTTGTTCTTATAAGTGTATCTGCCTGATGCACCAGCCTGTGAATCTCCAACCCTGTTGTATTTTCCATCTGTATCTTTCTTTGCTAAGCGGATGTATCCAGCGCTGCTATCAGCATAAATTAGATACTGGTCATCTGTTGTCATCACACCAGTTGAAGGTGCTATATCTCCAAATCTTGATGGTATGGACTTTGCTTCATCCGTTGAAAAGTCAATCCAAACATTCACTGGCAGAACACATACCTGCTCAGTATTAAGAAAGATGGGTTGACTTGAAGACCTGGCACTAACTGAAGGTTTATCTGGAAATGATCCCACGGTTGGACTGAAGATGCCATATTGTCTAAGGTATCCTCTATGAACTTTTCCATATTGGACCTTATATTCACCATTTCCTATCCATTTGTTTCCCCAAGGGGTAGGATAAACAACACTGGGATATGAACTCCAGCCAGAACCACCATTACTATTGTTGGTACCACAGGCGAGGGCAATTCTAGGATTTTTTTCAATCGTAAATGGTACTGAAACCGAATTTACTTTTACATCAACAAGCGGTTCTTCCACATATGGACTAGGTAATAAGAACTTGGTCTTTGAATTATCACCATTACCAAGAGGTACATTTTCATAAAGAACTTTACCAATAAGCGAATTCTCCGGAACTAATACTGAAGCTGTATCAGCAATCTGTATTTCTTTGATAAAGAAATTGGCATCAGCTATTTCAAATCGCGCTTTATAGCTTTCTGTGGCTGTAGCCACATCAAATGCAATTCTGCTAGAAGACTTAGATGCTGCACTGGCATCGCATATACCAGCTGCATTTATTGAATCCATATCAAGAGGCAATGGATTTCTACTCACTTTAATTGAAGAATCTATATAACCATACCTGAGGATATAATATGCTGCACCAGATGAGCCTTGAGATTGACTAAACTCAAGAGGAGAAGTTACTGAAAGTTTACAATAAAGTGTGGCATAAATCGTAACAACATCTGTGTCCGTTTTAGTGAAGCTTATTGGATTACCTTCCGCATCCTTTAGCAGAGCGTGAGTCACCAATCGATTGTATCCTCTAATACCTATTTCCGTTATAGTTTCACCGACTGCTGTACTTGGTGAAAGCTCAATCTTCTTTTTCAAATACCCTGAATCTCCAGAGTAGACCTCTTCAGTAATAGCACTACTTGAAGTAACCGATACTTGTGCAATCTGAGAAAATAGTGAGGTTCTATCTGGAGTAATATCACCTGTACCTCTTCCGTAACAAATATAGTCAAACGGGCTTCTTCTATCTGAAATAATCTGTGTCCACATGGCATTTAGAACCATATTATATGCGGTTCCCACTAGACGTTCTTTCCCCGACCTAATATCCTTTGCATACATTTCAAACTTATTGTGTAGCTTAACACTTGCATTAAAATTCATGATTTTCCTCCTCCAAACTAAAGTGGATTGGTTCCGATTTTTATTAACTCGACAGTTACCATTCCTAATGTCGCATCAATTCTCTCTTCAGAATAAAAGTTGCTAAAATCACACTGAATAAAATCAATATTAGTAATCATCAGATTTGGCACTATGCTTTCAAATACTGATGGAGGTTCACCAGTAGCAAGCACTGAAAAACTTCCAAATTCAGGCTTACAGTATTCCGAATAAAATGAATTAATGCCACCAAGGCCATCATAAGTAACTGTCCAACTACCAACACTGACAAGTGTATTTGCAGTTGTTAGTCTCAGAGTCCTCGTATCCAACTTTGATACCTCAACAATTGAATTATTTGATATCGTAAAGGATTCGGGGCAATTAGGGACTTCATAAAGCTCTGTATCATATTCAATCTCAATCAAATGACTATCCATGCGCTTTGCACGAATAATTGATGGAGAGAAATTGATAATTACATCCGTTGGGCAGAAATTGACCTTATTAAATTTAATACTCGAATCGATACGCTCCATTATGTTTTGGTTACTGTAGGCAATCGGGATCAACTTAATTTCAGTCAAAACTAAGGAAGCTTGGATGTTTTCAGGTATAAGTGCCATCCCGGCCCAGTTTCGCTGCGTAATTATCCACTGGATTTCTTTACTTGATTTTTCAATGCAAAAACCAACGCGATAGTCATTTGTCAGAAATAAGTTTAAATGCACTGCATTAGAGACAGACGGAATTTGCCTAGCTACCTCCCAAGTAATCGTTCCGTCTGCTTGCCGACAGTAGTTCCTGTACCAGACTGTTCCATCTGTTTTTATATAGGCAACAACAATACCTTGATCAAGTTCAGAAGAGTACAAATTTCGCCATGCCCTAATTGCTCGTACATAAGTAACATTAGAGTCAAGCAGTGAAAGAGTGGACGCATCATCCCACAATTGCCTCCATAAATCGCCACCTGAATCTACCCAAAATATCCATGGTTTTTCCTCTGTCACGAGTCTCCAAGCACTGCGGTATCGCTGCCAATTACCATCAAAAGCAAGTGCAACAGAAGATCCCGTTCCAAGCGTAAATTGATTTTTCCAACCGTCCTTAAATGTATCTGGATATTCACGGATTGATGTCCCAATGGTGCCATTATCAACATGTATTTCATATATTCTATTGGGCTGTCCGTAGGGAGTGAATCGTCTAGGTGCAACACCAATATCACCTAGATTAGTTTTTTCTCTTATGGTTTCTACTGTCCAATAATCTGAGTCCATAACCGTCATTCTAGCTCTACTAACTTGAATGCTCATTTTAGGATCTGCTTTATTTGCTGGTGTCTGCTGATTGCTTTTTAATTTTTCATTAAGACTTGTGGTGGTGTGTCTCATAGAACCACCTCTTCTTTGATAATCATAATAAGCATGCCTTCAAAGTAGCTTTTATCTTTATCACCATGAGCAAAATTAATTCTTTTCCACTGGATTGGTTCATCGATATAGATCAGATACTTTTTATCTAAAAAGATTAAGACCAGAGGAGTACCCTGGTCTATTAACGTATTAAGTTTATCTGCTTGATTATTGGATGAAATGATAGTTCCTTCCATGCTCTTTAACGGACTACCAATAATTTGAACATGATATGTTCCATCAAGGAGTCTGTTTACCTGTTTATTGGAAGCACACTTTATTGGAGAGACTTCCTTTAAGATCTTTGAAAGAACTTCACCATTTGATGTTTCAAGTCTTATCATCAGATCCTAGCCTCCCTTCTAAATTGGTCCATGATTATTTCCACAACACCTGTAAGCTCATTCTTATTATTTATTCCTCTAACTTCAATGACACCGGTATGTTCGACAATTGACCTCACACTGTTCTCTTGTCTAAAGCCTTGAAAGTTTTCGCTCATGTTTAAGTTCGTATCAAAATCAAAGTCAGTTGGAACAGATTTCTTCATATCCTTTGATACTTTGTTCATAATATGATTAAATCCTACTCCGATACCTTCCCCCATGTTTTCACCAATTCCAGCAAATACTAATGAAGGTGAATTAATACCTAATACACCTTTAACACCACCAACAAGCCCATCAACAAAGCCATCCACCTTATCTTTAATCCAACCAACCATAGAGGAAATACCATCCCAGAGACCTCTTACAATATCTTTCCCAATACTAACAATTGAAGTTGCTGCGGTGCCAATTCCTTTTAGAATTGCAGTAACGATTTGTGGTAGTTGTGCTACCAATTGAGGTATTGCTTTAATGAGTCCTGCAGCCAACTGAACCGTTAATTTTACTCCCGTCTCGATAATCTTTGGAAGGTTATTTGTGATGAAAGTGATGATTCCATTAATGATTTGTGGCAAGGCTTCAATCAGCGTGGGCAGAGAATTCAGTATTCCTGTAGCCAGTCCCTGGACAAGTTGAAATGCGGCATTAAGAATTTGGTCCATGTTGGAAATTAGCGTATCTACAATAAGAATGATAGCTTGTACGACAGATGGAATCAGCTCTGGAAGTGCTATACCTATCCCCTCAACTAATGTAGTTACAAGTAAAATTGCTGCTTCAATTAGTAGCGGTAGATTATCGATTAGCGCTCCCACTATGGTCATCACTGCATCCACAGCTGCTGGAATCAGTTCTGGAAGCAAACTGAGTAATGTCCCAAGGACCTGTCCAAAGAGGTCAGTTACGGTACTTAGAAGCACTGGTAGCAGTTCAGCAAGTGCAACTAAAATGGCATCCATAGCAGGTGGCAGTGCAGTCACAATGTTCTCAATGATAGGCACAATGTTTTTAACCACTGATTGGAAGGCATCCACGAGATTTTCTGTCAGATTTGTCATGTCCGCATTGGCATTACCTAATCCTGCTGTAAATGAACCGAGAGCTGCTTGTAAAAGTCCAATAGATCCTGTAACCGTCTCTGTTGATTCACGGGCGAAGTTTCCAGCGTACTGCTCTGTGTTTTCAAAGAACATCTGCATGGCTACCTCAGCTTTCTCTGCCTGAGTAGCTGTGGCCCAAGTGAAATCAAGTCCCTTTGCAAGAGCATAGGCTTCGATATTTGTCGCATTCATAGCCACGCCTAGATTATCCATCATGGTAAAGTTGCCCTTTGCAGCGCCAGCAACAGAATCAAGCGCAGTCTGCATGTCGATACCCATAACGGATGCCATATCAGCGGCTCGTTGCATAGCCTTTTCTGTCAACTCTAGACTCTTTTGCTGTTCAACACCGGATCCTTGAAATAAAGCACCCATCTTATTGGCTGTGGCAAGATAATCACTTTGAGATACACCCAAGTTCTTATAAGCTTCTTCTCCAGTCTTTTGAATGGAAGCTGCATACTTACCAAATACAGCCTCTGAGCCACCGAGGTTTTGTTCCAGCTCACCAAACTGCTGAACAACTTCCTTTCCAATTTTAATTGCTGCAGCTCCTGCCGCCACAGCCACAGTTCCCATTGCCACACCGATGCCCTTAAGGATTCCACCCATCTTGTCAAATTTTCCACCTGCATCATTTGCGGCTTCTCCAGACCTTATTAACTCTTCGCCTAAATCTTCAGCACTGGTTGCAGAATTCTCAAGTTCACGCTCCATTTTAGTAAGATCCGCATTGGCGTTATTCAGCTGAATCTGCCAGGCTTTCGTACGTTTGTCATTTTCCCCGAAGGACTCAGCGGCGTTTTTCAATGCAGCTTCTAAGGTGCTTATTTTATTTTTCTGTGCATCAATTTCTTTATTTAGAACTTCATTTCTCGCAGTCACCGCCTGTAGTGATTTATCTTGTTTGTCAAACTGGGACGTGACTAGATTCATCTCAGAGCCTAACACCTTGAAGCTTTGGTTAATATCCCGTAAAGCGTTCTTAAACTCCCTCTCCCCTTCAATCCCAAGCTTAAATCCAAATGAATCTGACAATCGCCTCACCTCCTCCTTCAGGGCATGAAAAAAGACACCTGTTTTTGGTGTCAGCGTAAACTTATTCTTTTATAGGAACTCTGGAATAATATCGTCGATTGTATATTCCTTTCTTGGTTTTGAGATACCAATAAACTGCTTATGACATTCCCAAAGGTCCATCAAATAACCGATGGGCATCAGCCACACTTCATTTTCTCTTCTACTTAGATGAGTAGTTCCATAATAAATCAGTCGGGTAAAGAGTTCTTCATCACTTACCCGACCACCTCGTTTTTTGAGGTTTCACTCTCCACATTCCTTTTGGTGCCTTTCATCATGCTTGCCATAATGGCATTCTTGTAACTCGCCAGATCAAAAGGCGTGGTGAGAAGCTCCACTTCTTCTTCTGTAATCAGATCCCTTTTATCATCCTTGTTTCTGATATTATGAATCTGGATGGACTGATTCGCAAGAAGCGTAATGAGCCAGACAATCTCATCCAGTGCGAGTTCAAAGTTCTCACTTTTCATCAGTTTCTCACCCAGGTTTTCAAGCCCACCATACCGTTTAGCAATTTCCTTTGTAGCTTTGGTGGTAAGAATCATCTTAAACTCTGTGCCGCCAATACCAATTGTGGTACTTCGTTCTTCAGCGGCTTCATCTATCTTCAATTTTTCATCTGCCATGATAATTCCTCCCTTACGATACAACAACAGTAGCTACTGAGGTTGTTACACTCTCTGCACCACTAGAGCTTAAAACACAGTAATAGTAGTAAGTGTCTGCCAGCAGGTCTGTTGGTATATCAAAGCTTGCAGATGTTTCCCCGTTGATGATTGCACCGCCTGTAGAACTGTCAACGGTATTTTCATACCACTGATACGTCACAGGATTTGACGTGTTGGAACTTGCCGCAACAGAAAGACTTCCTGTGATACTACCAGCTGTTACTTCAGTTAGGGTAGCTGGCTGTGTTGTGATGGTTATAGTTGGCGTAACTACGGCGAAGTCCGGTTCATAAACCGAGGTAAACCAACTGGAAATTGTAGATGGTGCCACCCCACTATCTCCTTCAGTGACTTCTGCTTTCCAAGGATGTTTGTTTTCTCCATCCAGTTTGTTTCTCCTAAACACCATTCCTTCTATGGTTGGACTGCTAAAGGTAATAGAGTCACCTTTTGTAGCAAGGCTTGTGGCAGGAACGCTAAAAATAACCCTGTAAAGCCAAAAATAGCGATATTTCCCGTTGGCCTTCTTGGCACGAAACCCTACAGCCACAGGACTTCCGCCATCTTCACTTCTTGATACCACTACATTGTTGCTGTCTATTTTACAACCCGTCAAATCCTGTACCACCAAGGACCCAAGATCATCAATCCCTAAGCTAAGAGATCCACTTTTAAACTCCTTCACGACCTCAGATGCCCCGTCATCCGCATAAAGGATTGCTTCAATCAGCTCCACACTAAGCTCTGCTGTCATGGCTTTTGCCAGGACTTTGGGTGTACCATAGGTTTCGATGCCATTTTGATCTTCAGTTATCTTGGCGTAATATAAACTATCCAATCCGATTGTTGCCATTTAATCTTCCTCCGTTTCATATTCTTTCATTACGTCAATGGCGTAATGATGAAATTTTGTATCGTTCTCGTAGCCCACATACTGCCTATCTGTTATGGTCATGCCGCCTGCTTGCAGAGCCTTTGTCAGTTCCTTTTTTCGCTTGTTATAGTTCTTCTTTGTAAAAAGGGACAACCTGGCTTCTGACACGATCATATAGCTTTGATTATCTGCGAAGAGATCAAGCCTGTCTGACATAGGTGTGATGACCAAGTATTCTTCTGGTGGTGTATCTGAAAACACACCAGTCTCCACAGGAATGTTCAAGGGCGCTAGTATGTGGTTTATATCTGCAAGTAAACTCATAGTTTTTCAATCTCCTTATCCAGCGCACTTTTCATTGCTTCCATACAATCCTTTTTAGATGCTCTTTTTGAGGGCTTGAGCCATGGCTTTGGCGGTTGACCAGACTTGCCATACTCGATAACCGCAGCCTTTAGTGCATTGGATACACCTTTACTGTCTTTGGTTGTCGGAATACCCACACGAAGCGTCCAATCCCCTTTATAGTTCTGCACCGGCTTTGAGGTTTCAAGAGAGGCTATTAGCTCACCCGTTGACTGGGATGGTTCCTTTGTTCCCTGACCAATGCGAAGGACCAGATTGCTCTTTGCTTTCTTGATGGCTGGCTCTGCACCTTCTTGAAGGACCTTCGGTACAATCTCATCAAACTTGCTGTTGAGCTTTGAGAGTTTATTGATAAAATCCTCTGGCATCTTAAACGTTGCTTTTGCCATGCCCATCACCCCTTTGACCCTGTCACTTTTTCCACCAACACCTCAACATACATGCTTTTTTCTCTGATATCTTCCACGCTCAGAATATTGTACTTTTCACCCTTACACACCAATATATGAGTCGTGCTGATATCAATAGAAGGCGGCTTGCGAAACCTAAACAGGGCGGTAGCAGTTGTAAAGCTTGCCCTGTTTTTCCAGGCTTCATTACCATGCCTGTTTTCTTTATAGGCTCTGGTCTTTAGTAAAAGGACTTCTTCTTTTGTCACGAAGCCTTCTTCATCTTTTACGGAATTGGTGCAATAGATTTCAATAAAGGTCTGCATCATTCCAAAACTCATATGACCACATCCCTATTCATGCGAAGGAGCATGTTCACCACACGCCAAACCTGCTCACTGGCATCCACCTTATCCTGAAAAAAGCCGCCAGTGCTACCATCCCGGCTTTCGTAAAAGTGAGATGATAGCATAATGACAGCTTGTTCTGTGGTTGGATCCATGGGATTTATCTCATAGAATCCCGATACTTTTTTCTGATAGCCTTCTGCATAAGAGGTGGCAGCGGTGATGTAGCTTGTAATGAGCTCATCATCCTCATTATGATCAAGGATCAGATTCTTTTTTACTTTCTCTAGTAAGGCTGACACCACCGACTACCCCCTTCCCTATTCTGATGCCATAAGTCCTGCGGATTTAAGCTTTGCAAGAAGTGCATTAAAATCAGCCACCAATGCTGGCACATCCGCTGCGGTGCTATCTGTCTGAAGGGCAGAGGGTTTAACCTCCACCCCATCAAAAGTAAGCTTTCCTTCAGCGGTGATTAAAAGCTCGCCACCGATAACCGTTTTTTCTCCACCTTGCTCTGTATAGTTCTTGACATTACTCATAGAGCCCCACCTACGCTTTCTGCTGAAGAACCTTGATGGCTTCAGCAAGAATCAGTTTTCCATCCACTCTCTGACTTGCCTTAAAACCTACTTGACCGGTGGCTGCAAAGAGTTCATTAAGTCTCTGGAAAGAACGACCTTGTCTGTCGGCTACCCAGTAGTACCCAAAATCACCAAAGGCGATGGACTTGGCTCCTGCTGCAATGGTTGGTACATAGGCAGAAGTCTTTACAGGTCGATTCAAAATGGTGTCAGGCTGACCTGCAGAGATGGAAGGCTGCCACAAATACTGACCATTCCCATCCTTCAGTTTTCGAATGGCTTTTACTGTCGCATCGTTCATGACGAAGATAGCATTCTTTCGATAAGGTGATTTCAAGCTGTAGAAGAGATCCATAATCTCATCAACGGTGATGGCAGTAGCTGAAGCTGCAGTCACACCAAGCTCCGCCCCACCTGTGGCGTTGAATATACCTGTAGGTTTACCAGAACCATCACCAACAAAGAAGGCTTCTTCTTCCTTGGCACCGATTCGTCTTGCAAATTCCCTTGCAATGTAGCCTTCAAGGTTAAAGACGCTGTCATTAAGAAGCTCTTCAGATACCTTGATCATGGTTGCAAGCTTATAGGCACCAATGGACACTTGAGTGAAGGCATCATCAGATTCAGGAATCGGACCTTCCTCATCCACCCAGGATGCAGTTCCTTTGGATGCCACCACTGGAATCTTTCTATCACCGGATGAAGTGGTGATGACCTTGGCGATGCTTCTGAAGATATTTTCTTCCTGAAGTGACTCAATCAAGGTTCTTTCAAACTCGTCAGGCACCAGATAACCGCCCTCTGAATCCGTACCAATCTGTAGAGCATTCTGAACATCATAACTGTTCTTGTTTCTCATGGCTTTCCAGAATGCTTGTCGATACTCATTGGAGGCTCTACCCTTTTTCTCTTCTCCGCCCATGGCACTTCCTGGCTTATTGGTAATAGGAGATGAAGTTGGACGGGCAAGCTCCTCGTCAATGGACGCTCTGCGCTCCAGTCTTTCGATTTCTTTTCCCAGGTTGACTACTTCCGCTTCCATTTTGTCGTAGGTGGCAGTGTCTTCGGCAGAAAGCATACCGTCAGTTCCTCTTTTGCTATCCAGGAAAGCTTTCGCATCTTCCCAGGCTTTTGCTCTCTTTTCTCTCAGTTCAAGAATTTTGTTCATATCATTTTCCTCCTCAAATTAGTGAGCGATCAGGCTCAGTCTTTTTTCCAACTGCTCAATAGGTGTTCTGTTCTCCGGTTTGGGTGGAATAAGCTTGGTTAGTAGTGAATTGGCTACTGCGGCTCTAGAAAACATCACAGCTTCCAGCGGTTCGCCCTCCACTTTCTCCTCCTCACTGGAAAACAGGATTGTATCTGCAAATCCCAGCTCCACTGCTTTTCTTGCGTTAAACCAGGACTCTGCATCCATCAAGTGGGATATCTTTGTTCTTGTAAGACCTGTTTTGATTTCATAAGCATTCATGATGCTTTCCTTAACCTCCGACAGCATCTCACTGGCCTTTTGCATTTCCTTTGAATCTCCAATTGCCACTGTCATGGGATTGTGAATCATCATCATGGCAACTGGTGACATCTGTACTTCCGTTCCCGCCATTGCAATAACAGAAGCAGCTGATGCAGCCAGACCATCAATCTTCACCGTCACATTGCCTTGATAGTCCATCAGCATGTTGTAAATCTGTGCGGCTGCAAAAACATCTCCGCCCGGAGAATTAATCCAAACAGTGATATCTCCCTGAGCCGACTCCAGTTCCTCCTTGAATAGCTTTGGGGTCACTTCGTCCCCATACCAGGTTTCATCTGATATTTCTCCATTTAAAAAGAGGGTTCTTTCGCCCTCATTCTTGACCCAATTCCAAAATTTGCGCTTCATCTGCTTTCCTCACTTCCCTTCTTATTTGCTGCATCACTCTGCCCTTGGCCGCCAAATAAACCGGCATCCTTGAGCTTTGTCATATTTCCATTGATTAGATATAGGTTTCCTCCTTCCTCATCTGGGATTGGGTTCATGTCCTCCATCTCTCTTATGTCATTGGCTGAAAGCCATCCATTCTGCCTTGCCACAGAATAACCATTCATACGACTTTGGTAATCACCCCGTAGAAGTCCGTCCACATTGAGCCTAATAAAAAACTCCTGCTTCTCTTTTGGAAGTAGGAGTGAACGCTGCATGGCTTGTTCCCATCTTATGACCCAAGGATCCAAGGTATATTTTACAAACTCTAAGGATTGCTGCTCAATATTTGAGAAGCTGGATTTCTCAAGATCACCGACCATATGAGGAGGAATCCGATAGAGCCTTGCTATTTCGTTGATCTGAAACTTTCTTGTTTCAAGAAACTGTGCTTCTTCCGGTGGAATACCAATCTGCTGATATTTCATTCCTTCTTCAAGGACAGCGATCTTATGGGCATTGGCTGTTCCTCGGTACACTTCATTCCAGGAATCTCTAACCTTTTTAGGATCCTTAAGCACACCTGGATGTTCAAGCACACCTCCGGGATTAGCTCCATTGGCAAAGAAGCTGGCTCCGTATTCTTCAGTGGCTATGGTCATACCCACAGCATTCTTTGCCATAGCAATTGGCGAGTATCCCACCAAACCATCAAAGCCCAGTCCTGGAATGTGAAGAACATCCTGTTTTCTTAACACCACTGAACCATAGTCCTTGAAGTTAGGGTTCTCATCAGAGGTAGTGGTGTAAATGTAGTAGATTTCTCCATTTTTGTCTCTGCTAACTGTCATCTTGTTTGGTAGAAGTGGATACAAAGCCACCACCCTCCCGGCACCATCACGGATAATCTGTGCATAGGCATTTCCCCAAATAAGCAAATGGCTCATCAATGTCTCTCGAAAGACAAAGGAACTCATTTCTGTATTGGGTTCATTGTGTAGGATATGGTACAAGTGATGGTTATACACGCGCTCCTTGCCATTTTCTTTATACCTATACACATGTAGCGGAAGAGATGCTACTGCTTCTGCGAGAATACGAACACAGGAATATACCGCTGTTGTCTGCATAGCAGTAAATTCATTAACTGTCTTTCCGCTTGTCGTTGGCCCAAACAGATATGTGTAATTTGAGCCAGAGTAGTAATCTTTAGGCTTATCACGAGCCTTTATTAACTTTGAGATAATTGGTATGTTCATTGACCTACCTCCTGAAATTGAGTATGAAAAACACCTGCCATAAACAGATGTACAAATTAATTAAAAACTGATGATACCTCGCTCATCGTAAATACTGCCATCATCGTCTTTATTTCTAATGCAGCGATCAAGGGCCATGATAGTAGCGACTATACCATCGATCTTTTCTACTGACTTTTCTTTATCAGGTTTGATGTTCCCTGCAGGATCTTGACGCATGACTACGTTCTGAGCCATCCATTTAAGAACTGGGTGACCACCATGATTGATGTTCCCTTCCATAAGAAGCTTATATAACTCCTTACTTGGTGGGGACATGTCCTTATAGCCCTGTCCAAAGGGTACAACTGTAAATCCCATACCCTCTAAATTCTGGACCATTTGAGTGGCATTCCAGCGGTCAAAGGCGATTTCTTTAATGTGATACTTCTCTCCAAGCTCCTCAATGAACTTTTCAATAAAACCATAATGAATCACGTTCCCTTCAGTAGTTTGGATATAGCCTTGTAGCTCCCAAACATCGTAGAGCACATGGTCCCTTCTGCATCTTAGCTCCAATGTATCCTCCGGTAACCAAAAGAATGGCAATACGATGTACTTCTCATTCTCTGCCTTTGGCGGAAACACAAGAACAAAGGCTGTGATATCTGATGTACTGGAAAGATCTAGTCCCCCGTAGCATTCACGGCCTTGCAGTGATTCCATATCAATGGGTAGATTTCCTCGATCATAAATGTGATCAGGTATCCAGCACACTGTCGCTGAAGTCCAGATATTGAGTCTTAGTTGTTTAAACACATTCTCTTCCGCAGGGTTTTCAAGAGCGTTTTTGTAAGCTTCTCTCACCCGATCTATGGAAATGGTATGTCCCAGCGAAGGATTCGCTTTATACCAGTTGGATTCATCATTCCAATCATCTGCTTCTGTCAGTCCATATACCACCGGGTAGAAGGTATGGTCTTTCTTTCGACCGGCCTTTATATCCAGGGCTTTACTGTGGAGTTCATAGCAGATGCTATTTTTATCGTTTCCTGCAGTGGTGATGATAAAAAACAAGGGCTGCTCTCTGGCATCACCGGAACCTTTTGTCAAAACATCATAGAGTTTTCTGTTGGGTTGTGCATGAATCTCATCAAACACAAGACCCGATACATTCAGTCCATGCTTGGTTCCCGTCTCAGCTGATAACACTTGATAGAACCCTGCATTGGAGTAATTGACGATTCGTTTGGTGGCAGCTGTAATCTTTGACCTTTTTAGCAACGCCGGTGTCATCTGTACCATTTGCTTTGCTACATCAAATACAATGGACGCCTGGGATCTGTCGCAGGCCGCACCATACACCTCTGCACTGGGTTCATTGTCAGCATAAAGAAGATATAGTGCAATGGCAGCTGCCAGTTCAGACTTCCCCTGTTTCTTGGGTATCTCAACATAGGCTGTCAGGAACTGTCGCTTCCCATTTTCCCCGACGATGCCAAACAAGTCACGAATGATCTGTTCCTGCCAAGGTAGCAGAAGAAACTTCTTCCCTGCCCATTTCCCCTTGGTGTGTCTTAGGTTTTCAATAAAGGCAACTGCCCTATCTGCCTTTGCTTTATCATAATGGGAAGTTTCAAGCATAAAGGGTGACGGTGCGTATTTATAGGCCATTACGCACCACCTCCTAGAATCTTCTCCATCTCATCTGCGGGATCCACAGTACCTTCACCTGCGACGATTCTGCTTCTTGCAGATGGTGTCAGTCCAAACTGCTCACAGAACTTGAGCATGATTTTCAGATTGGTTTGCGCGATGGAAACCTGCGGCACCTGTTGCAAATAACCATTAGGGGTTCTGATCATGGTTCCATGCTGGGTGATAAACTCCTCTGCTTCCTTCCATCTAGCGTATGCCTGACAGTAACCCGCAAAAGCGGCCATGTCCATTTCTGTCAGGATTCCCATCTGCTCAAGAAGCTTCCCCATTCGTCTCCATTCTTTCTTTGCTTCCTGCTCCAACCATGAAGGACATCTGGGAGCTTTCTTTGGCGGCTTTGGTTCTTTATCGTTGAGTGCACGTTTCCCAGGATTCCCTTCTAGTTCTTTTAATGCTGTCGGTTTGGGTTTTCTTCCTCTCTGTGCCATAAGTCCCACCTCCTCTCATTGGCTAACAGCAAGAAAAAAGACCTCCGAAGAAGTCTTTCATTTGGCTTAAATCTGTGTTTTAACCTTCTAGTTTTCTGCAGCTGTCCTCACCATATACCACACTAAGGCTACTACCATTGTCCCAGGAAACCATGATACTTCCGATATCATCCACTCCGGTTACCGTTCCTTGGGTTCCTGTTGGTGGTGCCTGAATATCTTCCATTCGAATCAGTTCCACCCTTGTTCCAGGTGGATATTGTTTTCTTAGTTTCTCTAGGATTTCTTTTCTAATAAACATCTTCATCCCCCTCTACCGAAGAATCCTCAAGTGCTTTTTCAAGGATGACTTTATCAAAGCCAAATCTCTCATAGGCATCTTCCAGGGTTTTGTAATAGTGGTATCTTGGCTGTCCTAGTTTCCTGTCATGATCCATCATGTAGACCATCCCTTGAATCTTTTCACCATCAATGTTTAACTCAATCCATTCTTTGTAATAGAATGTCGGGAAGCCTTCATACCGATCAAGGCTATGTTCGTCTGTCGGTTCAATCTCCCAAACCACCACCGGCACCTTATGCCCTTCTTCTTTTTCAATGGTGGCGTAGGCGCCTGTCTTTGAACCTTTGAAGATAAGCCTGTGACCTTCAATCTCTGATACACCTTTTAGCTTTGCCCCAGGACATCTAAAAGCCATCTGACTTTCATCCATGTTGCTCCCGTAGGCAATGTACAGTTTTGTTTTCATTTCTTTTCATCCTTTCCTAAAGGGCCATTCTTCCCCGCCAGCTTGGCCTGTGTGGGCTTTTCAGCAGCGTTGGGAACCCTTCTACCACCTTAAGGGCGGATCTCCCGCCCCGGTGAGCTTGTAGCTATTCATTTCATCCTGCTTGTCTCCAAGCTGAATTTCCATCAAGGTACTTTAGAAAATGGAGTCTGCAGGTTTTAAACTCGTCTCCGATAAGTCCCAGCCTTAGCATCCAACATCTGAAGGCGTATTTCTCGTTGTCCGTCACTGTTTTTCTTGCTGATGCTTTCTTCTGACTTAAGGCTTGGTGGCTCACTGCCAGGCAAAATTGAATGTATGCTTTTACCTCTCCAGCGTGGGTGGTGGAGTTGAAAAGTCTAAATTCTACAGTGCCTTTGGTAAAGGTGGCGTGTAGGTTGAGTCCATAGTATCTGGTAGCGTTGTAATGCCTGTCTCTTCCATAGGGATCCTCTGCGTACCAGATGTCTGAAAGCTCTCTCATGGTCTTTGGCTTTTTCTTGTTGATGGTTTCCAGTAGCTTCTCATTGGTTTTCTTGCAGTACCGGATCCTTCCTCGGTCTATCTTAAGCGCCTTGTAAAGGATATCTTCCTTGCTGGCGATGATGTTGACAATGTTTCTTAAGGTTTGCGGTGTGAAGCGTTCTGCTCCAACATGTACATGTATCCCGCAGGAGTTGTTTACCATGGCACCCTTGTGTCTAAGCTGCCTAACCAGTTCCTGCAAATCCCCCATGTCCTCGTAAGTGAGGATGGGGCTGACCACTTCCGTTTTGTATTCATCTCCGGCTGAAACTCTGGTTCTTCCTTTTTTCTTTTGTGGAACGATGCTTGAGTCGTACATGGCTTTCCAGGTTCTCCCCTTGTTGTCCATGACCTCGTAGGTTCTGTAGCCGCCTCCCACATATATGTTTCTCGTTCCAAAGTAGTCTGCAATGACCTGCCCTGCCTGCTCTCTTGTAATCCCTGTAACTTCGATTTCAATCCCGAAGGTTTGCGTTTTCATCTGCTCTCATCCTTTCTCTTACCTGTGTTTTAAGCTTTTTGGTAGTACTATATATCACTCTAAACACAGGTAATAGCAAGTTAAATGTGCATTTAAAACGCATATTTATTTCATTCTTCTAGGGCTGTATACCGGCACCAGGAGTAACCCTCGCTATTGATGAGGACACGCTCACCGGTATCGGTGTTGATAACCCGGATGCATCTGATTTCTCCGTTTTCATTTGAACCACCATCAGACTTATCAATCCAAGGTTGTTCATTGAAGAAATCTTCTGCAAAGGCTTTGAAGTCATCACCATCCAAGGAGACTACTTTGATCACTTCATAAAGACTGCCTCGCTGTCCAGCTTGCTTTGCACGGGCTGTAGCATCTCTTAGTTCTTCAAGGTCATTGAGCTTTCTTCCAAATAACGCCCTTGGTTTATTCATCCTGGCTTTCACCTTCTTTTCTTTCGCGCAGTCTAGCCTTGTGTTTCTCGGCATCAGCAGGGGTTCGAAAGGCGGTGTGCCCTTTTAAACCTTCAAGCAGGGCTTTCCTTGAGTTCTTTGCCCCTTTGCCTCCTAGGCCAAGTCTGACCAGCCATACCCGAAGGTAGTATTTTTCATTTTCAGATTCGCTGGCTTTTGGGCTTATTCGCTTTGCCTCTCTTGCATGGGCCATCATCATGGCAGCTAGTTCAACATAGGCTCTGTTCTTCTCAGGCTTTTCTGAACCTGGAAAAGTGAAAGTTGCCTTGTCATCTTCAAAGCTCAGTCCTGAAATGGCTTCAGCACTTTCACTGCATAGGTTAAGGAAGTCTTCTTTGGTTTCTGGCAGATTCGTTTGCAGCGTATTAATGAAATCATCGCTGATAGAAAAATGGTCTTTCCCCACCACTCGGTTGAGCAGGTACTGTTTGCTTCTAATCATGTAGATCAAGTTTTGAAGTTGCGGTCCTTCCATATCCTCTAAAGGAACACTGACTTCTAGACTTTCAAGCTCTTGTCTTGGTTCTGCAAATCCATGTTCTTCTAAGTGCGCTCTCATCCACTCACCATCCATTTCTGTTTCACTCACCACCGTTCCATCCCGTTCAATGGTGTAGCCTTCCACCTTGTATGCATAACTCGGTGGTCCTACATACTTAGGTTTCTGTCCTAAAAATTCGCCGATACTTTTCACCAGTTCTTTTCGATTTTCACATGTCGTTTCAATACGCATTGACTTATACCTCCTTTGTTTTGGGTACTACATACATCACTCTAAAAGAGATATAAGTCAAGCATTCCTGGGCTATTTAGATGTTATTTCTTCAAGCTTTTCTTTAACTTTATCAAAGGGGATCTTTTCTCCATCACGTAATAAAAATACCCTTGAAGTATCCCCGGTAGTTTCTACAAACCGGTTCACAATAACATCAGCAAATTTCTCGTCAAGCTCAATCCCATAGCAAATGCGTCCAGTCTGTTCGCAAGCCATCAGTGTAGAACCACTACCGAGGAAGGGATCCAAGACGATGCAATTACTCATGGATGAGTTTTGAATTGGATATGCCATTAGGGCAACTGGCTTCATGGTGGGATGCTCTTTTGATGACCTTGGACGATCATACTCCCAGATGGTGGTCTGCTTTCTGTCCGAGTACCATTGGTGCCTTCCGCCTTTCTTCCAACCAAAGAGACAAGGTTCATGCTGCCATTGATAGGGTGAGCGCCCAAGCACCAGTGAATTTTTCTTCCAGATGCAACAACCTGATAAATAGAACCCAGCATCGGTAAAGGCTTTTCTGAAATTTAAACCTTGGGTATCGGCATGGAACACATAAATGGAAGCATCTGTCTCCATGCTCTGCTCCATATTCACAAATGCTGCAAAGAGAAATTTATAAAAATCAGAATCCGGCATATTATCATTTTGAATCTTCCCTGCAGTTTCCTCTACGTTCACATTGTAAGGCGGATCTGTTACGACAATGTTGGCCTTGTTCCCATCCATTAGTGTGTTATAGGTTTCCGGCAGGGTTGAATCTCCGCAGATCAATCTATGCTTTCCGATTAGCCATATATCACCCTTCATAGTCATCGTGGGTTTCTTCAAGGCTTCGTCCACATCAAAGTCATCTTCTTTGACTTCTTTGTTGTGAATCTTCGAAAAGAGTTGTTCAATCTCAGGTGCCGCGAATCCGGTGAAGTCGGTATTAAAGTCTGCAGTTTGCAAATCGACCAAGAGATCAGCTAGGAGCTCTTCATTCCAAGCACCAGTGATTTTATTCAGTGCGATGTTCAAGGCTTTCACCTTTGTTTCATCCTGAATCTCCACCACAACACACTGTACTTCCTTATAGCCTAAATCTTTGAGGACCGTTAACCTTTGATGTCCACCAATCACGGTCATATCATAGTTGACGATGATCGGTTCTACATAACCAAACTCAAGGATTGAGTTCTTGATTTTTTCATATTCCTTATCCCCAGCTTTTAGCTTTTTCCTGGGGTTATATTCAGCAGGTCTTAATTCTCCTACCGGTATGGACTTCCATTTCATTTCACTCATAATGCGCCTCCTCACTTATGGAAGGCCCAATATATGGTGCTCTTCCTTCTTCTTTTCGCCAAAATCTATCATGTACATAGCAGTTGTGACTGCAGTATTTTCTATTCTTGTTCCCATAGACCTTGAAGTCTTTCCCACAGTAGGTACAGGTCAGCTCATAGTAGGCAGTTTCTTTTCGCTTGATACTGTCTGAGTGTTGGAGCCACCATTCCCGCCTGCAAATATCTGAGCAGAATTTTCTCTTTCGTCCAGTACCCGGCTGTTTCAAATCCCTACCACAGCTCAAACAAGCCTCACCTTTTTCCATCTTCTCTTTAATGTTGATTTTCACATCAGTGGCTAAGCCATCCAGGTCATGGGTCTTACAGTAATTTCTCACGATATCCCTTGAGAGTCCGACAACTGAAGCAATGGCACGATACCCAACGCCTCTCATCCGAAGTTCCCTTATTTGTTTGGCTTGAAAGTCCGTCATTGCTTCACACCCTTTCGTTAATTAATTGCATAAAAAAAGCCGCAAAACTCTGCTTTTGGCAGCTGTTTCACAGCAAATATAGTAACTATTTATCGAAACCCTTCACCCATTAAGGCGAAGCTTTCATTGTAGTTTCGCTATTTCATTTAGATTTTTCAGTCGGTTAAGCCCTTTTTAGGTATCCCCCCTATTTAATTCTGCGTTTTTTCACACGAGAGGGGGGCGCGGTCTCCAGCTGAAAAAGTTGTAGAGATTTTGACCGCCCCTGGGGGTAACATTAGTATTTATATTCTTGATATCTATCTTCAGTCATCGTTTTCTTATCGTGACAAGACTTGCACAGCGCTTGCCAGTTGCTCTCGTTCCAGAAGAGTTGTTCATCTCCACGATGTGGTTTGATGTGATCCACCACTGTAGCCTTCACATACTTCCCTTGCTTAAGACACCGAACACAAATGGGATGACGCTTTAAGTACCTGGCCCTCGCTTTTCTCCACCGACCATCGTAACCTTTCTCCTTGGTGGTTCTGGTATCCACTCGGTGTAGCTTACCATGTTCCTCACAGAACTTCGTCCCGGGTGGTACCAGTCGATTACAGCCAGGATGCTTGCACGGTATGTTTGGTCGTCTAGGCATTGCTTATTCCTCCCAAGGGAGATGTGCTTTGCCAAAATGACCGTAAGTGGATACCTCATTGTAATCAACATCAAGAAGCTTCAGAGATTTTATGATTCCTGTTGGTGTCAGATCATAACTACCTTTGATGTGTTTCTCAATAAAATCAATGGGAACATGCTCTGTTCCAAAGCACTCTACTGCAACAGATACTGGTTCTGCCACACCAATGGCATAGGCAAGTTGTACTTCACAGCGCTCAGCATACTCAAGCCTTACGATGTCCTTTGCAATCTTCCTCGCCATGTAAGCACCGCTTCTATCAACCTTGGTGGGATCCTTTCCTGAAAAAGCTCCACCACCGTGTCTACACATTCCACCGTAGGTATCAGCGATGACCTTTCTTCCGGTCAAACCACTGTCCGCAAAGGATGATCCAATAACAAATCTTCCAGTGGGATTAATCAGTCTTTCAAAATCTGTGTTCAAACCGTAGTCAGCAGCAGCGGTTTCCATCACCGCTTCTACAATAGGCTTGATGTCCTCGACACTAAACCCGTCTTTGTGTTGTGTGCTTATCAGAAATGTGGTTATCCTTCCTGTATCATAATCAAAGGAAACCTGGCTTTTTGCATCCGGGAGAAGCATTAGACTTTTAATCTCTCGAAGCAGCTTTAATGCATGGGTGGCCACTGCGTAGGGTATTGGAAGAAACTCAGGGGTTTCTCTTGTGGCATAGCCAAACATCATTCCCTGATCTCCAGCTCCATTATTTCCATCTACACCTATGGCAATATCCTCACTTTGTTTACTGATCAACACCGTCACTTTATATTTGTCGGTATCCTCTAACCCGATTCCTTTTAAGACATCAGAAACCAGTAGATTATAATCCGGTTCATGCTTTGAGCTTATCTCACCGGCAATGACGATGTTATAATCCTTGATCAGACACTCTGCTGCCACACGACTGTTTCTGTCATGCCTTAAGCAATCGGAGACAATGGCATCTGATATCTGGTCGCAAATCTTATCAGGGTGACCGCAGGATACCTGCTCACTTGTAAAAATCATTCTTCATCGCTCCTTTCTATGTACGGATGCGTGAAAGGATGAAAGTCGCATCCGGCCATGAAAAAAGAGCCCGGGGGAAATCCCAGACTCTCTACACTTCTTGGCAATTATAATTATATAGCAAAAGAATCGACATTACAGTACACCTTTAGTACACCTTTGGTAAACCAGATCTAGTTGCCTCACTTGTGATCTACATCTTCTTAATAGCTCTGCCTATTTCATTAAAAGTCTTCATAATTGCTCCATTACCTTTTTTCAATTCTCGACCAGCATGTGGTGCAAATTCTTTCAACACAGTTTCAGCACCTTTTTTGTATCCAGTCCTAGTTGCTTCTTTAATTACATTTTCCAATCCTGATAAAATTTGTTTTGCTGCACTCATAGAGCATTCTCCTTTCGAATTTGTTATTACTTATCACTTTTTTCTTCACTTAATATTTTTTTAAATTCATTAGCTAAATCTTCTGCATATTCTTCACTAATTATTTCTTCATAGCTTTTTGCATTCTTATAATTCTTTTTTTTATTGCTCTTTTTGCGATATTCCGCTATGTTTACTACTTTTTTATTCATAATCGCTCATCTCCTGACAGAATCTATTTCGATTATTTTTTTTCTTTTAGAATCCTTGAAAGCCATGATGTTCCAGCTACTACACCAGCTAAAGGACCTCCTATTATGCCTCCAAATAATCCTATGCTCACTGCGGCTAATGCAGCACCCGTTATTCCACCAGACGCAGTTGCAGCAATAGTTTTTACCTTTTCTTCAATCTTCTCTTGTTGTTCCTCAGAGTAATCTTCATATTTATCTAGTAATATTTCAACTACTTGAGGTAATACAACATTTTCTTTATTATTCTTAATCTCATAATCTATAATCGCTCGAATTGCAATATATTGGGTTAGTGTCATTGTTGTTCTATTATTCTCCAAGTTACTAATTGTTTGTTTAGTAACCCCGATTTTTTCACCAAGTTGCTCAGCTGTCCAGCCAGCAATTTTACGAATCGCAGACAAGTTACTCTGAAGATTAGCCACTTGCTTTTCACGTTGTTCATTAATATCCATATCTAGCATCTCCTTATAATGGTATATTATCACCTTCTTTATACCTTGTCAAATATTTTATACTCGGTATCTTATTTTTTCTATTGTCCATTGTTTTTTATTTCGTCGCTCTATTCTTCTTATCTTAATCCTTTATCATTTTCACAATAAAAATTTTTATAATTGGAAGCTCTGCCATTGAATTGGAAACATTTCTCATATATTATGGATATAACAACTAGGAGGTTCTAATGAAAGCAACTGGTATCACTAGAAAAGTTGATCCGCTCGGCAGAATTGTTATACCGAAGGAATTAAGAATGATTCTTGATATGGATCGTGGAGAACCATTAGAAATTTTCACAGAAAGTCATTCTATCATCCTTCGAAGATTTAAACCTTACTGCGTTTTATGTGGAAGTCCAAACGAAACAAGGGAATTCAAAGAAAAAATCATCTGTAAAGATTGCATATCTTTCATTAAGAAAACAGGCCAATAATGCCTGTTTTTTCAGTTGAATTCCTCAAACACTCCGACTTGGATTTGAATGGCCATCGTGATTTTATCCATGATAGCCTTGCTTTTTATGTGACCTCGTTTTTCTAAAAGCCTTGTTTTATCAATACTATCTACCTGCTCAGCTAATGCTATACTGGGTGAATTAAGCCCACTTCCAGATGATACTGGTATATAGACATGTGTCGGTAAGAATCTCTTTTTATTAATTTTAGAGGTGAGGGGTACAACGGTGATAACTGGTGAGTGGGTATTAGCCTTATTGTTACTTACAACCACCACCGGTCTTATTCCCTGCTGCTTTTTCGTATCTTTGTGTTTACCAAAATCGACAAAGTAAATATCTCCACGTTTACACATACCTGCACCTCAACTCAATATATACTCTGCCATTTCCCTATCGTGAATGGCATAAAGGGTTTCTAGCTCACGGATGGCTTTCTTTCGATATTTGGCCACCATCGTTCTACTGATGTGATACTTGAAGCTAAGGTCATCCCAAGTCAAACCACAGATGACCATATCGGTAATAACTTCCGACAAATTACCGCTTAATGATGCAATGGCAGATTCAAAGAATAGAATCTCCTCTGAAATGATGGCATATTTCTTTTCAAGATGCTCTCTCCATTCCTTATTGATCCTCTCCATTTTCTTTCTATAGGTAATGGCGATATTCGCAGTTTTCTCAGAAACTCCACTGGTCTGAACTCTTTCACCTTCAGGCTTATTGAAGTACATGGAATCAATCATTTCTGTCTCAGATATTCCGGTGAAATTGCGGAGTTGGTTTTCAAGACAAGTCCGCTCCATAACCATCTGTGGATACTCCTTCATAATTTTTTCTATCCTTTCACTCATGTTAGATCCCTCCAATTCTTGCTTTAACAGCTGCAATCAAAGCGGATTGCTTCATATCTTTGTTTTCCAAAGCTCTCATCACATCTTCATCATGGGTTCCACTTGTCACGATATGTTGAATGACCACAGTGTTCTTTTGACCTTGTCTCCAAAGTCTAGCATTAAGCTGCTGATATAGCTCAAGGGACCAGGTAAGACCAAACCAGATGATGGTGGACCCGCCATCTTGAAGATTTAACCCGTGTCCTGCAGACGCTGGATGAATAAGAGCTACTGGTATTTCACCTGCATTCCAATCATCAATATCTTTTGTGGTCTGAATGATCCTCACATCAAACCGCTTTGAGATTCTCTCCAGATCATGCTTATACCAGTAGGCAACTAACAGTGGTTTCCCATTTGATGCTTCAATCAAATCCTCCAAAGCATCCAGCTTTTTATCATGAATTGAAACCACTTTTTTATTTTCTCCATAAACTGCTCCGTTGGCCATCTGCAGTAGCTTGTTAGATAGCCCAGCAGCATTGATGGCATCTATTTCATCGCCTTTCAACGTTATAATCATCTCTCGCTTAAACTCCTCATACAGTTCCTTTTCCTTCTTATCCATGGACACTTCAACTCGATTACTGATCTTGTCAGGCATATCAAGAAAATCTACAGCTTTTATGGAAATACAGATATCATTGATAAGTTGATAGATGCTCTCTTCTGCTCCATCACGTGGTTTATAGGAAAAAATGATTTCCTTGTTTCGTTTGTCCGGCTTAAAGAACCTATCTCTATATCCACCAATGAACCTGCCAAGTCTTTCACCCATATCCAAAAGATACATCTGTGGCCAGAGATCCAAGAGTGAATTCGGTGCTGGTGTTCCTGTAAGACCGATCACTCTTTGTACTTTTGGTCTTACTTTCTTCAGCGCTTTGAACCTTTGAGCCTTATTGGATTTGAAGCTTGACAGCTCATCGATTACCAGAGTATCAAAATCCCATTTATAGTTCTCAACAAGCCATGCAACATTTTCTCTGTTAATGATATAGATGGTAGCTTTTTTCCGAAGAGATTCTTCTCTTTGTTTTTTACTGCCTAGCACCAACGAGTATGTAAGCCCGGTCAAGTGCTCCCATTTTTTAAGCTCCTTAGGCCAGGTATCCTCAGCCACTCGCTTTGGCGCAATGACAAGAATCTTACCTACATCAAAACTGTCAAGTGCCATCAGCCAAACTGCAGTAAGGGTTACCACCGTTTTGCCTAAACCCATATCCAACATCAAACAACAGACGGGGTGGTCTAGAATGAACTCTCTGGCAAATTCCTGATAACTATGGGGTTTGTATTTCATCCAGAACACCTCCAATCATTTTAGGATTATCAATGCAGTAGACCTTAAAGCCCAATGCACTTAGCATCTTTGCCCTTTTTATCTGAAGCGGTCTCATCTTCTTGCCTGGTGCTTTTAATTCCACAAACGCCAACCTTCCACCTGGGAAAAGTACCAAGCGGTCCGGCACCCCATCCAGACCAGGTGATACGAATTTAACCGCCAACCCTCCACGCTTTTTTACCTCGGTTACAAGTTTTTTCTCAACCATACTTTCTAGCAAAAGACCATCTCCTTTCTCCACTCGTGCCCACGTACCATGCCTATCCCCTTTTTCTCCTTACGCGCGTATACGTGTATATACGTGCCTATTACTACTAATTACTATACTTTTAATGCTCATTATGGTTTTTTATAGGCACGATAGGCACAACAACACCCCAGCACCCAGTTTGACTACCGTTTCGGCTGTGCCTTCCTTCGTGCCTTCTAGTTTCAAGGCAATCTGGGCATGTGCCTAGCTCGTGCCTTCGTGCCTATCTACTCTTTCTCACAAATGTCTTTTGAGGACCATAGAGGGGGTAATACGCCTTCCCGGTTTTGTTGGATTCGAGTTTTTGCCACCCCCCTATTCGGTTCAAAATACCTTCAATTTCATAGGAGTCGGTTCGTTTAAGGTTTTGTCTCTCCTTACCAAAGCACTCACACCAGATTTCCATGATGCACAACTTGTCCCGTTTCTCTGTTCCAGTAGAGATGCCACCATCAAACTCACTGCCTGCAAGAAAACTTCTTCTCTGGTAAAGATCCATCTTCGCCCAATCCTCCGGTAGCAGCTTTTCAAGGTACTCGATGATGATTCCTTCACGATCATCTGCTTCCATGGATTGTTGCTGCGCTTCATAAGCCTCCAGTGCCACATCACCTTTTAGGAAGAGTTCCTCACCTTCCTTATAGCGTTCAATAGACTCAGCCCAAACCTGGTCCACTTCCTTAAGATCCCAAGCATTGTATTTTCCTTTGCCTGTCACATACACCGGCCAGAACCGTCTGTTACCTGTGATGTCTCGAAGGAATCCACTTTCTGAGTTAGTTGACCCTACAATAATATTGGTTCTTGGATGACTTTCCACATTCACTCCATAGGATTGCCTGAACTTGTCATCTATCCTTGTAATGAAGGATTTGACAGTCTCCACATCCACTTTCTTTATCCCAGCAAGCTCACCCAGTTCAAGAATCCAATAACCCTGAAGCTTTTCTGCTGCTGTCTTGTCCTTCATATCCGCAATAGATAAGCTATCGGAATACCACTCCCTACCCAAGATAGCAAAAAGGGTGGATTTCCCGACACCCTGGGGACCACTAAGAACGAGAATGGAATCAAACTTCTTCCCTGGCTCATAGATTCTTGCCACTGCAGCACACAGGGTTTTTCTTGTAACTGCCCTAACAAAAGCCGTGTCTTCTGCGCCAAGATAATCAATCAAAATAGTATCTAGCCTCTCTATACCATCCCACTCTAATGTTTCAAAATAGTTCTTGATGGGATGATAGGTTCTCTCCGCTGATGCAACCGCCAATAGGGCATCTTTAAATTTGGTAGGAGACCATATGCCATAAACTCTTTCGAAGTACACCTTTGCGCAAGCAAGATCCGCATCTCCCCAGCCAGGTTTCACCTGCTTCCAAGGAAGTTCGCCCACCACATCCAGAATGCTTTTGAACTCGTTGTAGACAATGGGTTTCAAATTCACATCATGACGAATGATCTGCACAATATTCGTCAGAGTATCCTTGACCTTCCCTTGCTTGTCTAGCTCCAGTAGAGTTTGCCAATTGTCCTCATTGATATCTTCAAATTCCTCACTAACTAGCTGACCCCGTTCTTCTGCCAGCTGCACCTTCACCTTTTCATCTGCTACCGCAAATTCCTGCATAGCCTTAAAGGACGGAAGCTTAACAGGATCTGTTCCTTCGGATGAGCGTTCATCCAAATGCCCAAATTGGTGTATCCTCACCACGTCAAATGCGTTCATTAAGGTTCCACAGGCCGGATCTGTTGCATGATGACTAAAAGCATATTTGTCATCGTAAATCACAACCCCTGCTTGAGAATCAGCAGGAATATAATCATAGCGTCCAGGCATGTTACTTTTCTTATAAACATCAGTAAGGAAGGTATTGATGGCTTCAGTCACAGAGTAGGTTCTGCAAAAGGCTCCGATGGTACCCGGCTTCACAAGTGGATCCGCCTGTTTTTTAACTTCCCTTTGCACCACAGCATGCTGTCTTTTGGAAACGGGCCACTCGGAGGAGTCTCGCCAGTCTTTATATTTTGAAAGAACAGTATCCGGATTGAGGAGTTCTCCTTCAATTTCTTTAAAGATGAATTCTCCATCTGCAGGTGTTGATGGCCAATACATCAACCGACTTGGTTCATAAGTAGTGTCATCAAAAAGTTCAATGCCAATTTCATCTGCTACTTTTCTGGCTACCGCTGAATATTCATCTGGTGAAACTTCTCTTGAGAGTGGAATAATCAATCGTAGCCTTGGCTTTTCAGGCGTATGCTTATGTGTCGAGTAGAACCAACATTTGAAGGAAAAGAACATATCTATCTGGTCGATGGTATCCGGTTCTGCATAGTCCATATCAAGGCAAAGCCCTGAGCGGGAGAGGACATGATCTTTCTTCCTTCTCCCGTTCTTTAATGTTCCTAAGACAAATCCACCAACATCCTTGATGTCATCCTGCTTGGCCTTACTAAGCTTTTTGTATTGATCCACGGTTTCAGCAGTTCTTTTGGTAGTGGCAATCCGGTCACGGAATTCCTCCAGCTCCATTTCCACCAGGTTCCACTTTTTATCCATACGGGAGTTACCCGTACATAATCGAATTTTCATCGGCTGCCCCTCCTTGTCTCAAATATTTCTCTGTTTCTTCTAATGCGCTGATGCAGGTGTCTCGCTTCTTTAAACTTTGAAAGATGCTCCCTGTGCTCCTTTGAGTTTTCTGGATAAGATGAAGCCTTGTCGGCATATTTACTCATTTTTGAGTAAAACTTAGCTTCCTTATCCATGAAGAACCCTTGAAGTCTATCTTTATCAGCTTCGCTGGAATATCGATGAATCAGTGAAAACACCTTTTTTGCCTTATCCAAGGTGCATGGAAAGAAGTTATCCAGATTGATTTCCATAAAGCCTGTTGGATAGGTAATCTTCAGCACCTTCATACTTTCCTCGGCTCTTTTTAACCCTTCATATGCTGTCGGGTCATAATACCCCTCCGCATTGTATTTGCTTATCCCCAATTGGATCACCCCCTACGCGCTCTGCTTTCTTTCGATAACCGGTAGTAGACTTCTTTCATTTTTCAGAAGATCATACAGGAACAGGCGTCCTTTCTGAGTCCAGTAGGTATGCATTCTGCTTCTTTCGGCGTCAATAGCAAAGGTTCTTGATTGGGTGTACCCTTGGTCGGCATACCCCTGGTACAACAACCAGGTGTTTCCCTGTTTGAATTGAACCCCAAGCTCATGCAGCAGTATATTAAAGGCTTTTCCTGACATGCCATAATCCTTGGCAATCTGAGAGATCGGCATAAGGCTCTTGTTTTGAAGTATTAAATCATAGTAGCTGGCTTTTGGTTTCAGTTCTCCAATGATCTGCTTGTTCTTTGCATTTTCCAGCTCAAGTCGTTTTGTTCGTTCTCGTTCCGCTTTCAGTTCTTCCAAAGCCGAGATGAAGAGGTCAGGGTTGTTGAGTAGCTCATCTTTGGCATAAAGCCCATGTTTTCTTACGGTCGGAATTACTTCATCAAACACCCATCTCTCAAACTTCTCAGCCGATGGCAGTTTGCTGTTTACAATCAACCGATACAGATCACCTTCAGGAATGAAAAGCATATCGATTGATTTCCCAGGAGATTGAGGATGAGGTGTACTGCATTTTACCGTATACCTGCAATGTGCATTTAAGGCATCATTTGGCCTTGCATAGCCCAATGCTTTAGCCACATCACTTCCGCAGAATAAGGTCTTTCCATCCTGTTCTAATGTTCTCACTTCACCAAAGTCGTTATTTTTAAAAATCGTAATATTTGTCATAAGGTATTCCTCCTAATCTTTTTTATAAAAGTCGCATTCATAACCATCAGCTCGAAGCGGCAATCCTTTTGCCCATTCTGGTGCGATGGCCATGATTTCACATACTTGATCAACACTTGATTCACCATCAGGTACTTCCAGTACAGCTTCATCATGCACATGAATAACTATCTCAAAGCCTTTATTTCGAAGTCTTAGCATGGCTAAAGCCAGAAGGTCACGACTTGTTGCTTGTACTATGTTTTCCACCAGTTTTGGCCCATAAGTATCAATCCTCATCCATTTTCTGCTCTCACCGATGCCCTCGTAGGTCAAACCTTCTCTACCAAATCGATTGATTTCAAGTCTCGGTTTAATGTAGGAGAGCTTTCTGCCAGAAGGTAGAGTTACGAACAGGATCCCTGACATGTAGTTAAAGCACACTTTACCGACCACAGTCTCCCGCTTCTCCCTGACCGCTTTAATGGCTGCGGCATCAACATCCCACCAGAACTTTGTGATATGGGGATTGGCATTTCTCCACTGATTGACCAGTTGAGGAAGTTCATCTTCTTTCAGCCCCATGTCCAAAGCGCCCATTGACGTCAGTGCACCAACGGATCCGCCATAACCTAAGGCCAGTTCAGCGATTTTACCCTTCTGCCTTAGCGGACTACCTTTATCAATTTCCTCAATGGGAACATTGAACATTGCCGATGCTGAAGCTTCATAGATTTTTCCGTGACTCTCGAATACTTCAAGTCTCCAATTCTCCCCGGAAAGCCATGCAAGCACTCTCGCTTCAATGGCCGAGAAGTCTGCTACGATAAACCGTGTGCCGGGTTTTGGTACAAAAGCTGTCCTGATGAGTTCTGACAGAACCCCAGGAACAGAATCGTAAAACAGCTCAACATCTTCAAAACGTCCTTCTTTGATGAGCGATCTGGCCAGTTCCAAATCTGGTAGATGGTTTTGAGGGAGGTTTTGTACTTGCACAAGTCTTCCTGCCCACCGCCCGGTTCTATTTGCCCCGTAGAATTGGAGTAGTCCATGAACCCTTCCATCCTTTGATACTGATCTCTCAATTGCTTCATATTTCTTCACTGAGGTTTTTGCCATGAGGAGCCTAAGCTTTAATACCTCTAACACTTCTCCATCTGTTTCCTCTACGAGTCCATTTACGGTTTTCTTATCAAGGCTCTGGGTTTCAACCCCTCTCTCTGAAAGCCACTCTTTTACTTGACTTACGGAGTTTGGGTTATCAAGTCCCGTAAGCTCATAAGCTTTGGCTGTCATATGGTCCTTATACATCAGGTCACATTCAACTGCCTTTGACACCATATCCAGGTCTACCAATACGCCACGATCATTGATTTCTTGATCCAGCTGATATAGCAGCAGCTCATTTTCAGGGATGGGATACTTTCGAAGCTTCCAGCGTATTTCACGTTCAGCATCTACATCTCGAATGCAATAGGCTTTGAAGCGTTCCCACTTTTCCCTGTCATGCTGGGGCAGGTTCCTCTTCCTGCCACCATTTGCCTTAGTTGGTTTGCAGGGAAGCGAAAAGTACCTAACCAGGTCCATCCCTTCCTTTAGCTTCTTTCTTTGAATATTTAATACTTCACCCACACCCTCTAGAGATAGGGGTAGAGCAAGTAGAGATGCTTGAACAGCAGTACATTGCCATGCCCTGGAGGTTAACTTCACACCCATGTATTTTGATAAACACACTCTCTCAAAGGCTGCGTTATAAGCTGTCTTGATTACACCGTCATCCGTTATAGCAGATATAACTTCATCCGGGATTTTCTCACCACAAGCCAAATCTACAATTTTTGTTTCATCCTCATCGATGGCATAAGCGAGAAGTAATATGGTAAAGTCCGGGCTATCCACGTAGGCATACACGCCGCACTTTATTAGGTCCACACTTGAATAGGTTTCTATATCGATGCTGAGTAGTTTTCCATTCATTAAATCATCCTTTCAAGTCCTTATATAAAGGGCGGCAGCTTCCCACCGCCCATATGCCTTACTATTCTAAGAAGTCATCTTCTTCTACTGTGCCAAACTCATCCGCTGCTTTTGAACGCCCACCCAGAGCTTCTCCATCCTTCAACTTTTGAATGTTTCCGAGTCCTGCTGCGACACCACGATTGCCGTTTGAGTTGTAACCATAGAAGGTAACGCTGATGCGACCATAGCATCCGGAGTACACTTCACTTTGGTCCAGAATCGGCTGTACCTTGCTGTCCACCACTTGAGGAGCCTGTCTGCTGTTGGCATTGAAGAAGTAACAGCCTTTGTAAGCTTCATCATCCGGACGATCAATATCGCCATCACGAAGGGGCGTCTTGAGATTGGTTGGAATCTTACCACCCCACTTGGAAACGGACTCCTTCTTTGCCTGCTCGATTGCAGCCTTGATGGCATCGATGGTTTTCGTATCACTCTTTGGCACGATGGCTGATACACTGTACTTTGGGTCTCCCCCATTCACTGAATCTGGTTCCCAGCAGTGCAAATAGGAAAAACGACAGGGTACAATCACTTTTGTTTCTACAGTATTCTTGTTCATAATTAATCCTCCTGAAATTCCGCCGCAGCGGTAGTATTGTTTATTGCTTCTCTCTTGTCCGATTCAGGGACAAGGGTAATCTTGCCCTGTGGCTTGTACACCAAATGTCCAAGAATCGTATTGAATTCTTTTTTTCCCATCAGCCGCTCCATCTCAGTGATGGTCACTAGGGAACTTTTATAGATGTCCTTGTAACCGGCTGCCATTGCAGCTTCAGCTACTTCTTCTTCACTGGAATACTTTCTGTTGCTTCGACCTTCGACCAATTTGAAGCCCGACCACTCTTTACCATGAACAATGGCTTGCTCTTGAGCATATGCATAAACATCAGATGCCCATTTGGAGAGCTCGTCAGAGACCTTTAACACTTCAGCGAGTTCCTCTTCTGACAGAAGTGCCGGTGCTTTAAACTCCATCTTGGCCAGCTCCAAGAACTGTTCTGCCCTTGCCCTACATTGATTTCTGGCTTTACAGAACCGACACCAGTTTCCTGATTTGAATTCCCCTGCACCCATCAGAGCCATAGCTCCTCTTGGTTTTAGAACCTCTTCTCCCCAGTTTTTTAGTTCGTCCGGTGCGATATCCCAAGTGCTTGAATTATTGAGTCTTGGTTGGAATACTGTCATTCTTACAATTTCAACATCATATAGAAGTTCAGCCATACTCAGGATGCCAAGACCATAAATCATCAACTGTGGGTTATCTTCAGCAAACACAGCCACTCCTTTTCCCAGCTTCAAATCTATAATGTGTGCCACCTTGTCAGTGACGATGACCATATCTGCTGTACCAAAGCACTCGTCCACATATTCCGATGCATCTACCCGCTGTTCTACTGAAAAGATCGGAGCTTTACATGTCCTTCTGGCTTCTTCGATTTCACCGATAACATAGGACACATACTCATCCACCGCTTCCAGCAGGTCATCTGAGTAGTAATCTGATACAGGTCTTTTGCTTCTTATCTTTAGGTGCTTTTTTATGAGGTGCTCTGCCAGTGCGTGACCGGCCGAACCCTCCGCTGCGTATGCAGATTCCTCATCCTGAAACTGTTCCTCCAGAACCAACGCAGGCGTACAATTCAAATATCGTGCTCCTGAGGATGGGGAAAATCTAGCATGCGCCCCCATTAAAGGGCCTCCGCTTCAGATAGCAGGCTGGCATAGTCTTCTGGTTTTACTCCAGAAAGCTTTCCGGCATCATACTTCATAAGAAGCGCTTTGATTTCTTTGGTTTTTCCATCCCGACTTTTCTCAGCAAGAACAGCTCTTACTGTTTCGATGTCGATGGATGGTTCCTCTTTAGTTGGTGCTTCATTTACTAGATTTGGGCTTGTACCCTCTTCAGCCAAAGCTCGATATCCAGCAGCTAACTTTTCAAACCCATCAGCTAGGGTTAAATACACTTTGCTCATGACTTTCCATCCTCTCTAATCTAATTTCAAACCTTTGAGAATCTCGCGAATGCGATCATCCACGCGATCATCAATAGGTAGTGATTTGGCTTTAATCTGTCTAAGTTCTTCGTCATACATCACAACGTGAATCTTCAGCTCTTTTGCCGCTTCAAGCTCATACTCCATACCACTTGTGATTTCAGGACCAAGGAGCCAGATCTTATCGCACTCTTTCATCAGTTCAATGCCAAGCTCAATGCCTCGGATCCTCTCGTGCTGGTCCTCTTCTCTTAAGAAGTTCGGAAAATACAGATGCGGTACGATTGGCATATAGCCACATTCACATAGGATTCTGGCTGCTTGTGCAGCTCGTTTGGTGTTCTTCTCAACGTCTCCTCTATAGGGAGAGCAAACAAATATCTTCTTCATCGTTTGTCCATCCTTTCTTCATTCGGGTTCATCTCGTCTTTTTGTTCAGAGCAAAATCCTTGAAGATACTATTCATTACAGTGAGGTCATCACCGGACAGTTGCGCGCTTAACCGTTCCAGCAATTCCTGTTGCGCATGCTTCAGATACTTCCGGTTCATATAAAAACCATCAGTTAACTTCACACCTCCACCATAACGACCACGGATTGTTTCCAGAGGATACGAAAGCGATAGGATGTCAATATCATTTCTAATGGTCCTAATGCTGACGCCAAACTCAAACGCCAAGTTGGACATCGTTTCATGCCTTCTATGGCACAAGGTTTCTATGATTTCCATGCGTCTTTCGTTTGGTCCCATCGCTTTCTCACCTCCTTCCCTTGCTCTGTAGTTAAAGAATAAAAGTTAAACTGGCAGCTTCTTTTCCTATTAAGAAAAACTTTTTGGCGAAACTAATAAAAAAAGAAATTACCTGCGAGTTAGCTAACTCATGTCTTAATACTACTGTGTTTCACGGGGTTTGCCCCGGACACGGAATGTCCGTTTTTAACGCAAAAAAGCCCCTTACAGGCTGCATTTTAAAATCGCAATCTGTAAGGAGCTTTGAATTTTAGACAAAAAAATAGCCGGACAAAAAATGTCCGGTAGTCGGTTGAAAAATTATGATTCTTTGCTTAAAGGTTTACGATTATTCGCTCTTAGTATCTCATTACACTCGAGGATTGAACAAGGTTGCTTGGCATGTAAAATAAAACGATAAATAACGTGTTCCTCATCAAAGGCCATTAATGTGTGTCCACTCTTATTAATTAGATCCATGCTTAGGTCTGGCGGAAGTTGGAGACCAACACATACTGCTACTACGGTATTGAGCTTTGGCCTATATCCGATTTCATTTTTCATACGCCTTATTGTCCTATCTGTGATTAGTGATCGCTCTTCAAGTTCTTCTACAGTTACTTCTAATCTATCCATATGAGCAGTTAAAGTGTCTGCAAATGTTGCAGGTAGAGATCTGGCAATATTTGCGATTTGCCTTGCCTCTCTACCAATGCTTCGTAATTCCTCGGCACGTGCATCAGTCTCTTTGTTTTTCCCTGAATCACTGTATTTTATCTCAATGATTTTATCAGAAATGGCTTCTCTAAATAAGACTGCTTCTTTGTAGTATTTAACGCCATATCTATCATTAACTCTAGCTTTTACATCAAAAATCAAGCAGCATTCATCGATGTGCTGCCTTGCATAATCAGTGAGTTCAGGAACTCCATAATCATTTTGCCTTACATATTTAGAATCATTAATGCAAAAATGAGCATCAACATATAAGTACTTCCCATCGTCCACCATTTGGCGAAGTTCACTGTTAATCGCATATTCATATAAAGCATCTTGGATTCCAATGGTAAAAGTCTGGTTATTCTTAATTGCGTCTCGTTCAAAAGCATGACTGGCAACATAGCGATCATCAACATAGGTCAGAACCCCAATTGCTTCATTGTAGCCCAGATCAATCAGCCTTATTTTTGCTGACAACTTTGACACATTAAAGAAGTCTGATAGTTCATAAACCACTGATTCCATAATGTCAGCAATATTATCAGTTTGAAGCACTTTTTTATTTTTCTCTATCAGCTCTTCAACCATTTGTCTAGTCTGCTTTTCTGGCATCAAAACCCTTGGTGCAATATGATTGGCATGAGTTTCCATCCAGTCTAGTGGAGTGCGGTTTCGCTCTGGTCGAACCCCTTCTTTTACCTGGCACCTAATTGCATGAGCATCTTCATTAAACAGCTTTTCCAGTTCAAAGAACTTTCTATGTAAATCCCAATGAAGGCACTCATGGATGACTGTATTATTTGTAGATCCAAAGTTCCTCATGAAATATACATCAGGATCAACAAGGATGGTGCCTCGCTTAACATCAAGATTCCGATACATACCATGTTCAGAATCGTAGTACTGCGTAGTACAATCTGAGAAGAAAATCTGCCCAAATACAGTCCTATGTTTTGTGATGTGAGCCTCTTGAACCCTCAGGCCCATCCTTTCAACAATAGTTTCAACAGAAACAGGCATGGGCTTTTCTAATGCTTCTGGATAGTATTTCTGAAGGAACTTCTCAGCTTCAGAATCGTACTGTTCTTTATATATTATTGGAACGAGATATTCTGATAGATTGTTCTCTTTGCCAGTATTATATTTGTTGTAAACATCTACACTTTGTACGGCAAAATTGCTTATTCCATCATCTAGTACTGCTGTACATGAGATCCTGAACCACTGCTCCACTTCATCAGTTTCTCTATTTCTTTTTACCGTCTCCCCGATGATTAGATCAGCTGATACTATCACATCAAAATCTAGTTGATCATCCGGTGCTTTCTTAATATTCACTCTTTTCACTTCAAAAAAATCTAAAGAGGCTTCATCTGGACATTCAACATCATAGGAGCTACAGTCTATCTCGGAAGGGTTCTCTTCTACATAAGATGATAGCTCTTCAAATATTTCATTATAAAATAAGTCTTGTACGACATCTCTAAAAGAGTTTAGTTTCCCCATTCCTCCAACTCCTATTAACTCAACTGCTTATTTTTATATCACAGTGTTATCCGTCTCCTTCTGTAACATATACTCCTCACGAATCTGAGACAAAGTTTTTCCAGTTTTTTTATGTACAGCAAAAACATAAGTCTGAACACTTGACCACCCATAAATTTCTTTCAACCACGCTTGCATAGACTTTTCTTCTCCGTTAACCATTACATTACCATTAGAAAGAAGTCGTCCTTCCTCTTCTCTACCTTTGGCTACTATAATGTCTCCTTCTTTAACAACACCCCATTCAAGCATTAGATCAATTTTAGGTAGAGATCTCCGCGTGATTTTCTTATCTCGAGTTGCTGTTGTCGTAACTGATTTATCCATCAAGTTCACATAATAATCATCATAGTTGGTAATTGGCAGTAGCTTTTCTACATAAAAAAATATATCTTCATTTAGCTTGTAGGGAGTTAATCTATAACAACTCATGTCAACATTATTGCTATTAAGCCATGCAACTGCTGACAACGTCTGCTCATCAAAATCAGACGCTACCAAAATAATTCTTTGCTTTTCATTGAAGTTCTTCTGTGCGTCATTGACCTGAAGGAACTCATTCAACTTACGACTACCAAGTTCAAATGAAGTTAACTCTCCAAGTTCAAACTCACTCCTATACTTTTCAATGTATGGAGCATAAACTTTTTTTACCAAATCGTCGGTCTTTTCAATTGTTGCATAGCTCGCAGCATATCTTATTGCCTGAAACTCAAAAGCTTCTCTGCGATGCTCAATATCCTTGCGATCTCTCTTAATTTCAATAAGCACAATATTTCCGTTGTTATCCACCGCAGTCAAATCACTTCTTCCGTTTTTTTCATTTCTAACTTGCCTGCCAACAATAAGCATAGATTCCTCTTCATCACAGATCATATCAATGCTGTTTCTTAAAATTTCTTCTATGTCATTTTCCGTCATATTTAGTTCTGAAAAAGTGACCGGTTCTATTCTAGCAGCTTGTTTTCCTTTAATATTGTACACCGCCTACCTCCTTGACATAACCATAATCAGTTTATACAGATTTCTTCATTTTCAATATAGATATTGAAGATAATTAAGCTGTATAAAAATCTATTATCTCTCTGATATTTAAGTATTCTTCAGATATAACTAGATTTTTATTTGTGAAGTTAAATTGCGGATCCATTTTAAAATGAATTTTACTTTCCCTTGTTTCTCCTGGAAGTATCAATGCGGAATGTGTCTTAGCATACTTAATTGATTTAGTAGGACCATCACGATATTCATTCAAAAAAATATAATATGCTATTTGTTTATAGTCCATCCCTTTAATTTCCGTGTAGTATTTAGCATCAAATATTAATTGAGTATCTTTCTCAGTATAATAATAGTCCGGTGTAAAGTAATGGTTGCGGTTTGCTGCATTGGGTCTAAAAGAAGGTTTAGAAAAATTGATTTCTTTACTTCTTCTACCTCCAAAAATAATCTTATCGCTCTGAACTTCTTTGAAATATACTCTTAAATAATCCATTACCATGTCTTCCCATATACTTGAAAATGCATAATGTTTTAAATAATAACTTCCACCTTCGCGTAATTCTGAGAAAAAATTAATCAAATGGTCAATTAAAATTAATAGATTGTCTTTAAAAGTTTGCTGTCTTAACAAATGCAGATTATCAATAATTAACCCTTTATCATCAAAGAAAAATGATTCAGAATAATCTCTATCAATTTTTTCGAATTCAATAAAAAAACCAAACTTATCAATCGTATAATTTATTGCGAAAATCATGCACTCAGTTAAAAGAGCTGAGTAGTAATATTTTTTCTCATAATATATTGGAAACATACTAAACTGATTGTTTGATATGAATTTGTCAGATAATCTAATTGTTTCTTTCCAATTTACCTTCCCACCTATATTTGGTTTGATATATTTCCTGTCTTCAAAGTGCAAGCCGAACCTTGTATAGTAATCATAAATTCCAAAAAAAGATGCAAAAGGATAATTACTCTTAAATTTTTTTCCATATTCACTTCCCAGGTATAAATCAGGCCTTCTTTGTATGTGTTTTGAAATAGCATCAAATAATTTGCTTGAATCTTTGTGAATTTCATCGACCTTGAAGTTTTTGGGAAATACTGAAAACACATTATTTTCACCATTGACTAAAAAACCTACGAAACTAAGAACAAATTTATAATCATCCGTAGGTTCTCCAGTGTTATTGTCGATAATATAATTCTTTCTAAAATCGTTATCATGTAATTCAAAACCTTTTTCTAATAATACGTCGTGATCGAATTCTTCTCCATCTCTAGAGTAGTCAATTATCATTGAAGCACCCCCTCTTAATAAGGGTATTTAGTTAAATTTGCTCTTAAGAACTTTTCAATAAAATCGTCACTAAACACCTTCTGGTCTCCATATTTTGTGTATAAATCATCGAAACTTTTAATATCTTTATGAAAAAGTTTTTTAGAGTTATTAAAGGAAGAATTCCCTTGTACGTCTTGCCATAAGTACAGAAGTAGTTTATTACGCATTATACTATTAATTTTTATTGTAGCTCCTTGAGCTACAGTTGCATTTGTTGAATATGAGTCTGAGACTAACTGATCTCCAAAATCAACAAAAAACTGCCCTAATTGTTTATCTTCACTCTTACCCATACCATTTTCTTTGTCTGTTATGAACATATTCAAGGATGTATAAAATGATTGCCAGTTCGTTACAAGATTATTAGCTGGCACATTATCTATCGAAACTTGAATTTTAGCATTATTTAATTTAGAAAGCCTATTACCAGAACTATCAAATACCGGTCTGCTTGTTATATATTCCCACTCAAAACGTCTCTTAAATGCAGTATCCATTGGAAAGACATTTTGGTCATTAACATTAACAGTTCCAATAATATTAAAATTCGATGGAAGTGTGATTTCATCTGTAGTTAGCTGAATAATTAAATCTGATATATTTTTATTTCGAATTGGATACTTGCTTTTAAAATAAGCATCCCTATCCAACAATTGAAAAATATCGCCAAAGATGGCTGCAACATTACCTCTGGACATTTCTTCGAGGATTAGATATACATTTTGACTTGAATCATTGTATGCTTCTATTAGTGCTCTCGTAAAAGGTCCTGGATTAAATTTGAATTTCACTGTACCTCCAGATGAACTTGCTTCTGGAAGTAATTGTCCTATAAAGTCTGAGTATGTATACTCAGGATGAATAGTAACCCTAAAAATTTTATCATTACTAACGGTCCTTAATTTCTCTTTAACATAGTAACTCTTACCAGTTCCCGGTGCTCCAAAATATATTATTTGCTCGTACACTATTCTTCACCCCTTAGCATAATTTTTTTTATAAATTGAATTAGTAGAGAAAATCTATGGAATTTATCATCATTTTCGCTAAAACGGGAAATATTTTGATTATAAAAATCTTCAAGCAAAGTGTAATCGATTGCGTATCCATTTTCCCACGACAAAACAATAATGGGTATTATTTCCATCCAGTAAAACTTTTCTGAACTGCCTTTAAACTGATATTCAGGACCAGTTCCATTCTTTAGAATTAGGTAGTCTCCCACAATTAGTTTATCTACCTTAATTTTTGTTACTTCATTTATCATATCTATCTCAAAATAATCTGATGAGTATGATGTATTACCAGGCACAAAATCTCTCTCAAATTTTACTAAGTAGTCTTTAATATTTTTAGGAACATTTTTCAACTCAGTATTTTCCTCAAATACTTCAACATATTCAATATTTGATGCAATCATTCCAGCTATTTGTTTAATTATTGTCGCTGCTGTTATTCTATTGTTTAGGAAATTTATAAAATAAATTGGATGATTTGCAATCGTAAAACTCGGTGAAAAATTAAACAATCCCATGAAGTCAATTAATTCTGGAAAAATAGACTGAGAAATGATATTTCTACCCTTGACTTCATAATCTGAAAGAAATACATAAACTACAATTTTTCTGGCATACCATTCGTTATCAGATTCCCAAACATAGTACTTTTTATCGATAAAATGATCTTTTTGTAATTCTTTGATAACGATATCTTCAACAATTACACCTGCATATTTCCCGATTTTAAGGTGAGGAAATTGGTCTTTTATATCTAAATACTCTATGTCACTCACTTTTAGTTTAGGATTATGATTATTTATGGAATCAATTATTTTTTGCTCCATATACTGCTGTTTTGGCACTGTGTTCGGAGGAGAAACACTGCTGGAAATAAATTTTTCAGGAAAACCCAAACTTGATAAAAGTAATTTTCGCTTCATTCTTCCACCTCATCTTCAATTTCAACTTAATAATTTTTTATTAATACTTCAGTTCTAGGATATTTAATTCCCGTTTTACCTATCTCAATAACCTTAAAACCATGTGTATTTACCCACTCAATTAGAAGGTTATGTCGTTTACCTCTATGAAAAAGCACGTTAGAAAGCATAAAATTATGACCTTTTTGATGAATGGAAAGTAGAAATTTTAGCAACGCTGATTCTTTGTCTGCATCCCAGCCATCTAATCCTCTTTTTCCATCATTGTACTCTGCTTTCGTAACGAAATATGGAGGATCAAAGTAGAATACAGTGCCTTGCGGAAAATTATCTAATACTAAATCTTCATATTTTCCAAGCATCATGCTGTAATTAGGTGATTTTACCATAAAATTAATAATTCTTTCTTTAGTTCCTTCATTAAATTCATTATTACCAACAGGTGTATTCATTTTTTTTGAGTTATTAAATCTAATCATATTTTGAAATGCATATATCTGAAGTGTAAATAGATTAATACTTGAATTATCACTATTATTGTAATAATCTCGAAGCTCTAAATATTCATTTTTTGCCTTTTTCTTCAAGCTAAACTCGTTTACTATTTTTCCAACTTTGTCTATTAATACTTCTCTGTTCTCATTAAGTATCATCTCAACAATGCCATAAACATAAGGATTGTATTCATTGTAAACAACTTCATTCAACGCGAAAACATTCGCACCAACATTAAATGCCCCTCCCATCGCATCAACAAAAGTCCCAACATGTTTAGGAAGCTCTTTGAAAATGGCAGGAAGTAAGACGTCTTTACTTCCAGAATAATTTAATGGTGATTTATTTATTCTCATGTCTTTTCTAAAATAAATGATTACTTCTTTAAGCTTTTTACCATTCCCTTTATAACTAGAATTATTTGTTGAGTATTCTCTGTACTCATTCGTTTCAATATAGACATTGTTATCTACAGCAAATATTTTTGCTAAATTTACAAGTTCATCAATTGATAAGATTGATTGATTGCTGTAACTTACAAGTACATGTTCAAATTGAATTTGCCTAAATAGATCTTCAAATTCATAAATAACTTGTTGTTTATTTGAGTAAGCTGATAATTCCCTTTTAACACGTCTTCCTGTTTTACCAAAAAGCTCGGGATAATCATATCTTGCTACTGTTTCCAAAAGATGATATGAATTTGTGTATTGTGTCGTGGTGTAGGGGGGATCAATGTATGCTATATCTCCAGTAATTTTTCTAATGAGATCGTTTGTGTTATCACAATAAACTATGTTATTTTCATGAATTTGTTCACATTGTTTCATATCTAGCGGTTCTAACACAAATTCTTTCATTGCTCTGGATTCCCAAAATTTCAGAAAAGCTTGGTAGGTCCCTGTCGTATTTGAAACTCGCGGAATGCTTTCAATTAGTGAAGATAGTAGATAATAGTATTCCTTTTCATTTATTATTCCTGACTCATAAAAATCCTCAATATCCAATCGCATACCATCAATCTTTATTGCATTCTCCTCGGTTAAGTACATCCTTTCTCCAACTGGTGTATAATTCTTATATACAAAAAAATAGTCTTGTGGCTTATATTTCTTTTTGTTTAACCATTCGAATGGTGACATATTATAACTTTTGTGAAAAACCGAAAATGCAGGCGGAACATTATTTAATAATTTTGCTTTGCTTATTACTTTTGAAAAATACATGTAATCATTAGATATAATCTGGTACTCAGATTTAAAATAATCCCCAACAACACCTGTACCCGCAAATAAATCGGCAAATGTTTCTCCATTCATTTCATATTTATTGATAATATCTTCAATGAAGCTTAATAGTCTTGTTTTGTTTCCTAAATATCTCACGTTTTCACCTTCTGTATAGTTTTCTTTTTATGTTATTTTTTTCTTTGATCCTCAGGTTTTTTAGCATCTTTAGGAATAACCCATACTATTCCCACTTTCATGGCCCCGTCAATACGACCTTCTGAACAAATTATTTGGACTCTTCTTTTTGAAATTTTCCATTTATAAGCCGCTTCTTTTGCAGACATATATTCCATACTAAAACTCCTTTCGAAGCTAAACTATCATTACTATTATATTCCCAACTGCGAACAATTGCAATTGGGAATATAAAATTGTAATGTAATGTATTTGAGATTCTTTTGCTAAAAAGTTGAACCTCTAAAGCAAAACTACAGTTGCATGTGTGAGTGCAATCCAACTTTTTTTCCTCATCACGTTAAAACACACCCAAAATCTATCACTTTACCCTCAATCAAAAAATAAATAGACCCCTGAAAACATCATAAATACGCCATTTTCAAGGGCAACTACATCTATTTTCTTGTCAGCAGACAGACGGTCTCCACATGTTTTGAGATGAGTGGATAGCTGTCAAAGGACAATTTCCATTTTCCTTTTTTACTGAATTCTCTTTGAGGGAACATATCCACTGTGGGCTTGCGTATGTGGGAAGATATCGAAATTCTCTATTGCTGTTAAAGAAAAAAGATTCTAACAAGGACTACTGTTGAGTTAGCAGTAATAATTGCACCTTCTCCATTTTTAACACCCGGCATTATGATTACATTTTGACCTATCCACACATCATTGCCAATCACTGTGTCACCCTGAAAAGGAAGTTGTTCTATTGCAGGGGTTACTTTTTCCCATCCACCGGTAGAGATATTAAAGGGGATAGGTTGTAATTTCATACATCCTATGAGTTGCTCCATTCATGATAAACATAACACCCTCTGCAATAGCGCAAAATTTACCGATGATTAGCTTATCTCCAAGAAATTCATAGTGGTGCTCTATATTATTGTAAAATTCCTCAGGAGACTTTTTCATCATCACTATAGTAAGTGTATTCACCAATCTCTACATTGGGTTTTTCGATAGGTTACTTATAGAAAAAACCGTTTTGATATTTTTATTTGGGTATAATTTTTTCTTATCTGATCCTAACATAGGATATAACTCACTCTCATATTTTTATATATTTTATTGTGTTTTATATGAATTATTATTTTGATACCACAGCAAAGCATCCTTTTCTAGTTGCTTTACAAATGCATCCTTACCAGCGCAGTAGCCTTCAATATCCTCCGGGAACCGATTAGCCAGTTTCATCTTTAATTTACCATACTCTAAAGCGATGTCAGGATGTGTACGCAGAAAGTTCCTTACTGCTATGTGCCTAGTAATATTTTTGTGACTGTTTTGCTCAAATATATGAATTTGGTGTGTCCTGTTATCGCCACCTTTACGGAAATATCTCCGCCCTTTAATACCAAACTCACCCATACACTCATACCCAATGGCTACAAATTCTTCGTTATGCTTATCAACCAAACTAATATTTGTCACTACGGGCATTATATCTATGATTGGTTTAGCATGTAACCCCTTAACTGCTGTACTGCCAATATGGTAAATCTCCACCAATATATCCTTCAATATGTTACTTATCTTCTGTGATTCATTTTCATACTCTACTTCCCAAAAGGGGTCGTACGGAACAACTCGTATAAACAATAATAACCCTCCAATCTCTTTCTCAACAAATAACGTTACGACATTATTAGAAAAAGTCTTTATACTCTTTAACAATGGAGTCGCCAGCCAGAATAGACTATATTGACCAGCGACTACCTTAAATTTAATGTTTCAGATTTATTTTCTTATCACTAATTTCATAAACCACATCAGCCACATTATCGAGTAGCCGTTTGTCATGGGTGATAAACACTATAGTTCCAGAATACTCCTTCATTAATATTTCCAAAGCCTCTAAGCTTGGTATGTCAAGGAAGTTGCTGGGTTCATCCATTAGTAGGATGTTATATCTACCCATAAGCATTTTAGCTAACAATAATTTCATAATTTCACCACCGCTTAAAACAGCTAAGCTTTTTCCTATGTCGTTTTGTTTAATTCCCATTGATGCTAACACAGAACGAATTTCTGAAACATTGTAATCACAATCCTCCTGCATAAATTCCAAGACTTTTTGATTACTGTTGTACTTGTAACCATTTTGTGCAAAGTATCCTATTTTGGCCTTAGGTGAAATAGTAATTCCATCTTCATGATTTAAGATCATTTGGATTAAGGTTGTTTTTCCTGTTCCATTACCTCCAGTTATCGCTACTTTTGCTCCTAGCGGAATTTGAAAAGATGCATTTTCAAACAGTGCCTTATCCCCAAATATTTTATTAATTTCCGCACCGACTATAGGGTATGGATTATGGAGCTCCAATGCTTTACTTTGCCTGAAACGAATTCTGCGAATGTCTTCCGGAGCTTCTACTTTTCCTAAGGCCGCAATCCTGTGCTCTAGGGATTTAGCGGCATTATGCATCTTTTTTTCCTTACTTCCTATTGATTTTTGATGAGCTAAACGCCCTCCGCCTTCAGTACTTTTTTTCTTTGAAGCACCTTTTGCCTTCTGTTCTATTTTACGAGCCTGTTTTCGCTTTTCCTCCGCAGCCCTTTCCAATCGGGCACGTTCCGCAATAAATTGTTCGTATTCTGCAGCTTGGCTCTTACGTTCTTCCTCTTTCTGACGAAGATAATCAGAATAGTTTCCCCAATACTCAGTGATTTTGCCATCTTTCAGTTCCCATATTTTATCTACTATTTCATCAAGAAAATAGCGGTCATGGCTAATAACTAACAGTGCACCTGTAAAATATTTTAGCTGTCCTATTAGAAAATCAATTCCTTCACGGTCTAAATGGCTCGTAGGTTCATCCGCTAAAATACCATGAACCTGTGCCGATAAGGCCTGTGCTATTTTAAGCCTTGTTTCTTCACCACCGCTCATGGTCTGTATATTTAATTGCTCAACACCTAGCTTGCCTACAAGTGCAAAATCTTTTTCCTCCTGCAGAGTTACTTCGTCCAACTGGGGAATATAGGCAAGTTCACCCAGACGATTCATTTTACATCCTGGGGGAATTAATTCTCCTAAAAGTACCTTGAGTAAAGTGCTTTTTCCTGCACCATTTGCTCCTACTAAACCAATACGGTCATAATCATATACTTCTAATTCATTTATATCTAAAACATCGCGTCCTTTGAATTCCACACGAATGTCTTTTGCTTTTAATATTAATTCCATAACATTTCCTCCTGTCTATAATCGCATGCTTTCATTTGCTTGTACGCAGGGAAAACCCTGCGATTTTAGCAGGAAGAATTACATGAAAATAAGATACATAAATATCCCTCCAATATTGTTTATTTTAAATCTAATTTTCTAACCTCAGTTATCATTGGGCAAACTATAGCAATGCCAATAATTAAAATACCTGATAGTAAAAACCAATGATTTACACCGATTTTATCAGCAAAGAATCCAGAAAGAATTAACCCAATTGGCATAGCAAGTGACATGATACTTCCGGTCAAAGAAAATACACGTCCTAAATATTCAGGCTTAATTTTCTCCTGAAAAAGAGCTGTTTGCACACCGCTATAAAATGGCACCGAAAGCCCCATTATTGCACAGCAAACTACAAATATTACAAATCCATTTGGAGGAAGTATTCCCGAAACGGCTAAACTGGCCCCCATTATAAAAAATGAACTAGTTATTAGTAATACACGCTTTTCGAAGCTCCCTAATCTTCCTAACAATAAGCCTCCTGCTAGCATTCCAAAGGCAAAGGAAATTTCCGTAATAGAAATATGCACAGGTGTTCCATTAAAGTATTCCATGCTTATTAAAGGAAATAGTGCATTAATTGGCATATAAACAAAAGTATATAGTGTTCCTAAGAGTAATAAGGCAAACAATCCTTTGTTTTGTCTCAGAACGACAATTCCTTCTTTCATTTCTCTTATGAAATTTGGTTCCAAACTTTGCACTTGATTACCCAGCTTAGGTATACGTACAATTGCTACCGTAATAGATGCAATCACAGCACCCAATACGTCGATGGCAATAATAGCATTTAAATCCCAAACGGAGTATAAGAGTGCTGCAACTGCCGGACTAACAATATAGCTTATAGACTGCAAAGACTGACTATAGCCTGCGCATTTCGTTAGCTGTTCTTCTGGTACTAAAAGTGGTGTAACCGCATTGAGCGCTGGGGTATGAAAAGCTGTTCCAATGCTACGGATAAACAATACTATCATAACCATCCAGACAGGTAGCTCCATATAGAATGCAACAATAGCAAGCACTGCACCAGCTGCTGCGATAATTAAATCGGCACCAATCATTATCTTCTTCCTATCATGACGATCCACTAGCACACCAATGGCAGGCCCCAAAATCGCATAGGGTAAAAAACCTACTAATGAAGCCATAGACAAGACCATCGCAGATCCTGTTTTTTCTGTAAGGTAAAAAATAATCGCCATTTGCAGGATGGCACTAGTGATTAATGATACTGCTTGCCCTGCCCATATTGCATAAAATTTTCGTTTCCAATTGTTGTATTTTTCCATTTATATTATCTCCTGCATATTATTTTGCTTGAATTTCTATTTTGAATAGCATTCTAGGCAATAAAAAATGCAGGCCAAACCCCACAATGTGGCTTTTGGTCTGCATACATACAATTTGGAAACATTCATATTAAAGACATAGTTAAATAAAGGTATAGTTAAATAACCAATATCCTCACCGTAACTAACGAATGCTCAATATCGTATAAATAAGCACAACAAAAAAGCCTATCATCGGGGATAGATTCTGCTTTTTTTATTGCCAGCTTATCTTAAACGCATTGAGGCTGTCATAGTTTCGGTTCCTCCTACATCTTTATTTATATCAATTTATAGAATAACACAACAAGATGATATGTTCAATATAAAAATTATGGAATGAGTCTCATACTTCCAATTCGATGCCAGATTTAAAGGTTATGATAAAGTGGTCTTCATAGACTGTAACGCTCTGGATTATCTTTCTCACAAGCTTATCGTCGTACTCTAAGGTACGGAATTTATTATTGCGGATAAATTCAATCAGCTCATTGATTCGCTCGTTCTCGCCACTGAGGGAGGCATCTTCTACTAAAAGGATCTGTCGCTTGTCTCTCAGCTCATCAATCTCATCTGCTAGGTGTTCATAGTCTTGACCCTTGTTCGCCAGCTTGATAAGTTCTTTTTGCTTTTCCTCCAGTAAGTTGTTAATCTCTGAAATTTGGTATTCTGTGGTTTCACCAATCACAGCATGAATATTCTCTTCCAGGGTCTTTATCATGTTGTTGCCACCTGCAAGCAGCTTATTAATTGCGGTCATTACAGCACCATAGAGTTCATCTTCTTTTACGGTTCGGTTCTTACAAACTTCAGGACCTTGCTCGATTCTAGTCACACATCGCCAGACAAATTCTTTTCTGCCGTGAATATTCCAATAGGTTCTCCTATAAATATCGCCACATTCTCCACAGAAGGTAATGGCACTTAAAGCGTACTTGCTACTATAAATGCGTTTGTTCTTGCCTTCTCCTGTGTAGATATTGCTTCTCCGATGAATTTCTTCTTGCGCCTGCAAAAATAACTCTTTAGGAATAATCGCCTCATGGCTATTTTCAACATAATACTGGGGAAGATGACCTTCATTTTTCACTCGTTTCTTGGTCAGAAAATCTACTGTGACAGTCTTTTGCAGAAGGGCATCTCCGATGTATTTTTCGTTTTGAAGGATCTTCTTAACCGATTCCGGTCGCCATCTTGGTTTTCCTGCTGCTGTTAAAATACCATCCTTTTCAAGGCCTCGACCAATGCCTACTAGACTCTGACCTTCAAGGTATTCTCGGTAGATGCGTTTGATAATCTCAGCTTCTTCGGAGACAATAATTAAATTTCCATCTTCATCTTTCGTGTAGCCCATAAACCGCTTATGGTTGACCTGCACCTTTCCTTGTTGGTATCGGTACTGTAGCCCAAGCTTAACGTTTTGTGAAAGGCTCTGGCTTTCCTGTTGTGCCAAAGATGCCATAATAGTCAGCAAAACCTCACCTTTGGCATCCATGGTGTTGATATTCTCTTTTTCAAAGTAGACGGATATGTTCTTATCTTTGAGCTGTCTAATATATTGAAGGCAGTCTAGGGTGTTACGTGCAAATCGGCTGATGGATTTAGTAATAACCATGTCGATGTTACCATCCATACACTCTGCAATCATACGATTAAATTCGTCACGCTTTTTAGTGTTTGTACCGGAGATACCATCATCTGCAAAGATGCCAGCAAACTCCCATTCATTATTTTTCTTTATAAACTCTGTATAGTGTGCGACCTGAACCTCATAGCTAGAATTTTGTTCTTCTGTTTCTGTAGAAACACGGCAATAGGCAGCAACACGAAGTTTCTTTATCTTTTCTTTTGCGGCTGTACTTCCTACTCTTTTACGAGCAGGAATAACCATTATATTTTTCTCTGTCACTTTATTCCTCGCTTTCTATCAGACTATATAAGTATTCTGCTCGTTCAAAAGGATCAACTGGCATCTTATTATCTGCCTTTTTCATTTTGAATCGTTCTTTGGGAGGGGGAGAGGTGAAAGCGGCAAGCTCTACCACTCGTCCTAAATCCTTTGCACGTTTATCTCTAACTTCTTCAGCTTTATCAAATATCTCTTTATCAATAATTGCTGGATACGTATCATTTCCAAGGTAGTTGACGTTTTTCAAAATGCGCCCCATCACAGAATGTGTCTTTTCAATACCTGCCTGTTCGCCAGCCACTGTAAGGGATAGTCCTGATATGTATTTCTCAAAGAATACCTTTACTTGACCTGCTGCCTTTTCATCGACAGTAACCACTCCATCTTGAATTTTGTATCCATATGGAATATATGCCATTTATCTCACCACCTTTTCTTTCAGGGAAAGACCGCATTTCAAATTGAATGTCAGCTCATCCCTGGAATTTACAATGATGTTCACTACAAATTCTTCAAATAGTTCTTCCGTGTAGTCACCATTAAAATTATCTGCTGACACATAATTAATGAGGTCCTTTATCTCGTTTGCTCGCAAAACCCCACTCGCGGAATTTGATACAAGGTTTGTTTTTTCGGTTGAAAGATTTTTCATCTCACTATCTAAAACATTTCGTTCCTGATTAAAAAGAGCTGGCTCAAGGAAACCTTTGGCCATCAGTGTAATAAGGGTGTTGCGTTCTTCCATGAGTTGCTCCATTCGCTTATCAATAGCATCCATTCTTTCACGGTCGCTTTCTTCATCGATTTGGCTAATTGATTTGAAAAGTGGCTCTAGGATTAGCTTGTTACTGAAAGCAAGCTTGTTCATCATGGTGGTAAATGTGGCTTTTATTTCTCCATCTCGCAGAAACAACATGGAACAGCTCTCTTTGTCTTCGATGTGACCGATGCAACTCCAAGCAATATAACTCCTGCCAACTGAGTAGTTTGTCTTTCTCCTAAAATTGCGACCACACTCTCCACAGACCATCTTGCCACTTAGAGCATATCGGTTGAGATAAACGTTCTTTTTCATGCCCTTGCACTTCATCTTGGCTCTCTCATCGATGAGATCTTGTACCTTAGCAAAGTCTTCTCTGCTTACAATAGGTTCATGATTATCCTTGTAGTAGTACTGGTCTTTTTCGCCTGTATTTGGATGGCGATTGTAGTTACTATCGGTGTAAGTCTTTTGAAGTAGGACATCACCCATATATTTTTCGTTTCGAAGCATGTCTATCACCGTGCCTGCACTCCAGTGATTACCTCTACTTGCAGGTATTTTGTCTTTGTTCAAACCTCTTGCTATAGTACCTCCACCTTTCCCTGAAAGGCACTCTGCAAAAATACGTTTGATGATTTCTGCTTCTTCTGGGACGATTACCATTTCACCATCTATATTGGTATATCCATAGGGTGGAGTACCTACATAACTGCCGTTTTGAAATCTCTTTTGAATGGACCATGTTGAGTTTTGTGAAATAGATGCAGACTCTTCTGCAGCAAACCCTGAAAGAATAGAAAGCATCAGTTCACTTTCCATATCACCCGTATTTAGATTCTCTTTTTCAAAATAAATATAAACACCGATATCAATCAGTTTTCTTACTAACTCTAGACAATCTACTGTATTACGAGCAAAGCGGCTGATTGATTTGGTGATAATAAAATCAATCCGACCTTGCTTACAATCTCGTATCATACGGAGCAGTTCAGTCCGTTTCTCCATCTTGGTGCCGGAGATCCCTTCGTCATAATAAAGCCCAGCAAATACCCATTCTGGATTAGACTTAATATAGCGCTCATAGTGTTCACGCTGTGCTTTAAGGCTTTCAAGCTGTTCATCACTATCGGTTGAGACCCTGGCATAGGCGGCAACCCTAAGTTTCGTATTAGGTAGTTGTCCCTGGGGCAGTTCATCTATTTTTGTTATCTTTTTCATCATCTCACCTCGCTTTCGCCCATTACATACATCACTCTAAAAGCTATTAATAGCAAGCTTTTTAGGACATAATCTCGGCTAAACGGGGAGAGAATTTCTGCCTGTTCAAGGCTGATATTTTGTGTAATTCATCCGCTGTTATTTTGCCTTCTTTATATAGGTTTGCGACAATGCTCTCCGCTATGTGAAAATCATATTCCTTTTGTAATTCTTCCTCTGTCATCTGCTCGGTCTTACCCTTTAACGGACAACCATCTTTTACTTCATAAATGTTCATAGAAAAACACCTCCTACCTAGTAGCCATGGCAGGAGGTGAAATCTGATGATTTCTTTAATCTTTTTGATAAAAGTCACATTCATAGCCATCGGCATCAAGGAGCAGCCCTTTCGCCCAAGGTGGCACTTGACTCATCTGTTTACATATTTCAGTAACCGATATTTGAGAATCGGCTTCAATAATGACTTCATCATGGACATGAGCCACAATACGATAAGTACTAAGCATCTTCATTGAATACATCAAAATATCACGGGAGATGGCTTGAACAATATTCTCTACAAACTTAGGACCGTAACTTTCAAGACGCTCCCATTTCTTTGTTCCACCTACCCCTTCATAGGTCACAGACTCACCACCAAACTGATTCTCACCAATTCGAGGTTTTACATAGGCAAGCCTTCTGCCAGAGGGAAGAACGATAAAAAGCATGCCACTAAAACAATGAAACTCGATGCCATGGGTTTCTTGTGATTTGTTTTCCTTCACGCATTGTTTAGCCGCCCGATCTACATCCCACCAGAACTGTGTGATGTTGGGATTAGACATTCTCCAGGCATTCACAAGCGGTTTTAATTCTTCCTCTTCAAGCCCCATCTCTAATGCACCCATGGCTTTTAGCGCACCAAGAGAACCACCATATCCAAGTGCCAATTCAGCAATTTTACCCTTCTGTCTCAAGTGACCGTTCACACCATGCTTTTCAACGGAAACACCAAACATCTGTGAGGCAGATGCACAGTAGATATCACCACCACTAGCAAATACATCCGTTCGCCATGTCTCACCTGCAAGCCATGAAAGCACACGAGCCTCAATGGCTGAAAAGTCAGCCACAATAAACTTATGACCCACTCTAGGTACAAAGGCTGTACGAATCAGTTGTGAAAGGGTATCAGGTATATCTTCATAGAGCAGTTCCAGTGTTTCAACATCACCATTTCTGACAATATTTCTCGCCTCTTTTAAATCTGGCATATGATTTTGAGGGAGGTTTTGTAATTGCACAAGCCTTCCGGCAAAGCGTCCGGTTCTGTTTGCTCCATAAAACTGAAACATACCTCTAGCGCGAGAATCACTACAAACCGCATTTTCCATTGCTGTATATTTCTTTACCGAGGATTTTGCCAGTTGCTGACGTAGCGAAAGAACTTCTTTTAGTTCACCATCGGTTTCCTTAAGTTTCTCTGCAACCGCCTTCTTGCCGAGTGTCTCCATCTTTAGACCGTTTTCAGAAAGCCAGCCTTTCATCTGTTGCACGGAGTTAGGGTTATCGAGATTTGTTATCTGCTGCATGACGGTTAGTAGTTTTTCATGAGATATGTCATCCATGGCGATGGCCTGCTTAACAAAATCCATATCCACCTTTATGCCTCGATCGTTGATTTCTTGGTCGAGATGATACTCAACCCAGATGTCTTCTGGCACTGGAAACTTGATCAATCTTTGTTGTATCTGTATTTCTGCCTCCACATCACGTTTGTTATATACTTTAAACTGCTGCCATTTATCGATTTCATCAGTGGGTAGGTTACGGGTTCTACCACCATTTATTTTTGTTGGAGTACATGGAAGACAAAAATATCGTATCAGGTCTTTACCCTCCGTCAGCTTTTGCTTTTCAAGTCCTAGCACTGCACCTACACCTTCTAAAGAAAGAGGTAAACCCATATAGGCAGACCAAACCATGGAACATTTCCATGAGGAAGGATTTAGATAAGTACCAGTGGGATAGCCCAAATAACGTGAAAGGCATACTCGCTCAAACTGAGCATTAAATGCCCACTTCGTAATGGTTTCATCGGTTAAGGCATCTAGGATTTCTTTTGGAATCTTTTCTCCATTCATCAAATCGATGACCTTAACTTCATCACCGTCAACCGCATAACCAAACAGCATCACCTCAAAATCATCTGCTTCTACGTAACGATAAACACCACTTTTTTGTAGATTGGTAGATGAATAGGTTTCGATATCAATTTCTAAGTTCTTCATAGCTACCACCTTTCCTAAATGAAAAAAGGTGGCAGAGGGAAGACCTCCACCACCGTCAAGTTTATTGTTTCTATTAGGCAAGGAAGTCATCATCGACAAGAGTCGTAAAATCATCTACTGCAGAAGTCTTACCGCCTAGAGGTTCTCCGTCTCTAATTTTTTGAATGTTACCAAGACCACAAGCTACACCTTTATTACCATTTGAGTTGAAAGCATAGAAGTTAAGAGAAACCCTGCCATAACAACCGCTGTATACCTCGCTACGATCCAGTATCGGCTTAACACTTTTGTCTACAATCTGTGGCGCTGTCTTGCTATTCGCATTGATGAAGTAATGGCCTTTATAAGCCTCATCATCACGCTCTACATCACCATCACGCAGCGGTAGTTTAATGGCTGCCTTATTTGGTTTCTTACCACCAAACTTTGCGATACCTTCCTCAATGGCAGCATCAACTGCTGCATGGATAGCATTAATGGTTTCCTTGTCATCCTTTGGAATAAGGACGGATACGCTGTACTTTTCTGCACCACCATTAATAGATACAGGCTCCCATCCGTGGAAGTAAGAAAATCTTGAGTTTACACCTGTGATAACTTTTGTTTTGTTTTGCATATTTGCCATAATATTTAATCCTCCATAATTTCGTTAAATTCGTTTTTAGCATTTACTACGTTAATCGCCGGTCTTTTATCTGAGTTTGGAACAAGAGTCGGCTTACCCGGTGGTTTGAAAATGAGATCACCAAGGAGTTCCTCAAACTTGGCTTTACCCATCAGTTTTTGCATCTCTGTCATCGGAATAAGGCTCTTTCTGTAAATATCCTTATATCCACCTGCTACAGCTTTTTCTGCGATGGCTTCTTCATCTTTATACTTACGAACCGAGCGACCTTCCACAACTTTAAAACCATTCCACTCTTTACCGTGATTGACTGCTGCATCAGTGGCATAGGCAGTTATTTCATTTGCCCATTTGGTAAGGTCGGGAAGAACAAGTAAGATTTCTTCTATTTCAGCATCCGTCAGAAGAGGTGGTATCTTGAATTCTTTCTCAGCAAGTTTTAGTTTTTCTTCGGCTCTAGCCCTACATTTGTTTGCCGCTTTACAGAAGGTACACCATGGACCGGGGATGTATTCACCCTCACCGTTGAAGGCTTTGTCAGCTCTGGGCTTTAGTTCCTCTTCAGCCCAGTCTTTTAGTTCTTCCACCGGTATTGTCCAGGTGCTGACATTCTCTCTTCTAGGCTGAAAGATCGTCATGGACACTTCTTTAATGTCGTACAGGTGATCATAGATTCCAAGTGCTCCTAGGGCATACAGTTTCATCTGTGGATTGTCCACTGCATCAACTAGCACACCCAGTCCATATTTAAAGTCTACGATGTGAAGTCTGTCATCTGAAATGATTACACAGTCTCCTGTCCCAAAACCATCTGGAACATAACAAGAGAAGTCAAGACGTTGTTCAATAAGAACGATAGGATCTGTGCAAGACTTTCTTGCAAGTTCTACCTGCTCCATAACAAAGTCCACGTAAGCATCTGTACATTCCTCCATCTCATCAGAGTTATACTCAGAGATAGGTCGCTGACTTCTCATATGAAGTGCCTTTTTTAGTTTGTGTTCACACAGGTCATGAGCCGCTGTGCCTTCTTTTGCTGCCTCACCACTTTGGTCTTCAAACTCCAGTTCAAGTCTTGCAGAGGGTAGGCAGTTAAGCCACCTGTGGGATGAGGATGCAGATAATATTGCATGATTACCCATTTCCAAGACCCTCCGCATCTTTCAAGATGTCAGAATAATACGCCTTATCAACAGCACTTAACTTGTCTGCACCATACTTCTGAATGAGTCCTCGCACTTCGGCAGTAAACCCAATCTGGCTCTTTTCAGCAAGTACCATACGCACTTTTTCCAGTGGGATATCCGGCTCTTTTACTGGTTCTTGTTCAGTGGCAGCTTTTGCACCTGGAGCAGGATCTCCTTCTGTCATCGCATCGCAAACTGCCTGTATGCTGTCAGCAAGACTTCGCATATCATTGACCACTTCAAGCAGTAATTTTATTTTGCTCAAGGTCAGTTCCTCCTTTCGTCATTTCACAGATAGATAGTTCCTCGATGCTATCTCCAGGAATCACAATCGTTACACGCTGTTTACTCCCTAAAAGAAAGCGAAGAATTCGTTCCCTTACGGACACATTACGGTAGGTAACAAGTCCGCCTGTCTGTGGTTTCTTAGAAACACTAATTTTGAGATTGTGTTTCATATCCATCACCTCTTTTCAAAGGGCGATTTATTTGTTGCCCTCTACCTAGTAGCCACGGGAGGTAATAGAATCTGACGGTTTAGAAAAAAAGAATGCCTACCAAAGAGAAATACTCCTTGATAGGCAATCTTACTAGTTCTTATTTCAAGAGTTCATTGACCCTTTTTTGTACCGAAATGTAGTCATAACCGGCATTTGTAAGTTTGTTTTTTCTTTCTTGTCCGTTACCCCAATCGCCACGAATGACTTCCTTTGCGATGGCATCAATAGACTTTTTACTAGATAGCATTTCATTGACCTTTGATTGCACTGCCACATAATCATAGCCTGCATCCGTTAAGCGTTTCTTTCGTTCTTCACCATTACCCCACAACCCTTGAATGACTTCCTTGGTCAGCGTCTCAACCGATTTCTTTTCTGTAGGAGCAGGTGTGCTTTCTTCTTTGGCAAGATGATTTAGCCCTGCACTTTGGATGATCGCTTTGTAATCTTTATAGGCATAGTTCATATCCAAATTACCTGAGTAACCACTTAGTTTACCTTTGCTTGTGTACTGCCAGATACCGTGACGAAGTGTCGGTTCTTTATTAGACCACTGAGCGACCCAGAAATCATAAGGTGCTAGACGATCCAGTTCTGTCAAATCTTGAAACCAAGAACTAGACGCATAGATACCGGCATAATAGCCTGCATTTTCTACGGTTTCACAAAAGCCTACTAAAGCATCGGTAATGGCTTTCTTGCCACTTGGTCGCTGGTGATAATTATCCTCTGTATCAATAAAAACGGGATAAGAGATGGTCTTGCCTTTGATAATTTCAAGGCATTTCTTCGCTTCTGCTACGCCTTTGGCATTAGTATTCGCACAGCTGTACCAGTAAACACCGATAGGAATACCTCTCTCGTGAAAGGCTTTGTAGTGTTGTTCAAAGGCATCATCCTTGTGCAAACTTACGCCTGTACCGTGACCGGTGTATCCTGCACGTAGAATGACAAAATCAACCTCTTTTGCAAGTTGGTCATAGTTTATCTGACTTGGTTTTTGCCACGTGCTGATATCGATTCCTTTAGTTTTCATGATTATTCCTCCTCGTCGCTCTTGTTATGAAGCTGTTCTAATACATCTTTTAGTTTTTCTGGGATAGGTAGTCCAAGGTGAGCTGAATTTTCTAACAGCGAGATCCCCTCATTTGATAGATAGAAGAAAACAATCGCTGTTCTTAGTACGCTCCCATCACCAATCACATAGACGTCTAAAATATTGGCTACACCCACTAAAACAAAAATCAGCACTTTACGGCTGATTCCGATAAATCCCACTTCACTTGATAGGGTCTTATCAGCGATTGCACATAAGACACCTGTTAGATAGTCGATGACTACAAAGACTAGTAGCGCATATAAAAATCCGTCTGCTCCTCCTAAAAACCATCCGAAGAATCCACCAATTGCTGTTATCACAACTTGGATCCAGTTCCATATTTCTTTCATTTAAAATTCCTCCTTTTGTTGAAATAAAAAGAACACCTACTTTTGCAGATGTTCCTTTGATTACTCTATTTGTTTTGGTAGCCACTCCCAGAGTCTTAAATCCTCCTGCCCTAGTGACCACATACACATGCCTCGAAGTTTCCACCGATAAGCTGCTTCATTTGCCCAGTACACAAGGCTATCCACATCCTGATAATAAAGAATGGAAAATCCGTCACCATCACCTAAGAAAATACGAGATATCCAGATGTTAATATCCCTTGGAATGATGGTGACACTGTAGTCCTTTCCGCACTGGATGGATGGCATCATATCTGAATGAAAAAAATCATAATCTAGGGAGATGCTTTCGCTTCTTGTGGCTGATTCTTCAAGGTCTGCCGTTAAAGTAAACACTTGAAACTCATCATCCCAAGAACAGTTACTTCTTGATAGCCGACCATAAGTTTTAAATGTTCCATCTGGCATAAGCACGTCAAAGCGTTCATAAGGCTCATAGGTCCAGGCATCGCCTAAGCGAAGCAACTGGCAATGGACTTTATTATCCGAACGAATACCTGCATAGCCTGTGACATCCGAGCAAGTGGCTGTAAAGCGCAGTGTATTGGATGCAGAGGAATAGACCCGCACTTGATTGCCACGCTTTCGTATTTCTAGGGTGTAGAAGTTCGGATTTGTTCGAATGTTTGTGGCCGATGTTTTTGAAAAGCTGGTGGCATAACTACCTTTTAAAGTAGAACCTTCATACAGTTCAATACGCTGGCTATCATAATTAAAGCAACAATAAATCGTTCCAATAAAAACACCTGCCTTGCCACTAAAGGTCTCAGGAAAAATAATCTGCGCCCTTAAATGGATGTCTGAAAAATTGTTGTAGTTCCATGCTAACTGACCCTTACCCTCTAGTTGGGAATAGGGTCTATTCATCGAACTGCTTGTATCTTGCCAAACACTCCATTCGCCTGATAATGTTGTCCAGTAGCTTTGGGGGAGAGGGTTATCATCTCTAAAATCCTCATACCACACAAGGGCAGAATCTGCTTTTCTTCTAAGCATCTCAAGCGTCAACTTAAAACCAGTTGCAGGTCCTACCATATCACCATTTACATCCTTGAAATGTCTAGGAGCAAGGGTATATTCTGCTTCACCAACTGATGGCTCCTCAGAAAATGAAGAACAGACTCTAAATCCATAAAACTGTACACCCTTTGCCCCAAGCGAAATGGTGATGGTGTGTGTTCCTGCAGAAAGGCTCACTCCTTTTTTAAGCACCGCCCAGAAAGTCGTTCTCCAATAAGGCCACCACAGTCGGTTTTCAGAAAAATCTACTTCATTTCCATCAAGGGAGATATGAATACTATTCTTATCCCAAAAGGGAAAGCCTAGCTTTACTGCCACATCATAAGTACCTGCTTGAGCAAGCGTAAAATGATACGTTGCTGCACCTTCATCCCCCAGTGTTGTGACGCTATTAGAAACAGAAACAACACCGGAATAGCTATCTGGCATGGCGTCACGATCCACATAAACAGTACCAAACGATGTCTTTTGTTGTTTGCCATAGGCCGTCAGATACTGCCTGCCATTGTAACTTGCAGATAAGAGTGGATAGCTATAGCGAGTGGCATCTTTTCCTTCCATATAGTCGTAGACATGAGGTAAGGCCCAAGGCACTTTATTATCATCATCCCAATAAGCCACGATGGGAATAAACGGTTGAGGAGGCGCATCGTCTGTGAAATTATAGACTCCTGTCATCCAGTATTTTGCCGCATAGTAGGTATGGGACGTTCCTCGGTAGGCTTTGCCTAGGTTTTCTGGTGTGTCATAGATTTGCCAGTTCCAGCCGTAAGCAGGCATCCCAAAGAAGATCTTATCGGGATTCATCACTGTAACGGCATAATCATAAATCCCTTCAAGCCAGCTCCTTGGAGATACAGGTCCCGGTGCAGAACCTGACCAAGCCATACCATAACTCATAATTGATGCGGTATCGCAATAGTGGTCTAAGTCACCGTAAACGCACCAATTCTCACCACCTACTGAACCATTGACACTGGTCATACCTGGAAGGCAAATGTTCATCAGTTTGCTTGAATCATAGGCTTTGATGGTGTTGTAAATGTTTTGAAACATGGCGGTTGACTCAGCATGAGTGGAATAGTCATCGCCTTTTTCTAGGTCAATATCAATACCATCACACCACGGATACTTTTCCATAATGCGAATAAGCTCGGATAGAAACAGTTCCTGAGCGCCATTTGTGTTATCTCTCAATGCTCTGAAAATACTGTTTGCACCATCATTGGCAATGGTCAGTAGCCATTTGATGTGACGATAACGGTTGATGTAGGGGAGCATACTGCTGATGGTGACACCACTCTCAACAATTTCACCTGTAGCTCGTACCTTAAAAGAAAAAAGACCGATGGTATCAATCCGGTCTCCGTATTTCTCTAAAGCTTCATACATTCGTGCATTTCCCATAAAAGTCCACACCATGATTTTCTTGCCTTTTAGTCGTTCCATTAGAATGGTTCACCTCCGTCTTGCATTTCCTGCATGGTAAACAGCACCCTTGCAGATTTCCCTTTTTCAAGGGCCACTTTGTGCTTTGAGTCCCAGGCAGCACTGTACTGATAGAATCCCTCTTTGGGTTCGCTGACTCCGTTTTTGGTACAAGTTCGCGTGGATGCTAGAAGTGCCAAATCAGCATCTTTTTCAATTTCTCTAGGAAAGGATACCTGTTGCCCTCCTATACCTTGACTTAGTTTCACTGTTCCAGCAGACATAGAAAGCTTTGGATAGATATGAATATCAAGACCTGTTGAGGTTTCACCAACATTAAATAAAATAATGGTTTCTTCTGAACGCACCACACCGTTAAACCAAACAGTAGCCTTAATGCTGCCATCTTCCTTTAGTTTTTCTAACCTGCTTTCTGTATGAGGCGCATAACCATTTAGAACAGGCCCTTCTTGTAACTGGAAGTCCGTAAACCAAATTATGCCAGTGCAATCATAGAGGGTAGGTTTTATGCTTACACTCATGACACGCTTATCTTGTTTTTTATTAATGACCTCCGCTAACCTTATAAATTTAACCTTAGCCATCTAACGTCCACCTTATTTCACAGGGATGACCTACCCATCCCGTGACCACTGAACCAGCCTGTAAAAAGAGATCCGTAATATAAAAAGTGCCTGTGCAATTTGTGACACAGACACGAATGGTGATGGATTTTACTTTAGAAGAGTAGCTTTCTGGGAGTATCTTTTCTGATGTTCTTGAAAAATAGGCCACCAATCCACCTCCTTAATACAAATCAATAAATCTTGTTTCTGTCGTTCCATCTTCATATTCAATAACCACTTCAATACCAACCTGTGAGTCGCTACTCAGCTTTTCAAGGTTTTCAGATGCGATTTGTGCCGAGAGCGTGTAGCTAGAGCGATTAGCCGGATAGATGGTCTGAGCCATACTCTTTGTCATATTGGCTACTCCTGTTGTCTTAAAGGATGTCGACCCACTTACACCGTTTTCACCATCTACTTCAAAGCCTGAATTAACCCAGTAAGCCATGCCAGCATCAGCACGAGAATTTCGCAGCAGATTAAAAGGCACCATTTCCCGGATATCATTGTTTGTAACCATACTTGTGCCTTCTAGAGAATCTGCCACGTTATCCCACTGGCTTGCAGAACTACCCAGATTTTTAAGGGTAGTAGATAGTTCTAATACTGTATTCCATGGTTCTTGTAAGTTATATTCTCTTCGTATAACACGAGTTGTCACCGACAGTCCTAAATCTTTATCTTCTACATGAACATAATCGCCAAGCGACCATGCTTCATGCTCATAACCCGTTAACACCGATAAATCCATTGCGTTTAAAACATAAGAGATGTTTGGTTTTGAATACTGAGCAAGCCTCATCTCGGTATATTCTTTCATCTGATAGGGATTGGTAAAGGAAGAACAATCAAGCGTTGATATTCGAACATCAGACGAATAAGTATAGTCCTCCACATATGCCTTTCCTCCATTGATGTCTGCAAAAGTAAGACCCTCGCTACCAATGGCATAGAGCCTTGTTACAAGACTTCTGGTATCAACGACTCTTTTAATGCTCTTCATATTTTTCTTATAGGCGAACAATGCACCACTATCCGTACCATAGACCGTTAAGAGATGGACCAGTCTATTCGGGCAATCAAAGACAAGGTCTCCACCGTGTAAGTCAGCAACCGTGCGAAGGATGGAAAGTGCATTCTTTTCTGTACTCGTCCAGGTTCTTTTGGTTCGCACATTGACTGTGCCTACACTCCACTCTGTTCCTTCTAAGGCATAAGCCATGGAGACTTCAGCAGTTTCTGCATCAAATTTATGCTCTTCTTTTCGCACTGAAAAAGTCAGGTCATAAAACTCTGCCTCAGCATACACTTCAGTCGCTAGATTTCCTTCGCTGTCTTTTGTATCCGTCAAAGTCCTTACTTTGTAGATGTCATCAACAATCTGGATTTTCTTTTCACTATCAATAAATCCCCGCTTGGGATCACGGTAGGGGATCATAAAGGAGAGCGTATCCTCGCCATTGATTTCACCGGTTACCACAATGTTATAAGCATTTTCTAACACAGCCTCCCAAGCCCCATTTGAATCCAGTACGACCGGTCTTGAAAAACCAATCCTTTCATAAGGTGACTTTGGAATGTCATATAGCCTGATATCAATAATTCGTGGAGTCTTACTCGTATCTGTGGTAGTAAGCGTGACTCTAAAACGAATGTATGCCTTATTGGGAGACGTCAGTTTTCCATCAAGTGCGATGGCTGCCCAATCACTCCAATGAACTAGGTCATCGCTTGTTGAGGTTTCTATTGGCCCAACTGCAGTTACCCCAGAAATATATTCACTGGTAACGGAGATCCGACCTGTGCCAGATAGATTACACGTTGCCGGAGCCGTATATAGTGTTCCTTCCGTTGGATAGACACCTTCTGTCTCCCTTAAACTCACAACTCCCGGAATGGTAAGGGCGTCAACAGCACCGCCCATATCACCCCCGTTAGTCAAAAGAGACCCATTGAAATAATCAATCAAATCATCCACTGTAAGACTGGAATCCATATCAAAAAACCAATCATCAAATCTTCCAGCATACCAATAGGCATCCGCATGCATGCCCATAATGATGTCGGCCGTACAAGAAGGGTTTAGTGAGCCTGTAAAGGAATAGGTCGGGGATACCCAGCTTATCTCATTCGTCCTATCTCCTAGTACAATCCATGCATTTTTATTGTTTGGCTCTATGACCATGCAAATAAAATACACACCACCATTGATAAGTGAAAAAGGCGGCGTGGTTGTTTGGTCGAGTATGAGAGAACCACTAGCGTTATAAAGCATGATTCTAGGTCTGCCTGCAAAGAGCGACAGGTAAAAGATTGGCTGACCAGGACCATAGCGCGTATTTAATATGGGGCAATAGGTATTTCCTACCGAATAAGTAGTCGGTATCATCCAACCACCAACGATGATTCGTTCTCCCATTTCAGAAAAGAACGTACCATCATTGGCCACTTTAAGGCAGGTTTTTTCTGTAGCGGGATTGTTGATGTTGATTCGGATTTGTCTCCCTTTTTGGCCACTTAGAAGGCTCGCAGTTGTTCCTAGATAATTGACAAGCTCTATTTTTCTGTCTAACCCAGAAGAGTCTGCAAGATAACCGTTTTCATCTACCGATACATCATTAAATCGCCACAGTCCAGATTTTGCATACTCGATCGGAAACTCTCCCGTAAAATCTGTCTGTTTATTTAAAATTGTTTTTAGTGCCACTGGATCACCTCCATCTACTACCAGCCTTTATTTCAAGCGCTGTAAATACAGCATTATTTGTTGTTATTGCTAGGGTATTATTGCCTACATTGAGACTTGGAAAATCAATCTCCTCTAGGTAAGGCAAAGCGTTTCTTAAGATGATCCCGTTTTCGTCTTCCACATAAGCCGTCATCTTATCTGTATTAATGACAAGTGTTTCTTCCGCCAAAAGTACAGCATTCACTATTTTCATTTCCAAGCCATTGGTTGTAACAGAAATAGAATTGTTCACACCCGATGTGATGATTCCCTTCAAGCGATACATAGGATTGGATTCAACATTACCGGTCTGTCTTGTAATCGAGTGATTGCCTTCGCTTTCTATCAAATAGACCTCATCTGTAATGGCATAGGCAAAAGGGTCAGGACAGAAAAACTTCAAGTTAAAACTTCCTGCAAAACGAATGAGTCGTTCACAGTCCACTTTTTCATTCAGCCTTGCCATGAAATACCTATCTGGCACATCATCAAAAACAAGCTGTCTCAACCCTTGCATTGGATCAAGCCAAGTAGAAATATTATCAAGGGTAGTCACCAGTGCAGAAAAGCTATGCTTAGGATAGATATTACAAGCTACATTGATTTCTCGGTAATCAAAATCAGCTCCAAAGTCTGTCACACCATACTTTCCAGGTACGGTGGTGGTAAAATTACGCATTCCTCCACAGACTTGCCAGGAAGTGAGCCTAGCTTTTAGTCCCATGCTTTTTGAAGAAATATCGTTATATGAAAAACCCATCGGCACACCTCCTTATGTTGTAGAAAATCGACCCTGAGCACGAGAGCCTGTTTGAATTAAGTTATAAAGTTCCTGAGATACCCTTCTGATATCATCTTCACTTCGTACGATCATCTGCTGTACAGTAACCAGCGACCCACTGACACCACCTGGGGAAGAGGTCGCTGCATTTGAAATCACGCCGCCTACAGAAGTATTCACTGAAAAGTCTGTAGGCAAGGATGTACTCATATCGCTGGCAAGACTAGTCATCACATCGTTGATATCCTCGCTCATCATCTCAGCCGCTTTCACAGCCTCATCACCGTTATCTTGGATAGAACCTGCAAGACCTTTCACAAGCATTTCACCAACCCACCCCATCTGTTTCGATGGTGATTTGATACCGAAGAAATCCTTGATGCCAGTCCAAATGCCACTAATCCAACCACTCACTTTATTCCATAACCAAGAAGCAAGGGATTGAATACCCTGCCATAGTCCTTTTACAATGTTGCCACCCACCGTCACGATGGAACCCATGGAGTTTGTAAATGCTCTGACGATGCCGCCAATAATCTGAGGCACTGCTTTTACGATCTCTACCACAATGGTTGGTAAATTCTGAATGAGTGCTACAAATAGCTGAACCCCTGCCATAATGATCTTGTCGATGTTTCCAATCAAGGCATTTACGATACTTGAAATGATTTGAGGGATTGCCGCCACAATGGTGGTAATAATGGTCGGTAGATTTTGAACCAGTGCAACAAGTAAGTCGACACCCGCTTGAATGAGTTGTGGAATCGAACTTAAAATCCCATTTAATATTCCATCAATTATCTGTGGAATCGCCTCTACAATAGCCGTAATAATTTCAGGCAAGGCGGTAACCAGCGATGTTAATAGCTGAATACCTGCATCTATAATCTGAGGAATTGCGCTTATAATAAAATCAATGATTGCCAAAATAATCGTAGGGAGAGCCTCAATTAGTTGCGGAATCGCCTCGAGAAACCCCTGAGCCAAACCAAGTATTAACTGCAGTGCTGCGTCGAGCAGCATGGGTAGATTATCCACTAAACCTTGCACAATCGTAGTAATTGCATTAACTGCCGCAGGAATCAGTTCTGGGAGAGCCTGCCCAAGACCATCCACTAAGGCTGCAATTAACTGAACGGCTGCATCCACTAGCAGTGGTAAGTTTTCAATCAAGGCATTCACAATCGTGAGGATGGAATCAACTGCTACCGGTATTAGGGTAGGTAGTAGGTTCATCAGTGCGTTCAGTACTTGAGTAAATAAATCGGTCACCGTAGCAAGGAGTGTCGGTAACAAATCTGAAATAGCATCCAATAATGCTTCAATTGCTATGGGCAGGGCCTTTACGATATTTTCAATCACTGGGGTAATGTTTTTTACCACAGACTGAAAGGCATCCACCATGTTTTTACTGAGTTGTTCCATATCCGCATCAGCATTTCCAAAACCAACTAAAAGATTTTGTAAAGCTGATTCAAAGGCATTCAAGGATCCTGAAATAGTCTCCTCTGCCTCAAGAGCAGTCGTACCAGCAATACCCATGCTTTCTTGAATGACATGGATGGCAGAAACTACATCGGCATACGAAGAAACATCATACTCAATACCAGAGATGGCCTCGGCATCGGCAAGGAGCCGCTCCATTTCACTTTTTGTACCACCATAGCCTAGTTTAAGGTTATCTAGCATGGTGTAATTTTGCTTAGCAAAGCCCTGATAGGCATTTTGAATGGACTCCATGTCTGTACCCATTTTATTAGCATTGTCAGACATATCGGTGATCGCCATATCCGCATATTTAACGGCTTTTTCTGTATCCCCTCCAAGAGAAGAAATAAGGCTTGCAGAAAAAGAAGTGACGGTTTCCATGTAGTCATTGGCAGAAAGACCTGCCGTCTTATAGGCATTCGATGCATAGTCTTGTAACTGCTGAGAGTTTTCTTTAAAAAGCGTATCCACACCACCGACTAATTGTTCGTAATCTGCATAAGCGGAAATGACTTCTTTACCCAGTTTGACAGCCGCCGCACCTGCTGCAACAGCAACTGCTCCCATGGCAATACCGATAGATTTTAGAGTTGTACCCAAGCCTTTAAACTTAGATTCGGATTTTTCAGCAGAGTCAGCCGCCTCATCAATCTCTTTTCCCATATCATCTGCACTGTCGGTGACATCGTTCATTTCACGGTTCATGTCATCGAGAGCATCTTCAGCATCATCATAATTGGAGTTAGCTTCTTCAAGAGCAGCATTATTGCTACTTAACTCTCGCTCCATATTGTTGAGTGCCGCCTCAGCATTGTTCAATTGAATCTGCCAGTTTTGTGTTCTTCTATCAGTTTCTCCAAAGGAGGTGGCTGCATTTTCTAGAGCCGACCTCAAGGTATCAATTTTGCTTTTTTGGGTTTCAATCTCTTTATTGAGGACTGAATTTCTGGCGGAAAGTGCCTGTACAGACTTATCGTTTTTATCAAATTCTGAGGCTACCAGTTTCATTTCAGAGCCAAGTACTTTAAAGGAACGATTGATATCTGTTAGTGCTTTCTTAAATTCTTTCTCGCCTTCAAGACCGATTTTCAAGCCGAAATTATCTGCCATGCTTTCCACCTCCTTTGTCAGATTCCATCAGGGATAATGTCATCGATAAATATCTCTCTTTTTGGTTTTGCCAGCCCCTGATACTGTTTGTGGCACTCCCACAAGTCTAGTAGCAAACCAAACGGCATCAGCCAAAATTCATCCATGGTCAGATGTAATAGACTGATGCCGTAATATAAAAGCCTCGTAAATAACTCTTCGTCACTTACGGGGCTACTGCGTTTTTTGGGCTTTCCTCACTGAGTACATTTCTTTTTGCACCCTTGTAAAGGGCATTCATTATTGCCTCTTTGTACTCTGCCAAATCAATCGGGCTTGTGAGAATTTCCACCTCATCTTCTGTTAGTAATTCCTTCGGTGCATCCTTGTGCTTGATGTTATAGACAAGGGTACTTTGATTGGCCAGTAAGGTAATCAGCCATACAATCTCTGAAAGTGCCATCTCAACATTCTCAGACTTCATTAGCTTATCGCCTAGGTTTTCAAGACCACCATATCGTCCTGCGATTTCCTTTGTTGCCTTTGTAGTAAGTAGTAGCACATATTCATCGCCACCAATACTAATGCTTGCTGTTCGTTCGTTATCCATGAATTATCCCTCCTTATACTGTGTAATCCGGTTCATAGACTTCTGTATACCAACCGCTGATAACCGATGCCGGTACATCCTTATCACCTTCGGTCACTTCCGCTTTCCATGGATGTTTACCACTTGTATCCGGCTTGTTTCTTCGGAGAACCGTACCTTCAATTGTTGGTGTTGAAAATGTAATACTGTCACCTTTTGTTGCTAGGTTGGTGGCAGGAATACCGAATTTCACTCGGTAGAGCCAGTAGTATTTATACTTGCCATTGGATTTCTTTGCTCTAAAACCGACAGCCACAGGATTCCCGCCATCTTCACTGTTAGAAACCACAACATTGTTCTTATCAACCGTGACACCGGTTAAGGCGGCTGCAGTAGTCGAGCCAATATCATCTACTCCAAGAGAGATAGTGCCATTCTTAAATTCTTTGACGATTTCTGCCGCACCATCATCTGCATAGAGGGTTGCCTCTGCCAGTTCAACAGATAGCTCTGCTGAGATTGCTTTTGCCAGCTGAGTGGGTGTGCCATAGATTTCTTCGCCATTTTCATCATCTGTGATGGTCGCATAATAAAGTTTATCCAGACCAATTGTTGCCATTTTTAATTACCTCCTATTTCATAATGTTTGGCTACATCCACGTTGTAGTGGTAATAGCCCGTATCATCTTCAAAGCCGATGTAGCTCCGTGCGGTTATGGTGAAACTGGAAGCCAACAATAACTGCACCACTTGATTTTTTAACGCTGTATAACTGCCTTTGCTATATATTGAAATCCGTGCCTCTTGAACATCGATGCATGGTAGATTATCCGAATGAAGGTCAAAGCTATCGCTCATCGGAACAATCATCATGTACTTACCAGGGGCAGTATCCGAAAACACACCTGTTTCTATTGGTACATCTAGTGATTCTAAAGCGACTTGTAAGTCTGCTAGAATGCTCATATCTTTTTGACCTCCTCTTCAAAAGTGCTTTTCATTGTCGAGATACACTCAGACTTTGATGCACTTTTAGCTGGTTTCAAAAAAGGTTTTGCAGGCTGACCGTGTTTGCCGTATTCAAGGATATTTGCTAGTTTTGCATTACTCTCTCCATCAGACCTTGGTTCAGAAAAACCTATTTTAATATTGTGGTTTCCGTTCCTATCTAGCCTGACTGAAGTGACACCGAGTGCCTTTTCTAATTCACCCGTTGATCGTGATTCATGCTTTGTACCTTTACCGATTACAGCAGAAAGATTGCTCTTCGTTCGTTTGAAAACGACTTCGCCACCTGCTTTTAGCACCTTTTCGGCAACAGGGTCAAAGTCAGATCCAAGCTTTGAAATCTTGAGCAAAAAATCATCGGGCATCTTAATATCAACTTTTGCCAATACTGCTCACCACCTTCTTTGCCAAAACTTCTGTATACATACCTCGACCTTTTACGTTTTCTACCGAGGTAATATCAAAACGCTCTCCATCACACACAATAAAATGTTCTGTCGTGACCTCAACTCCTGGATTGGCACGAAATCTGAATAAATCTGTAGCCTCTGAAAAAGTAGCCAGGTTAGCCCAGCGTTCACTGCCATGACGCCCTTCCCGGTAGACTCGAATCGAAGCAATCACGATTTCTGATGTTGTCGCAAAGCCTTCACTGTCTTTTGTTTTTGTGATTTTCTTGATATCAGCAAATCCATTCATTTTTCCGAAACTCACAACCAGTACCTCGCTTTCAATTTTTACACCTTCCAATCCCGATCGAGTCTTAATAGTAGGTTGACCGTATTCCAAACCTGCTGACCCGCCTGCACATTATCTGCAAAGAAGCCACCTGTACTGCCATCTCTGCTTTCATAAAAATGAGAGGAAAGCATAATAATGGCCTGCTCTGTAGTCGGTGGCATGGGGTGATCGGTGTAGTAGTTTTCTGGTACATGCTGATAACTCTCGGCATAACTGACAGCAGCGGTGATGAACATCTCTAAGAGTTCGTCATCCGCATCATGCTCTAAAATCAAGTTTGTCTTTACCTTTTGAATTAGTGTCATACCGCTACCATCCTTTCCTTTTTTAATCAGCTTCCATGAGTCCGGCTGTTTTTAGCCTTAAAAGCAAGGCATTAAAATCAGCAACTAAACTTGATATATCTTCTGCCGTACTAGCCGCTTGGTTTTCTGCAGGAGTAAAAGAAGAAGGGAGACCTGTCACGGTTGCTCCCTCCTTAATCTCTAGCGTTCCACCGATAACGGTTTTGTCACCGCCTTGTTCGGTATAGTTATTAGCTGAATAACTCATCGTGCCACCTCACTAGGCTTTCTGCTGAAGCACTTTTATGGCTTCAGGCAAGACAAGTTTGCCGTCTACACGTTCTTTCGCAACAAAACCGACCATGCCATTACCAGCAAACAACTCACGAAGTTCTGCAAAGGAACGAGAACCACGATCTCCAATGTTGTAATAAGACAAATCGCCAAAGATAATGGTCTTAGCACCTGCCTCAATAGTAGGCATATAAGCGGATGTATACACAGGATAGCCCAGTAGTTTATCTGGTTCACCTGCAACAAGAGCTGCTTGCCACATATAGGCTCCGTTACCGTCCTTTAGTTTTCTAAGGGCTGCAATGGTCTGGTCATTTAAAATGAACACGGCATTTTTACGGTAAGGACGCTTCAGTGAATACACCAAGTTAATCACTTCGTCAGCAGTAATAGCCGTTGCGGATGCTGCGGTCACACCGACTTCAGCACCCCCACTTGCAGCCAGAATGCCCAGTGGTTTTCCAGTACCATTGCCATTAATAAAGGCATCTTCCTCGGCATTAGCCAGAGCCTTATAAAACTCCTCAATGATGTAGTTCTCCAGTTGGAAGGCATTGTCATAGAGCAGTTCCTCGGTAACCTTTACAGCTACATGAAGTTTGTGGGCATCCAGATTGATTTGAGAGAAGGTTGCATCGCTAAAGGTCAGTGCCTCACCCTCATCAATCCATGCAGCCGCAGGTTTTGTGGCCGCTATATTGATTTTTCGCTCACCAGATGTCGTAATGGTATGGCCTAACTTACGGATGATATTTTCGTCTTTCAGCCCATCAATCAGTCTCGTGTCATACTCTTCTGGAACCAGATATCCACCATCAGCATCAACACCTTCTTGCAGGACATTGGATACATTACGAAAGTTTGAACGAAGAGCTGAAAGCATGGCTGTTTTATAAGAATCAGCAGCTCTCCCAGTCTTAACCTCATCGTTATCTAATCGTCCATTCATCGGATTTTCAATGATTGGCTTGCTGACAGGTTTTTCAAGTTCAGCCTCGATTGCTTCACGTCTTTCCATGCGATGGATTTCATTCGTGAGTTCAGTGATCTCATCTTCCATGGTTTTGTAGGTTTTATCATCTTCTGCGGACAATGTGCCATTCTTGGTTTTATGAGTGTCCAAGAACCCGTCCATTGTTTCAATGAGCTTTTTGCGCTTGTTACGCATTTCTGTAATCGTCATAGTAAAATTCCTCCATTTACATATATTTTTTGATAATTAAAAGACGCTCCTTGAGTTCATCAATTGAGCGCCCTTGGGGTTTGGCAGATTCCTCCGCCTGAATTGGTTTATTCTTTTCTGCCATTTTGTTAAGTAGGTTAGTTGCCACTGCTTTTCTAGAAAACGCATAGGCAGAAAAAGTGGGTTCGGATTGTTTCTCATCCTTTAGCACATCGTCTGCAAAGCCAAGTTCTATGGCTTTGTTGGCATTCATCCAGGTTTCAGCATCCATCAAATGAGATAGTTTGATGCGAGATACTCCAGTCTTAATCTCATAGGCATTGATAATGCTTTCTTTCACCTCATCTAACATCTCGATCGCTCGTTTCATGTCTTCATGATCGCCCATCGTGATGGTTGCTGGGTTATGAATCATCATGAGTGCTGTCGGAGCCATTAGTACCTTTGTTCCTGCCATGGCAATGACAGAAGCGGCTGATGCTGCAATCCCATCAATCTTGACGGTTACCTCATCTGGATAATCCATCAACATGGTATAAATCTGACTTGCGGCAATGCAATCTCCACCCGGTGAGTTAATCCATAAGGTGATGGGTCCTTTTCCGCTAAAGAGTTCATTTCTAAACATCTGCGGGGTCACATCATCATCAAACCAGCTTTCTTCAGCGATTGTTCCATAAAGCTCAAGAACTCGTTCTTCTTGTTCGCTTGCTTGGTTCTTCCATCGCCAAAATATCTTGTTCTTCATCCAAGTCTTCCTCCTTTCCATCCTCGTTTGTATTTGCGAATGCACCTGCCTTTGTAAGAGGGAGCATATTGCCGTTGACAAGGTACATGTCACCGCCGTCCTCTGCAGGAATACGGTCTAGGTTTTCAAGTTCCCTAATATCATTTGCACTCATCCAACCGTTCTGCCTTGCTGTGGCATACCCGCTCATGCGACTAACATAATCCCCTCTAAGCAGACCTTCTACATTGAATCTAAAGAAGTATTTTTTCTTTTCTTCCGGTGTAAAAAGGGTGCGGGCTAGGGTTTGCTCCCAACGCACTACCCACGGGTCTAAGGTGTATTTCACAAACTCAAGGGATTGTTGCTCAATATTTGAAAAGCTCGATTTTTCAAGGTCGCCTACCATGTGGGGAGGGACTCTAAAAATCCGAGCAATTTCATTTATTTGAAATTTCCTTGTTTCAAGGAATTGTGCTTGTTCTGGTGAGATAGAAATCGGTGTATATTTCATCCCTTCTTCAAGCACAGCTATTTTATTGGAATTGGCACTGCCACCAAATTGTGACTGCCAAGCCTCTCTGACTTTCCCAGGTTCTTTAATCGTTCCTGGATGTTCAAGCACGCCACTTGGGGCTGCACCGTTAGCAAAGAACTTAGCTCCATATTCCTCTGTTGCAATGGCTAGACCAATCGCATTTTTAGCCATCGCAATCGGGGAGTAGCCAACCAGTCCATCAAACCCGAGTCCGGGAATATGAAGTACATCGGAGGTACTAAGTTTTACTGTCATACCCTTCGTACTGTTCACATCATCTGCACCTCTGGTATATAAGTAATAGAGCTGCCCACTCTCATCTCGATGAACTGACATCCGATTTGGCATCAAGGGGTAGAGTCCTACAACTTCACCTTTGCCATTGCGAATAATCTGCGCATAACAATTCCCCCATAATAAAAGATGAGTCATCATTGTTTCTCGAAACACAAAGGAACTCATCTCAGCATTTGGTTCATCGTGCAAAAGTCGATACAAGGAGTGGTCAATTGCTTTTTCCTTGCCACCATCTTCTGTATAACAATAAAGATGCAGAGGAAGCCCTGCTACTGCTTCAGCTAATATTCGAACACAAGAGTATACGGCCGTCATTTGAAGTGCCGACCGCTCGGTCACTGTTTTACCTGCTGTGCTTGAACCCATTAAAAAGGTATAGTTGGAACTCACCGCTCTATCAGTAGGCTTATCTCTCGCCTTAAAAATGGATGATAAAAATCCCAAAACCAATCACCTCCCTCATATAAAGAGAATGCCTCGGTTGTCATAAACCGAAGCACTCGTATCATTGCCACAACGAATCGCTCGATCAAGAGCCATAATCGTTGCCACTGCACCGTCAATCTTTTCTGATGATTTTTCCTTGTCCGGCTTGATGTTGCCTGCCGGGTCTGTTCGAACAAAAATGTTATCCATCATCCAACGAAGTACAGGATGCCCACCATGAGCAACCTTTTCTTCTAGCGTTAGTTTCATCAGTTCTTTAGTCGGTGGACTCATATCCTTAAATCCTTGACCAAAGGGGACAACAGTAAAGCCCATGCCTTCGAGGTTTTGCACCATCTGTACAGCTCCCCAGCGGTCAAAGGCAATTTCACGAATGTTGTACTTCTCGCCTAGTTCTTCGATGAACTTCTCAATAAAACCGTAATGGACCACATTTCCTTCGGTTGTTTTAAGGTGATCCTGCTTTTCCCAGACATCATAGGGAACATGGTCACGGTTGACCCTGGCACTTAGAGTTTCTTCTGGCAGCCAAAAGTAGGGAAGAATGATGTATTTATCATCCTCATCTAGGGGAGGAAACACCAATACAAAGGCAGTAATATCAATGGAGCTAGAAAGGTCTAGTCCGCCATAACATACTCTGCCAAGCAAATCCTCTTCATTTACAGCAAAGGCGCATTTATCCCATCTATCCATTGGCATCCATCGAACAGCTTGTTTGACCCACTGATTAAGTCGTAACTGTCTAAAGGCATTCTCTTCTGCAGGGTTTTGCTTGGCTGATTCACAAGCGGCTTTTACCTTATCAATCCCTACCGTTATTCCAAGGCTTGGATTAGCTTTTTTCCACACCTTCGGATCTGTCCAATCATCTGACTCATCTGCTCCATAAATAACCGGATAAAAAGTAGGGTCAATCTTTCTTTTCTCCATGAGGTCTTTGGCTTTCTGATGGGTTTCATAGCAGATTGATTTTGTGTCAGATCCTGCCGTGGTGATAAGAAAATATAGGGGCTGTGTTCTGGCATCACCAGAACCTTTGGTCATGACATCAAAGAGTTTTCTGTTGGGCTGCGTATGCAACTCATCAAAAACAACACCATGAATATTAAAGCCATGCTTTGAATAGGCCTCTGCTGAAAGCACTTGATAAAAACTATTAGTCGGTTGAAAAACGATTCGTTTTGTTGCCGATAAGATTTTGACTCGTTTACTCAGTGCTGGACTCATTCGCACCATATCAGCAGCTACTTCAAAAACAATGGATGCCTGTTGCCTATCTGCAGCGCAACCGTAGACTTCTGCTCGCTCTTCACCATCACCACATGTAAGTAACAAGGCTACGGCAGCAGCTAATTCTGATTTTCCCATTTTCTTTGGAATCTCAATATAGGCTGTATTAAATTGCCTGTAGCCATCTGGTTTCAGTGTTCCAAACAAATCCCTGATAATCTGCTCTTGCCAATCAATCAGTTCAAAGGGCTTTCCTGACCATTTCCCCTTGGTATGACTTAAGCATTCGATAAAGTTGACCGCATAATCTGCAGCATCTTTATCGTAAATAGAGTCCTTTGCCATAAAAGGAGTCGGTTTATATTTCTTAAGTTTTCTGATTGCGGTCACCCCTCTTCAAAATGAGCATAAAAATAGACCCGCATCAAGCAAGCCTTATTACTCTTTCTATACGAGAAACAGAGCCAATGTTGGCACTGTCCTCTGTTGCTATTTAGTTGTGTTCTAATAATAAGATTGCAAGCGCAATTTCTGTATCCTCATCCACAGGTTCAATGTCCCAGCCTCGGTCATAATTTGCAATAATCTCTTCTTTGCGCTTAAGCATCAGCTTTGAGATGCGCCCCTTGTCAATGCCAAATTCCGAACTTTTCTCATAGCACTTTACCCAATAATGGATGATGCTGTCATGAACTTTAATGCTACCTTCTTTCCACACGGTTTTATTCCTCCTTGCCTGTCAGAATGAATCTGGAATAGGCCCCCACGTTATCTGCAAGGTAAACAAGTAGCTCGTTATACCCTTCCCTCAGAGCGATTTCCTGTACTTTTCGCACATCAAACATATTGGTTTCACCGGTATCTCGAATGGCAAGAATCTGTTCTTTTATCTTACTTGTCATCTTCAATCCTCCTGCACAGGTCTTCTCCAAAAACGACTGATAAACTGGAGCCAGTTTCCCAAGACACCATGATTGATCCGATGTCATCAACACCTATGACTGTTCCTTTTGTTCCAATCGCAGGAGCTTGAATATCATCCATTCTTAAAAGTTCTACTCGGCATCCTACAGGGTACTTCTCACGAAGATTCTGTAACCGTTCTTTACTAATTATCCTCATTTTTTGCTCCTCCTTTAAATGACGATGAACCTGTCAGGTTTCTAAGCAGTATTTTTCGCTCATCTTTGTATTCTTTGCCAATAAAGCCAAGGCGGAGTAAAAAGCATCTGAAAGCGTATTTTTCATTTTCTACTTCTTTCTCTTTTACCGTGATGCGTTTCTGATTTATCGCCATCTGACATAGAGCTGAAATGAAGTGGTTATATGCTTTTACCTCTTCTGGTGTTGGTAACTCTTCAAACCAAGGGAATGAAACTTCATCTTCAGAAATTTCAATCGGCAAATCCTCTACATCAAGTGCATGACGAATTAGTTCTCCTTTTGCCTCAACAAGTGCTTGTAAGTTTTCAAGTGCGCCTTCAGAAAAGTTGCTCCTTGGCATGGAAACTATAAGGCCAAACTCCTCGCTGTCTGCCGTTTGTTTGCCCTCTGTAGCGCTTATCTCTTCCTCGGCAATAAAACCCTCGCTGGCTAAATGCACAGCCACACGTTCGATTTCTTCGCTGTTTACCTTGTCACTGAGTTCAAGGTTTCCATTCTTGTCGATGGTAAAGTCACCTACCTCATATGCCATACTAGGCATTCCTAGGTACTTTGCTTTAACTCCTGTGAGAGTACTAAGAGTCGTTACTAGCCTTTTTCGGTCTGCTCCTGTTACGTTATATTTAATGACCATGTACAAAACCTCCTTTGTTTTGGTATGTACATATATCACTCTAAACCACTACTATAGCAAGCTATTTCTCGCTTTTTAGGTGTAGAAATGAGACTTAATATTTCACCTCTAATTGTGTAAACCAAACAATGCCGACTACTCATCCGCAGCTAATTCCAACTCATCAAAACCATAGCTAAGCCCGTCTCTTTGAACACTGACTTCTTTGGAAGTTCCAACCTGTTCAATGTAGCGTTTGATAATGACATCACAAAACTTCTCATCTAGTTCCACGGTGTAGCAGATGCGTTCTGATTGCTCACAGGCAATTAGGGTACTACCACTTCCGCCAAATGGGTCAAGCACAATGGTGTTACTCATCGAGGAGTTCAAAATCGGATAGGCGAGCAGAGGGATAGGTTTCATCGTAGGATGGTCTCCATTTCTCTTCGGCTTATTAAATTCCCAGATGGTGGTTTCTTTCCTGCCCGTATACCACTGATGCTTGCCTTTCTTTTTCCAGCCAAACAGCACAGGTTCGTGCTGCCATTGATAAGGAGAACGCCCCAGTACAAGGGAGTCCTTTTTCCATATACAACAGCCGGACAAGTAAAAACCGGCATCCGAGAAGGCTTTTCTAAAATTAAACCCTTCGGTGTCGGCATGGAATACATAGATAGAAGCATCGTCTGCCAGTGCTTCTTCGATATTGATAAAGGCATCTAAAAGAAATTGATAAAAGGCATCATTTGCCATATGATCATTTTTAATCTTTCCTGCAGTGCCTTCATAATTCACATTGTAGGGAGGATCTGTTACACACAAGTTTGCCTTCTTTTTATTCATCAGCACATCATAGGTTTCTTCTTTGGTGGAGTCACCACAGATAAGCCTGTGTCTGCCAAGTGTCCAGATGTCACCAAGCTTGCTGATTGCTGGCTTTTTTAGTTCTGTCTCCACATCAAAGTCATCATCGTGGATCCCCTCTTTCAGTGTGTCTTTAAATAAGTCATCCAGTTCTTTAGGGTCAAATCCAGTTAGGGAAACATCAAAATCTACACCCTGTAAATCTGCAATCAAGAGGGCAAGTTTATCCTTATCCCAATCACCGCTTATTTTATTGAGTGCGATGTTGAGTGCTTTTTCTTTTTCTTCGTCCATTTCAATGATGACACACTCAACTTCTGTGATGCCCATATCCATGAGAACCTTCAGTCTTTGATGCCCACCAACAACATGGCTGGTCACCTTATTCCAGATAACCGGCTCTACATAACCAAATTGTTCAATGGATCGTTTTAATTTATCGTATTCTGCATCTCCTGGTTTCAAATCTTTACGAGGATTGTATGTCGCAGGTATGAGGTCTTTTGTATTCTTCTTTTCAATCAACATATTTGTTTACCGCCTCCCTTAGTTCTGTATAACAATCCAAAAACTCCCAAGTGCTTAATCCATATCTGAAATGGCCGTAAGTAGCCGTATCTGCATAAATGACATCCGTTAGCTTTAGCTTTTCAATAATGGCTGCAGGCCTTAGATTGAATACATCTAACACAGCACGGCAAAGGATACTTTCTTCCACCGTGCCTGTTCCAAAGGTATCAATCTCAAGAGCAACAGGATCTGCTTTTCCAATTACATAGGAAATCGCTACCTGGCATCGCTTAGCAAAGCCACATCGAACAATATTCTTTGCAATGGCTCTTGCCATATAGGCACCACTGCGGTCAACTTTTGTCGGGTCTTTTCCTGAAAACGCACCGCCACCATGAGCAGCTAATCCGCCATAGGTATCAACCATGATTTTTCTTCCCGTAAGACCGGTATCAGCTGCTGGTCCTCCTTCAACAAATCGTCCACTAGGATTAATGAGGATCTCAGTCTCATCGTCAAATGGATACTTCTCAAAGACAGGCCAAAGCACCTGGGCAATGACTTCCTTTCGCAAAACATCTAAATCTTTATCTGCACTGTGTTGAACGGAAACTACAATGGTCTTAATTCGTTTTGGTTTGTCACCTTCATATTCAACGGTAACTTGAGCCTTACCATCAGGGCCAATGTCTTTGATCACACCATTCTTCATCACCTTATCTAGCTTTTCGCAAATGGCATGGGATAAGACCAAGGGGAGAGGTAGTTTCTCACTGGTTTCATTGGTGGCATAGCCATAAACGGTGCCTTGGTCACCCGCTCCTAACATGGAATACCATGACATATCACCCTCACGAAATTCCAAGGCCCTATCTACACCACCTGCGATATCTTTACTTTGTTGATGGACGTAGACAAAGACTAAAAACTTTCTAGGATTGTAGCCCACATCCGTCAGAACACGGCGAACAACACCCCTGATATCAATTCTCTTTGAGCAGGTGATCTCACCAGCAACAATGATGTGTCCTTTGGTAGCCATCACCTCGCAAGCAACACGAGAAGATTTATCTTTTCTTAAACACGCATCTAAAATGCTATCTGAAATAAGGTCACATAGTTTATCGGGATGACCTTTACATACACTTTCACACGTTCTATATTTTTTCATTTTATTTTCCTTTCCGAGCAGATAATAAGCGCTCCATCAAATCGTCTTGTGGACTTCTTCCACCGAACTCCACAGAGCAGTTTTCTTTTACAATTTGGTAAATCTGATACCAACACTGGTTGACCTGTTTCATGTATTCACGACTCATCGCAACGTAAGGTGATGCGATGGCAGCGGAAGTGGTTGGATGCTTGGCAAGAAAGCCATACTCTGAAATGCACTCTTCGCACTGAATCCAACGAGAAACACTCATGGCATACTGCTCGATTAACTGGTTGTTTACTAACATTTCGCAGCTACGATCTTTCAGCCACTTGTAAGTTTCGATATATATATCTTCTGCACAGAGGTCTTTGCCATTTTTCTGAGTAGCCTTTAAATAATCTTTTACAGCTGGCACATCTGCACCTTCTATATCCGTTGGTTCTGGCAGTACCAGAGCACCATTTAATCTGCCATCAGCAATTTTGTCGGTTAGAGCCTTTGATTTCCTTCCTGCACCAACACGCTGACCGCCTCTTGCTGTACCATCTTTCGCCATGTTTTCACCCCACTTTCCTAAAAGTCTTTAATACCCCCTTTGATTTCTGATTTTTACACACGAAGCCCCAGGCCGTTGTCCGCCATAAGAGGTCTAGAGATTTGACCTCCCCCTTGGCTCAGCTACGAATCTGTCGATCACCGAGTTCTAAATGAATCTTGTTGTGACATGATTTACATAAGGACATCAAATTACTTCTGTCATGTGTACCACCTTGAGAAACAGGAAGGATGTGATGCACTTCATCGGTGGGAGTTAGTCGTCCGTCCTCTTTACACATCTCACACAGGGGATGTTCTCGTGCATAGCGGTCACGGATTCTTTTCCAGGCTCGGCCATACTTTTTGTTGACATCACTTGACCGTTGGTACTTGTCATAGCGTCTACGTTCTATTAATTTATGGTCATCACAGTACTGACCATCGGTTAAGTTCGGACAACCCGGAGTACTGCACGGTCGTTTCGGTTTTCTTGGCATTGCTTCACCTCGCTTTCTGGGCATAGAAAAAGCCCTGCAGGGCATGGCCCACAAGGCTTGGTAAGTATTCTATCTTGCTGACTATAATGTAACATAAAGATGAGGTGCTTATCTCTGCTCAAAAGTGCTCATTGCTGTTCAACATTTGAATAACAATTGGATTTTCAGGTACGACAACGTGATTTAAGGCATTGCCATGCCATCTGCGAATGGTACTCTTATCAGCATTCAGCTCATCACCGATTTGCTCCCAGGTAAAGTTATGAACGTAGCGGTAACGTAACACCATGCGTTCATCGATATCCGTTACTTTATTAATCACATCTCGAATCTCTGCTTTAAGCGCTACAAGGTGATCCACCTCATCATTAATCTTGATTTGAAGTTCTTCAATTCGCTCCAGATATCTGACAAACAAAGCATCGGTATGCCGCTGGGTTTGTATTCTCTCACCCCAACTAGGGGAGGAAACACTGGTCGATAGCTCCCTTAGCCTTTCCATTTCCTCTATGTTGGATTGGATTCGTTTATCTAGCCTGTAGGCTTGATGTAAATATTCTTTTGCTTTCATTACTCGCTCACCTCCGCTTGTAGCTTTTTGATTAGGACGTTCCCATCAACAGAGGTAAGTTCTCTATACCAATCAGAGTGGAAGAACCTCTCCACCTCGTTTTTCATATCTTGTGCCGGTCCATAACGTGGCCGTTTCTTTAGTTTCTTTAAGGCATCTCTATAATCTTTAACAGCCATCAAAATAATGGCATTGGCTAAATTTTGATAAGGTTCTGTCATCGCATCACCCCTAAATTTGCCTTCACCGCATCAATCAAGGCATCTTGAGTTTTCTCCTTTTTTGTGAGTGCAAGCAGTACGTCTTCATCGATGGTGTCTTTGGTGATGATGTGGTGAACAATAACTGTATTCTTTTGACCCTGCCTATAAAGTCTTGCATTGGTTTGCTGATACAGCTCTAGTGACCAGGTCAGACCAAACCAGATAAGCGTTGAACCGCCGCTTTGAAGATTAAGACCATGACCTGCACTGGCTGGATGAATAACCGCAATGGGTATCTTGCCATCATTCCAATCCTCAATATCCTTCGATGACTGAATTTGTCTGACCGGAAATCGATCTTTAATTCGTTCTAAATCATGCTTATACCAATAAGCAACAAGGACCGGTTTCCCATTAGCTCCTTCGATTAAATCTTCCAAGGCATCTAGCTTTTTGTCATGAATCACATGAGCCTTATTCTCGCTATCGTATACTGCACCATTTGCCATCTGTAGCAGTTTTCCAGAAAGGACTGCCGCATTAACCGCATCAATATCTTCATCACCTAAGTTAGCCACCATGTCTTCCTTGAAATCTGAGTAAACCTTCCATTCCTTATCACTTAAAGTGACAAATACTTCATTGCTGACATATTCAGGCATCTTGAGATAATCAGTAGATTTCATAGAAATGGTGATGTCTGATATTTGTTTGTAGATTTCCTCTTCCGCACCGGGTAGTGGTTTATAAGAAAATATAATCTGAGCATTTCGCTTATCTGGCTTAAAATAGGTATTTCGATAATGACTAATGTAGCGTCCAAGCCTTTGACCCAAATCAAGAATTCGAAATTCTGCCCATAAATCCATCAATCCATTACTGGAGGGAGTTCCGGTAAGGCCGACTATTCTTTTTACAGAGGGTCTTACTTTAAGTAGACTCTTAAACCGCTTTGCACCATAAGACTTAAAGGATGATAGCTCATCAATGACCACCATATCAAAATGAAAAGGAATACCACTTTTATGAACCAGCCAATCCACGTTCTCACGGTTGATGATGTATAGCGTGGATTGTTTCTTGAGGGCATCGATTCTTTCTTTTTCCGTTCCCACTGCCACTGAATAAGAGAGTCCTTTTAGATGATCCCACTTATTGATTTCGGCAGGCCATGTATCCCTTGCTACTCTAAGTGGAGCAATGACTAGCACTTTACATACGAGAAAACTGTCTAAACACAAATCAAATATGGCAGATAAGGTAATCACACTTTTACCTAAACCCATTTCAAGAAATACAGCCGATATGGGATGGGATAAAATGAATTCAGTGGCATAGCTTTGGTATTCATGTGGCTTGTATTTCACTAAGTATCCCTCCAATCTGTTCTACATCATCCAGGCAATAAACCAAAAAGCCTAATGCCTCTAATTGCTTCTTTCTTTTATTCTGTAAAGGTCGCATCTTTTTTCCTGTTGCCTTACATTCGACAAAGGCGATTCTGCCCATGGGAAGTAATACAATGCGATCAGGCATTCCATCTATTCCAGGACTCACAAATTTCGGTGCCATACCTCCCATGCTTTTTACTTTCGCTACCAGTTTTTGTTCTATATGTTTTTCTTGCATAAATGACCTCCATAAATTGATTAGGAACAACAAGCACAACTTTTAACGTTTTTCCTATACGCGCGCATACACACGCTCACGATGCCTTACTACTACTATTTATTAATTTATTACTAAGTAGTAAAACTCTTGTTCCACTCATTCCAGTAAAGCCAGAACATCGGTAATGACTGGGTTTTTAAGAGAACAAGCATAAGGAACAACTAAAGAACAAGGAACGACCTTACTCATTCTTCTCGTAACAACGTTGTCTGCCGTAAATAGGAAAATTACTTGTTCCGTTCTTGTTCGCTTGGTACTTGTTCCACCCATTAATCTTTTTCATAATGCCTGCAATGGCATAGGAGTCCGCAGGTTTCATGGCGGAGGCATCCCTTCCAAAACATTCGCACCAAATTTCCATATTGCAAACAAGCGTACGTTCAACCGTACCGACACGGGATTCCCCACCAAATTCACTACCATTTAGGTAATTTCTTCGCTCGTATAAGGACAAGGCATTCCAATCATCGGGCAAAAGTGTATCGAGGTAGGTGCGAACAAGCCCTTCTCGCTCATCACTTTCCATGGCATCAGCCTGCTCATTCGTTGCTAACTCTACATCACTGCCCTCTAAATAGAGCTTTTCACCTTGGCCATACAGCACCAAAGTTTCTGCCCAAATCTGCTCTACATCGTATACGGACATCTGCCATGCTTTTCTTTTACCATCACCACTAATACGCACTGGCCAGAATCTGCGGTTACCGGTGATATCTCGCAAAAATCCACTCTCTGCATTGGTAGAACCGACAATGATACATTGACGTGGGTGGCTTTCCACATTCACCCCATAACTGGCACGGTATTTATCATCTGATCTTGAAATAAAGGATTTCACAACCTCCACATCGGTTTTTCGCATGCCAGCTAGTTCGCCCAGTTCTAGAATCCAGTACCCTTGAAGTTTTTCAGGGCCTGCTTTGTCTTTCATATCGGTGAGGGTTAAACTATCGGAAAACCAATCACCAGCAAGCTTTGCAAAGAAGGTAGACTTACCTATGCCTTGTGGTCCATTTAGAATTAAGACACTGTCGAATTTTGTACCAGGATGAACAATTCTAGCGACTGCTGCCACCATCATTTTTCTGGTAACGGCTCTGGTATAGGAATTATCTGTTGCATTAAAATAATCAATCAGTAAGGTCTCAACGCGATCGGTTCCATCCCACTCTGGTAGATGATCCAGGTATTCTTTTATAGGATGATAGGATCGCTCTGCTGCGACTGCTAGTATTGCGTCCTTTGTTTTGGTTGGGGAGTAGATGCCGTATTTATTAGATAGATAAACTTTAAGGGCCGCATTGTCTGAATCATTCCAGCCGCCCTTCATCTGTTCCCATGGCAGTCCGTCTCTTGCATCGATTCCATCACGGTGCTTATTAAAAGCAATGGATTCTAGTTCTGAATCATTGCGGATGATGAGAACGATATTATCTAAGGTGTCTTTAATCTTTCCTTGTTTATCTAGTTCCAGTGCTATCTGCCAATTATCCTCCGTAAAATCAATCGTTGCCTGCTCCATCCGCTCTTTCGTAAACTGTGCTTTTACTTCGTCGTCTTGGATAGCAAATTCACACATGTTGATAAAGGATGGTAGTTTACTTGGAGATGTGCTTTCTGTCGCTCGATCATCTAAATGACCAAACTTATGAATACGAACAAGGTCAAAAGCATTAAGCAGTCTCCCACTTGCAGGGTCTGTTGCGTGGTGGGAATAAGCAAATTTATCATCATAGAGTATGACACCAGCACTGGAATCAGCAGGGATATAATCATAGCGACCAATCATTGCTGAAGGTTCGTATATATCCTTTAAGAACCTATCGATTACACTACTTACTGAGTAGGTGCGACAAAAAGTACCGATGACACCTTCTTTAGAAAGTGGATCGGCTTGTTCTTTTAATGAGCGTTCAAGGATTTCTGACTGCCTAGAGGATACGGGCCAAGTACTGGTGTCTCGCCAATCATCGTATTTATTTAGAAATACATCAGGATCAAGGAGAGAACCATCTTTTTCCTCATACACAAAAATGCCATTTCTAGAAGTAGACGGCCAATACATTAAACGTTCAGGTTCATAGGTCGTATCATCAAAAAGGTCGATGCCTATTTCTTTTGCGACCAAACGACTAACGGCTGCATACTCTTCCTCACCCACATCACGGAAGAGAGGAATGATCAGCCTTAGTCTTGGATTTTCTGGAGTATGCTTATGAGTAGAATAGATACAACACTGATAAGGGAAGAAGGTAGAGATTTCTTCCCAGATAGTACTTGTGCCATAATCCATATCCAGCGTAAGAATAGAACGAGATAGAACATTTCCTTTTTTACGTCTACCATCTTTTAAGTGGCCACCGACAAAACCCCCGACATCTTTAATGGAGTCCTGACCACCTTTTCTCATTTTTCGATATTCTTCTACGGTTTCAGTGGTACGCTGTGTGTTCTTAACCCGGGAGCAGAAGTCCTCCCAGCTGATGTCTGTGTTTTTCCACTTTTTATCCATTCGGCTGTTGCCGTATGCTATCTTCATAGAGACTCTACCTCCTCAAAATCTTTATTAAAGTATCTAACCGGCTGTCTGCGTTTCTTTGCTTTTTCAATTTCAATACTCATGCCCCTTGAAATCACATCACCTAGAACCCAGACCTCTTGGCATTTGCCCATCAGGATAATATCCATGAAAATAGCAAGGTCACGTTCCTGTTCATTGCTGTCATCCATGAACTGAGGAAATAGAAGGTGAGGAGCAAGCGGGATATTGCCCTTATCTAAAGCAAAACGGCAAAATGCTCGTGTGCGCTTATTGTTGTTTTCAATATCGCCACTAAAAGGAGAGCAAATATAGACAAGGGGCTTAAAGGCAGCTTTTGCTGCTGCCTTTTCCTCACGGGTTATATTACTAAGTGCCTTATGGGGAGTTGGGTCATGATAACCTTCTGCATTTTTCATATTGATTCCCATATCACACCTCCATCTCAATCTGCGGATAAACACCATCCGCCTTTAGCTGTTCATAGATAAAGAGCCTCCCTTTTTGTGTCCACTTGGTATGCACTTTCGTATGTTGGATACCTTTACTATCTTCATAAATGTGAGTATTGGTTTTGGTATATCCATTTGGAGCATACTTTTGGTAGAGAAGCCAAATATCACCTTGCTTAAACTGAATGCCTTTTTCATGAAGGTATTCGTTCATGCGCATGGCACTCCAGCCGTAATCTTTGGCAATCACAGAGATATTGACTGCATCCCTGCATTTAAGAACCACATCATAGTAAGTAGCCTTGGGTTTCATCTCAGCAATCTGCTGCTGACCAATCGCAACGGCTGCCATCAATTCCTTGTTCTTTTCACGTTCCTCTTTTAGTGCAGTAAATGCAGCAATGGCAAGGTCAGGATTTGCGATTAAATCATCCGTAGCATAGAGTCCGTGTTTACGAATAGCAGGGAGGACTTCACTAGTGACCCAGCGCTTAAACTTTTTAGCATTTGGCATTTTGCTTGAGAGGATGAGGCTATAGAGACCAGACTCATTGATGATAATCAAATCCTGTTTTCCACCAAGGGTGTCACATTTCGTTACCCCCTTGTCCTCTTCATCAACATGATCAATTAATGCTTTTCGGGTATTTGTATAACCGAGTATGCTTGCTACATCCTTACCTACAAAATAAGGTTGACCGCCAATCGTTGTAGTACGTACAGAACCAAACTCTGCATTTTTGTAAACTTGTAATTCCATTCGAATTACCTCCTTGTGTTTTTATTGGAGGTCTTGACCTCCTACCTAGTAGCCTTGGGAGAAGGTCAAATCTGACGGTATTTATATTCTTCTTGTAATTTCTTTGTTGCTCGCTTTAATTTCTGAGTAATATTGTTTTCACTTACACCGATGGAACTGGCATATTCTCGGATGGACACACCGTCAATACGAACTGCGATAAACATATCTGCCCAATCCTGTTTTTTGCCAAGAGCAGTACGTATCCATTTGCAGACACCTTCATAATCATCCTGATAAGCACGCTCAATTTCGTTTTTTCTAAAAATTCTGTCATCCGCAACTTCTTTCATAAGTGGTTCCGAGGTATCGTATTCATCACCATCGTCATTGAAGCGCTCCTTAGGAGTTGTTAAGTGTCTGGTTTCTCTGTGCCAGATGTTGTACTCCGGCTTGTTGAACTTTTCATCGAATGTTTTTTGGATTAATTTTTCCTTTTCAAGATTTTCACCTTCAAGTGAAAGACTGACCCACATCTCCTGAGTTTCTTCCTCATTGAGTTCGATGCTTTGAAACTGGTTCTCATATCTGATTGATAATCTCATTAGATTCTCCTAATCCCGTCCTGGAAGACAGCGGAGAACTAATGAATCTTTGGAAAACAATGACCAACAGAGTTACTTCCTACAAATATGTATAGGAAATAAAACGGAGGAGCATAAATTTCACCCAACAGCCTGTCATTGGCTATCTTCGAATCATTTATGTATCCGCCGTCTTCTGCTGGCCAGCTTTAGACGCATTTATATTTTTGTAAGGCTTGTCCCTTACATCTATAAATATAATAGGTTTCAAAATTTCACGACCAACTCGTTGAGTTGGGCCAAATTTGCCTATTTATCAGTCTTTTCTAAATTTGGGCATAAAAAAAGAACCCCTTTCGGGGTCCTAAACCAACTCATCGAGTTATCAACTTATTTATTCTTTTATTTCACTACCTAGTTCCTGAATACCACATTGCTCTAGAATACCATTGAAATCATCAAGCGAAAGCCCTGGCATAGTATCCATAATACGAATATACGTCTTATCGGGATCTTTATAATAATCTAGTTTATTATTTGATTTATCAAACAGCTTTTGCGTAATCCTCGTGCATAACTGCATACCAACACAGATGGCCATCAACACGTTCGTTGTCATATTGTTGGCTTTATCATTTTTTATTCTACCATGGTAATTTTTGTGGATTCCTGTCTCTTCATTAAACTTATCAGGATAATTCCACTTTCTATTTTCCATCAAAAACCACAGACAATTACATAGTGTTTTGGTAGGGTCACCAAGCAACTTAATGAGTTCAATTTCTTCCTCCTCATTATAAGAAGCTAGCTGCTGAGAAAATGCTTGATATGTTTCTTCAGGTTCATTCAGTAAAGGGGATTGGTACTTAGGATGAAACGTAAGAAGTCTACTATCAATGCCTTCAACCTTCTTAAGGACCGTATACCCAAGCAAGTCTTTGTAAGTATTAGTGTATGTTACAAAATTCTGTTCACGAATATTGATAACACATTTAGAGAGATTTTTCTTTGCCTTTGGCGTTAAAAAGAGTTTTCCATCTTTTTGTGTAACATATTGGCTGTTGGCAAGTACAAAGTATCCGTCAGCGTATACAAAATGTCTCTCTGTTATCCAGTTCTGTAGAGTTGAATCTGAATCAATTATTTTCAATGCTTCAACTGGAGTTAATCTAACAAAATCTTGATTACTATTGATTTCTTCATATACATCATTGTAATCAGAGAATTCTGATATGATATCCTCTAAACCAACTTCAATCAATCTATATTTTACTGATAGCCTTGACGTTATAAAGAAGCTGCTTAAATCCTCAATCAAGGTGTCACAAGAGTATATTGTATTTTCACCAGATGCTTTATACTGCTCAATAAACTCTAACGCTTTCCTTTTGAAGCAATTTTTGGGCATCAGGACTCTAGGAGCTAATCTATGTGCTTGCCATTCCAACCATCGAACTTCATTTTCTTTTGTGTTCTTACCCTCTGGTGGTGTAAAGAAAGTCTCGGATTGTCGGCATAAAATTGGATATAATTTTTCAGATTCATTTTTATTTTTAACCTTAAGAATTTGAAAATATGTTTTATCTTTTTCCCAGTGTAGTGCTTCATGAATGAGCGTATTTCTTTTCGAGCCTTCACCATATAAAGACTCGGACAAAGGGTCAATTAATACTGTTCCAGCACTGAAGGAAGTTGATAAATATTTACCTGTTTCCCTGTCATATATATCAACATCTGCATCCAAAAGTAAACAACATCCAAAAACATCTAGGTCGCTTGATAAATAAACTTCTTGAACAGTAAGCCCCATATCCTTAAGAATGTCATCAACCGGAAGAGGCATCGGTTCAACCAATGCCTGTTTACAGTATTTAGTCAGAAATTTTGTAGCATAGTCATCAAGGCGATTCTTTCCAAGAATTAGAGCACCTGATTTTTTATTGATATCGAATACATCACTTGGAGTTATCTTCCTCTTCATAATCTACCTGTTCTCCTTTTTCAATATGATCCAAAGGCAACTCTGACAATAACTTTCTTGCCTCTTTCCAGGTAGGGTAGAACTCCTCCACAAGTGAATTGAATCTATGGGTGTGATTCTTTTCTAACAAGTGTACCAGTTCATGGATAACAACATATTCAAGACATTCTATTGGTTTCTTGGCTAGCTGTAGATTAATCCATATTCTTTTTTTATCAATATTGCATGTACCCCACTTAGTTTTCATATTCTTAATTTTGTACTCATTAGCATGGAGGTTTGTTTTTGTTTCACACCTTGAAACAACCCCATCCAACACTCGTTTAAGTTCTTCTCTGTACCATTCATTGAATGCCCTCTCCCTTGATTCTTTAGTTGATCTTTCGGGAGCAGTCAATATTATCTTGTTTGGTAGTTTTGAAATTTCGTATTTGTTTCCTTCATAGACAACTTGTAGCCGATATGGCTTTCCCCACAGGAAATGGGATTCTCCTGAAACATATTCTCTCTCAGTTTGACGCGCCTGTGACAGCATCCTGTCTCTTACCTTAGTGATTTCTGGCATTTTCTTTAATACAAAGAGCCTTATCTCTTCATCAGGATAATCGCTAGGAGTACTAACTGTCACACTGCCTTCTGGTGGATTCACCCTAATATAGAGATTTTTAAGATTTTTCTTTTTTATAATTTCTATTGGCAACCCACCAATTATTTCTTCATTACACATCATATTCTGCCTGCCTTTCAGCTATTTCGAAGACCGCAGCAGTTTCTTGCGTTGCTTCATCTTCGTCATAACCATATACCAATAAATTTTCATATATAGCAAGCCTTATGTTTTGTTGTTTTTGAAAATTCCTTTTCCAATCAGGACGTAATGCACTATGGACAGCACTATCAATATTTACTGCTAAAGTCTCGTCTTTATTAAAATAATCAAAGAAAGCTCTTCTAGCTTCACTAGTCTTAACGGTATCAGGATAATCCAAGCTGTCTTCAGGGTGCAAAATCGCTTGGGCCAACTCAACAACTTGCCGTAAATATTCCTCGTAACTCATAGCCTCTATTCGTCTCTGGTCGATTAGTACTTGGAGCATTTCTGATAACTTACCATAATAAACTTGGTTAGATGACATCTTCTTTACAATTTCATGCTGCAAGTTATTTTCGATGATTTCTGCTTTAGCATTTTCATTACCTGGAAGACCTTGTACCAGGGCCTCTATTGGTGTTGTTGAAGTGTTTTCAAGTAACAATTCCACCAACGACATATTCCCGAGTTCACTTACAACTGTAGAATCTTCTGCACGTATGTAAGTATCAAGGACATATCGCATATCAGCCTCATATGGTTTTAAATCGATATAATCACAGCTTGCTAGTTTTACCATTTCTTTTATTTTGTTATAGCCTGAAATATCACTCCTTAGCCTGCTAACTTGCCCCTCTGAATAGCTATAATCACTCACAAGTTTATCACTGCAGTTAGCAAAAGAGCGTGTTAGCGAAGCTGTAAGACTATACAAAATATCTCTGCGACCAGTGTTTTCATCGTCTTCACTATTTTCACCACAAAAATACTCAATATAATCCGTATCGTCTTTAGGATCGCTTACATTTTCTAATAAATCTTTCAGCGATGCAATTGCACCCACCATCTCAGATTTAGCTTCGTCATAGCGATTCTTTATAAGTCCCTCAACATCTTCCTTATCAAAGCTATCGAAAGCTTCAGCAGTATAATCAGCCACTGCAAGCTGAACATTACGAAACAAGTCCATGTAATCTACGATATAACCATAGTCCTTATCTTCGCCATCTGGTCTATTAACTCGGCAGATAGCCTGGAAAAGGTCATGATCCCTCATAGATTTATCAATATATAGATATGTCGCTGTTGGAGCATCAAATCCTGTTAAAAGTTTATCTACCACGATAAGAAGTTTCATCTTAGCAGGTTCTTTTTTGAACTGCTCTTTTACTTCCTTCTCAAATTCAGACAATTTTTTGCCCTTAAGCATACGCTCATAAATAGACTTCTTATATTCTTCTTCGCCCTCTTGACTTAAATCACTCGTAGCTGTTCTAACACTCGCGGTTGAAGGCTCAAAGGAAGTTACAACAGCACACTTGTTAAAGCCGTTGCTAGTAAAAATATCCCAGTATCTGCAAGCCTCATATATACTGTTGGCCACAAGCATGGCAGTACCACGCTCATTTTTTAGACGAGGTTTTAAGTTCATATCGAAAATGATATCGCTAGCTATTTTCTCAAGTCTTTGTTTTGAACTATATAATTTGTTGATTGAAGTCCAACTTTGTTTCAGCTGTATCTTTGCTCTATCTGTAAGACCTAAGGTTTTATTGTCAAACCATAAATCGACCTTGTCTTTACTAGATAAGTCTTGGTCAACATCTCTTGCTTCATAACGTAAATCAAGAACAACACCATCTTGAACACCTTCATCAAATTTATAAGTATGGATGTAAGGTCCAAAAGTCTCAAGACTCGTTACTTTATCTTTTTTGAGTAGTGGAGTACCTGTAAAACCAATAAGTGATGCTTCAGGCATCAGTACTTTTACAGCCTCATGCAATTTTCCCGAGTTAGTACGATGGCACTCGTCAATAAAAGCTATAATATTTCCTTTTGCTTTAAAGTCAGCAGGGAGGTCTTTTATCAATTCTTTACGATATTGATCCACGTCAGATTGTTTACCTGCATTATGTCCGTATTTATGAATCAAAGAGCAGATAATAGAATCATCATTTTTATTCAGAATCTCTCTTAAATCAGCACTGCTTTTTGTTCTTCGTACTTTTTCATTTACATCAATAAACAGGCTTTCAATTTGGTCATCAAGCTCATCTCGGTCGGTGATGATTACCACTCGGCTATCTGCTACATTCTCAATAACCCACTTAGTAAGCCATACCATAATTAGGGATTTTCCTGAACCTTGCGTATTCCAGATTATTCCACCTTCACCCGAAAGGATTCTTTTCCTAGCAGCAATATTAGCAAAATACTGATTATGTCTTGCAATCTTTTTCACTCCAGCATCAAAAATAATAAAGTCGTGGATTAGTGAAAGAAACCTCTCTTTATGACAAAGAGAAATTACACCATCCCTTAGTTTATTTCTTTCTCTGGATTGGATACCTTTAATACTCGCAGAAAGTTCATCACTAGCTTTAATATCTTCTTTCCAATTCAGATAATACTTTTCTGGAGTTTCGATTGTTCCATACTTCAGTCCTTCTGCTTCGTTACCTGCAAAGAGAAACTGCGTAGTGCTAAAGTAGTTCTGAATATACTCTTTTTTTTGGTTTGTGAGATTCTGACGAATTCCCTCACCAATACTCACACATGAACGCTTTAACTCAAATATGCCAAGAGCGATACCGTTTATATACAGCACCACATCAGGGCGTTTTCTCTCTATTTGATTAAAGCAGAGAACACTTACTTCTTCAGCAGCATAAAAATCATTGTTTTCGACATTGTTCCAGTCGATATAATGGACTGTTTGACGATTTTTATTCTCGTCTTTAACACCTTGCTTGCCATAGCGAAGTAGGGAATAGACCTCTTTATTGATTTGGTAAAGGCTATCCACTTGATTGCTCGCTTTTGAAACAAGCTCAGTTACAGCTTTGGAAATCTGGTCTTTCGAATAACCACGTTTTTCAAGATTCTTCTTCAGCAAATCTTCTCTGATAGGTTTGTTATTCTGATCCTCTAGATTTCCGAGATACGTATAACCTAGACCTCCGTCTTCCTCTTTATCTATTAACCAGTGAAGGACCTTGTTTTGCAATTTTCTTTCTAAATCAACAGACATAGCCTTTACCTCCTCATACATTAAGGCGCACACGGCCTGTTAAGAGGTCGTCCATTGCACCTTCTTTGATTTGAATCATTTTTTCTTTTTCTATTTTAAGAGATTCTATTTCTTCATCCATTGCTGTCAGAACTTCAGCAATTGCTTGTTGTTCATTCTTATCTATTGGAACATATATTTTTATGTCAGATAATTTTGACGGATTAATTGCAGGGTAACTAGTACCCGTACAGTTATCAAGTACTTCATTAACAAAATCATCCTGTCTCAGAAGTAAAAAAAGAAATCTGGCATCGTTCTTAGTTCTTAATTGAGCGTAACCAGTAGAAAAAACAACATCCTCATCTGACAATTCGAATAGATAATTGTTTCTTTGGTATGGGCGTACAGTCTGAAAGAAAATATCACCAAATTGAGCTAGTCGCTTAGCCCTCGATGGAGCAGTTTCTTTTCTTTCAACCCGCCACCCCATGAGTGTTATTCCCTTGACAGATTCTAAGTCGACATATTTAAAGACTTCTGGAAGTGCGGAAGAAGGATTAATTTGTGCAAAGTCAGACAATTTTACATTGATCCACTCACCATTAAACCCATCAAGTCTTGTCCTACCACTGACTAAGTCCTCTAAAGCCCCGTCACGGATTGCTTTTTTCTTTTCAATTAGTTCGGTGAGATTGTCGATATGCTCGTCAAAATCCGATAATGCTGAAGCGATAGCTTGTTGTTCTTTGAAGGGTGGTAAGGGAAATTCCATATTCGCTATCATTGGACGTCTTACAGAATCAACCGTTGATTTCGCAGTATATTTTTCAACTTCTTGCAGGAAGTTTTTCGAGAAAAAATAATAAAAATACTTTCCGTCAACTTTTTCAAATTTACTAATAACATATACCCGTTGATGGGCTGCAAATTTACCGTTTTTATAGTGAAAAATCTTCCCTGCTCCGCCATCGCCTGCAGTTAACACTGCCTCACAATCAAAATCATAAAAGTTTATACGTTCCACATCTTTAGATCTGACATAGAATGGGTATTTACCGTTTTTAACGCTATCCTTTACATCTCTACATCCCGTAGTAATGTCAGCTATTTTATCAATTTGACTAATTTCCCAATCAGAAGGATAAGTTACCATGTGTATCCCATCCTTTCTAAAGCGGACTTCACCTTAGCCTTTGACTGAGCTGTCTTTTCTTCAATCTCGCCTAATGTGTGCTCATAGCGTTTAGCAATTAAGAAAACCTTAGAGGCAAGAGAATTCAGCACCTGGTCAATCGCATCAATAATGTCGCTTTCAAGCCTTGCCATCCACTTTTTGTCAAAAAGTAAATGCCTTACTTCATCAATCGTTAGTTCCCCGTATTTAGCAAGTACTAGATCATCCAGTTCTTTTTGAGAATCTTTAATCGCTTTATCAGCTTCTTCTTTTTCAGTTAACTTAGCTTGGTAAGAAAGAAGAGCATTATATTCTTCAACATATGTTTCTGGCATTATTGCATTGTCATTTGCTTCTTTTAATGCATTTCTTAACTTAGCCTTTCCAAATGAACCGTTCTTATTTCTAAGCTCATATGTCTTCAGCTCAATATTAGATTTGACGATTTTTTCCATTTCTGAAGTACTGCCTGCGTCAAATAATTCAATAAGTTTTGTAATGTCATCTATTACTTCAGAAGTCTTTTTACTTTCAAGTTCTTTTATTTGTTTATTCAGATTTGCTTTAGGTATACCGTCACCTTTTTCATTCAAAGCATTTATAAGCAAACCTTCGTCACCTGATTCTTCTTCTCTCATTTCATCCAGTTCAGATTCAAGCAATGCAGATTTTTCGATTAGCTCATTAAGAGCCATTAAATGAGTTTCAAAATACTCCTGTTCAATAATGTCTCTCGAAATTAAAGCACCTTCAAAAGACTTCATTTTCGAAGTATCATCGACTTTTATTTCTTCTCCATTTTCATCTTTAGCTTTCTTTTGAGCGTATACATATTCAATCTCACGTCCCGCATCATATCCGCTCGCTTTTATTACATATACATCATCTTGCATTTTCTCATTCCAATAGTTAAGCAAGAAGTCGTACACATCGTAATTGTCTAGAAGTTTTGCCGATTCAAAATCTCTCAAAATTTCAATACCCAAGCTTCGAATTAATTCTTTTGGATTTGTATCTGTATTAATATTGAGTAATGAATCTTTTACTTTATTTTTCCACGTCTCAAATAGAGAACTGTATTCAGTCTCCTTTTCAACCTTTATATTTTCATCTTCAGAAATGACTGTTTCAATTTCATTTGGTTTTATAGCAAGATTATAGATATTATGTTCTTCATCAACACAAGTGAATATCTCTTGTCTTAACTGCGGTGATATTTTCCAGAGTCTCTCTAAAGAGTTAATATCGACTTCTGGAATACCCCCTTTAAGATGTGACGCAATGTTTTGAGGTAATGTGTCATCTATTTTTTGGATATACCGAGGCACATTAAGGTTTCCTTCGTTCTCTTCTAAAACCTCTTTATAGGTAATAAAGCGAGAGTATCCCTCAATTTTTTTTTGGTGAATAAAGGTTTGCACAATTTTCTCAATATCTTGTTCACGTAGGCGGTTCTTATTTCCGTCTTTCTTAAACTCATCGCTCGCATCAATCATAAAGATACCTTCACGTTTATCAGCGTTTTCTTTATCGATTATGATAATACTAGCAGGAATTCCTGTACCATAAAATAAGTTTGCTGGCAGACCAACAATCCCCTTAATGTATCGCTTCTCAAGAACCGCTTTTCTAATGGTTTCTTCTGAGTTCCCTCTAAAGAGAACACCGTGTGGCAGAATAATCCCCGCCTTACCATTGCTTTCCAACGCTTTTAGAACATGTAGAAACCAAGCATAGTCACCATTCTTTTCTGGTGGAATGCCATAACCATCAAACCTCTTGTATTTATCTTCAGATGGTTTAATTCCATCAGTCCAGTCTTTATCAGAAAATGGGGGGTTCATGACAATAAAATCAAATTTTCTAAGTCCACCAAAATCATCAGTATATTGTGGATTTGCTAATGTATTCCCACTTTTGATTTCTCCTGTACCTTTGTTATGTAGGATGAAGTTCATCTTTGCTAAACCAGCAGTATCAGGATATTTTTCTTGTCCAAATATTGTAACTATGGAATCACCATTATCATCAGTTGGTGCTTCATCTGCTGAACGAATAAGTAATGATCCACTCCCCGCCGCAGGATCATGAAGAGTCCATTTCTTTCCTGTCTCTTGTTTAATATCGCCAATGCCAATAAGCTTAGCAATAATACGTGACACTTCACTAGGTGTATAAAACTGTCCCTTACTCTTACCAGACTCTTGAGCAAATTTCATCATAAAGTATTCATATGCATCCCCAATGATGTCATCACCACTAGCTCTGTTGCTTTTAAAGTCGATTGCAGGATTTTGGAAAATAGCAATAAGACCAGAAACTTTATCAACTAGTTCTTTGCCAGAACCTAGTTCATCCGGATTATTAAAGCTTACATCAGGAAGCGCTCCTACTAGCTTATTATCTTCTAGAAACTTTTGAAGAATTACATCTACTCTTTCGCCAACATCCGGTTTACCTTTTGCAGCAATCAAGTCGTCAAATGAGGCACCTTCATTTACTGTAAATTCAGCAAAACGTTGCCCCTTATATCTGTCCGATACATACTTGAAGAATAACAAAACAAGCACATAATCTTTATACCTTGAAGGTTCTACTCCACCTCTTAATTTATTACAAGCCTCCCATAATAGGGAATACAATTCTGATTTTTTCACGGCCATTCATTTAACCTCTCTCATCTCTTAATTGTTTTATATTTAGTATTCAGTTATATCTATTCCTGCTTTTAATAACCTTTCGTATCTCTCGTGAGAAATAAGCACTGCTACAGGCTTTCCGTTTTTCAAAACAAAAGCAGTTTTATCTTCATCTGATAAACCTGTGATCAATTTCGAGGATTGTCCTCTAAGAAAATCTGACATATTATAAAACTCCATTGGTTGCTTTTGGGCTTTATCTTCCTTATCCATACCTAAATCCACCTTTTCTTTTTATTATAATATATAGACATTGTTATTTCAACCTTTATATACACTTAAAAAGTAATTACTTTTTAAGTGCATTTCAATCTTGTTTATCTATTCAAGCCAATAGCCATCTTGTCAACTCACCACATTTTTGCTAGCAATCTTATCAACCCACCAATCCTATATTCAAATTCGTAAATCCGGTGAGTAATCCACCACTCTTGGATAACTTCCCTCAAAGTAAAAATCCGTGATTATCCTTCCGGCTTAGAACCAGACCTCAAATCACGGAAAGCCTTTATTTACTTATCTTATTACACGCTTACTTATCTACCCTTGACATCAATACTACCGTCTCAACGTGCCCCGTCTCCCCAAAAAGATCCACCGGCTGCACCGCCGCCAACTTGTAGACTGCTTCCTCCAGACCAGATTCCCCGTCGCCGCACAAAATCTTTAGATCCCGCGCCAGCGTGGATGGCTTACAGGACACATAGACGATCTTCTCCGGCTTCATATCCAGCAGCGTCCGCAGAACCGCCGGTTCACAGCCCTTGCGCGGCGGATCGAGCACAACCACATCCGCCCAAATGCCAGCCTCCGCAAGCCTCGGCATGACGTCCTCAGCCAAACCAGCAACAAATTCCACGTGACTCACCCCGGCACGCTTGGCATTTTCAACTGCATCTTCCACCGCAGGGCTCACGCTTTCAATCCCATAAACCTTCCGTGCTTTTCTCGACAAACTAAGAGATATCGTTCCGATACCGGAATAAACGTCAAAAACGGTTTCGTCACCTTTTAAGTCCGCAAACTCAATGGCTTTCTGATAAAGCACTTTGGTCTGATCTGTGTTGACCTGAAAAAAAGACAGCGGGCTTATACCAAATTTAAAGCCATCTAACTCGCCATAGATCCGGTCACTCCCAAATAAAACTTTGTTATGCGGCCCCAGCACCTGACTGCCTGGCTTAATATTGGTATTGAGTATAATGCTCTCGATCTCAGGCACCGCGTCGCGAAGTCGCTCGATGAGTCCAGCTTTGCCTGGCAGCATTTTTTCTGTCGCTACCAGCACGACCATGAGACCGTCTGTGATGTTGGAATGCCGGATCATCAAATGGCGCATCAAACCTTCCTGGGTCTTGGGATTGTAAGTCGTCACGCCCGTCTCCTGGATCCAGGCTTTAATTGCCGCGACCACGCGCGCATTAATCTCCGGCTGAATCAAGCAGTCCTTGATGTCAATGACCTCGTGGGAGCCCGCCTTAAAAAAGCCAATTCGAATCTGACCATTGATCTTCCGGATAGGATATTGACCATTGTTTCTATATCGATAAGGTTCGGCCATCCCCAGTGTCATTGGCACTTCAACACCTTTGAACCCACCAATGCGCTCCAGTGCATCCTGAACCGTTACCCTCTTGGCCTCCAGCTGCCCCTGATAGTCCAGATGCTGGAGCTGACAACCACCACACTCCGGAAAATAAGGGCACGGCGGTATGACCCGCAAAGGTGATGCCTCAAGCACCCGCGTCATTCGCCCCTTGGCATAATTTTTCTTTTGCTCGACGAGATGGCACTCCACCGTCTCTCCGGGCAGCGCACCGGGCACAAATACCGCCATGCCGTCCAGGCGGCCAATGCCCTCCCCTTCCTCGCTGAGGGCAGTGATCGTTAGCTGCTGAGGTTTCATTGAAATATCATCCATGGCAGTTCCTCCAATTAGTTTTATTTTGGGTATACATAATACCGAGAATCTTATTGCTTTCATTCATAGGTGGCAAAGCCCTTCATAATGAATTATAATGTAATTTAGAGCAAGTTCAAAGACTTCGATCGTAAGGAGGGGTAGCGTGTCAAAATTTCTATTTAATTTCGTGCTTTTGACCGTCATGTTTTTTACACTGACCACTATGCCCGTTAACAAAAAAATTTTGGATTTCAATTTTACCTTTGAAGGTTTTACGGAATGGGAGCAAAATAATCAACCGGAGGACGAACAGCCAGAGATTGCAGCCGATGGTCTCGGGGACACATCCATAACCATCGGCACACCTTATCTTTTTCAGCCTGAGTCGCTGGTGATCCTGGTCGAGGGCACCGGTGAGGTGGTGGAGACGGCGGCGGCCATACGGGATCAGATGACGCTGACGGTGAGCGACAAAGACCGACAGGTGAAGACCCTGACAGGCGCACAGATTCCGTTCGGGGAAGACCGGCTGATCGACAAGAGTAAGGTTGAATTGACGGTGGACGTGACGGCGCTGGCGCTGGAAGCCGGGCACTACCGGCTTGACTTCAGCACCACAAGTACCCATCTGGCTGCAGATGCGAACACCGTTTCAGTGGAGGTCTCCACCTTCGCGGGCAAGCGTTATGTGCCGGCGAAACAGGTCTCTCAAAACGGTTATGTGTCCATTCAAACCTATTATCCGGATGATAAACTGATCCACTTGATCCCGCTGTCCCAGGCGACAGTGAATGACAAGGTCCTGCGAAAAACGGCGAATGCCCTGGCGGCGCCGCCGCCTGCGGGACTTGGGCTCCTGAACGAGGCACCGGCCTTCCGTGTGCCGAATATTCAATATGCCCAAGGACTTGCAAATATGTATACACGATCCGCAGATCTCGCTCCATTTTCGACGGGAAGTACACGTTCAATGATGGCCGTGGATGCGATCCGGTATTCGCTTTTCAATATTGATTATGTCCAGAAGATCAAATTTTTTGTGGATGGTAAATCGACGGGCGCCTTCCTTCACGGTATGGACCTGGAAACCGTCTATGAACGGGACAACACACCAACGGCATGGCTGGGCGTCAGAACCGGAGGCGAACGGCTGCTCCTCGGTCTTGTGAAAGTCTATCCGACACTTTCCACACCGCTGGAGGATGTCATGGCCTTGTTGAAGAGCGGCGTTGCGCAGGAGGGTAACAGCGACGCGCTGATTGCGCCTATTCCGGCGAATGTCACCGTGGTCAGCACGACCCAGGAGGGCACCACTTTGAAAGTGGACCTAGGCATTGAGGGCGATCTGTACGGCGGCGACCAAACTTTGGCTGCGTTCATGTTTGACGCCATGACCCAGTCCCTGACCTCGATCCCAGGTGTGGATGGCGTTCTCTATACGTTGGGCGGCGCGCCGGTAACAGGTTTGAATGGACTTAACTTAACAGAAATTCAAAGACCAAAGGCATTGATCAACCCGCTTGAATAGCGGGTTGTTTTTTTGATGACAATGAGGAAGCCTGTGTCAGATACCGGCTTCCACGTTGTTTGATTTCAACCATCGGCCATGCCTTGTTTCTATACGTGAGAATTTACTCTTTTTGGGGTGACTTTATTATGTTAACTATGTTATCATGTAAAAAGGATTGCTCACAACTATCCCCGTAGCACAATCCAATACATACATAAGAAGAGGAAACCCTGACCTATGAGAAAACTTGGAAGACTGCTGCTCACCCTGGTACTACTGGTGTCCCTTGTGGCGCCCGTCACTTTTGCTTTTGAAGACACAGACCAGCATTGGGGCCGCGATTATATCGGGACCCTGGTAAAGTACGACATTGTGGATGGCTATCCCGATGGCAGCTTCAAACCTGACGCCCGCATCACACGATCAGAATTTTTGGTCATGACACTTAAGTCCCTGGGCGAGAATGTCAGGGCTGCTTCTGCCGGAGAATACTGGGGACAGCCGTTTATTGAGCGCGCCCGCTCCCTGGGCTTGATCCAGGCATCAGACTTCGCATCACTGACTGCCTCGACTTTCGACAGACCCATCCTGAGGGAAGAAATGGCAGGCATCGTTTCTGCAGCCTATTTAAGATCGAACGAGCGCCCAGCGGCTTCCACACTGGATAGCGCAGCAGATAAGATCAGCGATCTGGACGCCGTCCGCGACTGTTATCAGGAGCCGACACTGGTCGCTTACGCAGTCAAGCTGCTGAGTGGCTATACGGATGGCAGCTTCAGACCTGCGGGTTCCGCGACACGTGCGGAGTCCTCAGTCGTCACCGCAAAACTGCTGGCTGACCGGCTGGGTCTGGGGGATATTGTCGTCTCGACACCGCCTGTCTCATCCCCGACTTTTAAGGTTGCAGGCATCAGCATTGGCGATTCACTTGAAAAAGTGACCCAGACCCTTGGAACGCCTGTGCGCAAGGATCTCAGCGAGTATGGTTTTGAATGGTATGTCTATCACAGAAGTTATAAGGATTACGTTATGATAGGCGTTTCCTCCGGCAAAGTTGTGGGGCTTTTCACCCACTACGGACCGTTTGAGTCTGCTGTCGGCCTTAGAATGGGCAGTACAAGAAGTGAGGTTCAGACTAAATACGGCACCAGCCTGACGAAAATTGACAAAGGCACGTTTACCTTCCTGATTCAGACAAGCGAGGAATTCGACCTTTACAAGCTTCAGCCTGGGTATGCCACCTTCTATTACGATCTGGAAGACAGCAAAAAAGTGATCGCTTTTCAACTGATTGCACCTGTTGCCGAGGAGTCCTTAAAAAGTCTTTACGGCCCAGCAAGTGCAGGTCTTCGAACGGCGTACGAAAAACAGACTTTTGATTTAGCTAATGTATTTAGGGCTGCTAAAGGTAAATCAGTGGTCACCTACAACAGCACCGCATCAAAGGTGGCTTACAATCACAGCCTGGATATGCTGCAGCGAGGCTTTTTCGATCATGTGAACCCGGATGGCAAAAGTCCATTCGACAGAATGAAAGCGTCGGGGCTGAGTTTTTCAGCGGCTTCCGAGAACATAGCCGCAGGTTACATAAACGCTGTGACCACACACATAGGCTGGGTCAATTCTCCGGGGCATCGTGTAAACCTGCTTGGGAACTATACACAGCTCGGAACTGGCGTGGCTTTTGGCGGCGATTATAAACAGTATTTTACACAGAATTTTTTAACACTACGGTAAATGCGCACGCGTATAAATTATATGAAGTTGGGATCAGCGGCTTATGCCTATTGACCCCAACTTCATTTTTTGTTGTTCAAGTCTCAAATCTATATTTCCTTCAGCCCGTTATACCCATAAGCAATCAACACCCTCAGCGCTCTGAGTGTATTGAACCTGCTGGCTTCGCCAATCTTCTCCATCTCCAGATGCACTAGCCCTGGGTGCTTCATCTGCACCGGCCATGTGCCGTCTTTTCTTCTTTTATTTTGAAGAAGTCTGAGTGCTTCTTCCATCCTCGGATCGTGGGGTCTCCCAGCATCAGCGAAATAGACCAGTGCCCTGAGAATATCGTAGCGCCACCTGGAAGGAAAGGACAACATACACCACCTTTTGTCTATGACCTCTCCGGTCTTGTCCGACTTGAACAATTTGTGTTTCAGCAAAAAGCTTTCCGCGTGTTTCCTTGTCTGTTCAATCTCTTCTTTTCGATAGTCATACCCAGCCTTCTGAAACTCCCAAAGCCCCTCAAGCACAGAAATTGTGGTATGCATGGAGCCGTGAACAGCACCACCCCTCTTCCAATTGCAATTAAACCCTCCATCCGGCATGATGTTGTCGAGGATAAAATCGACGACAGACTTCAATTCGGACTCGGGGATTCCAAAGAACGAAGCATAATTCAGAAACATGCCGTTCACACAGAGGTCGCCGGATGGCAAGGTATGCGATTCGTTGATGCTGCCATCTGCTGATTTGCAGGTTCGTAGAATCAGGTTTAAGGTTTCCAGAATTGGTTCTGTCGGCTCTATCTCAAGGTGTCTGAGATCCAGCAGTGTGTAGTGGGAGCTGATCCACTTGACCTGGTAGAAATCACGACCCCAGTGGCCTGACGGCTTCCGGGCGCCTTGGAAGGCCTTTCCCCAACCATCGGCAGCAATCTTTTTTCTGAGCGCGGCGAGCTCATTCTCTGGCTTATGCAGGAGATATTTGCTGGTCAGATACTGCAGGCTCACGTCGCCCGACATCAGCCAGTTGAGCAATGGGTCCATGGGTTTCACCTCACTAAAATGGCGTTTGCCTATTAGATACCCTGCGACCTTCCTTTCAAAGATTTTTGTTGGCCGATGGCAGTGGTTCGAGCCGTGATTCACATCACACATTTTCCTTGGTGTCCTCTTTCAGGAATTCAAAAAGAAAAAAGACGTCCATTCGCATCTGGAACTGGACGTCTTTTCAATATACCACTTTGGAATCTGAATCATTTATTGCCTTCCCCAATTAAAACCACCATCAAATCGTTGACGTTGGTTCCGGTTGGACCGGTCATAATCAAATCTCCACTGACCTGAAGGGCGTGGTAGGAATCGTTTTCAGCGAGAAGTTCACATGGATTCAGACCCGCACTTCGAATCCGCTCCAGGGTGTGACCATCGACTATACCGCCGGCAGCATCTGTAGGACCATCTGTCCCATCAGAGCCCACTGAGAATATCACGACGTGATCCAAGTCCTGAATGCCAAATGCAGCTGCTAATGCAGTTTCCTGATTACGGCCGCCTTTGCCTTTTCCACTGAGGTGAACGACCGTTTCACCACCCAAGATGATCGCGCATGGCGGACGCAGCTTATAAGGACTTCCCTTGCCAAGCAGGGCCTCCCGGGCTAATGACGCCAACGTTTGACCTAGCTCTGAAGCCTCACCTGTCATCTCTGTTGAAAGTATTATCGGAAGATAACCCAATGCTTCGCAGGCTGCAGCAGCGGCATCGCAAAACTTTGCGACACTTCCGGTTATGATGCTTTCGCTGAAAGGGAGTGATTTGGGCGTCTCCCTGTCTATTGCGGCTTTAACCTGATCACTATAGGTAATATTAAATTTATCGAGTACGTTAAAAGCCTCTGCCGATGTAGAAGAATCCGCAAATGCAGGCCCTGACGCGATGACCTCCAGTGGATCACCAATGACATCTGACAGAACAACCGCAAAAAGTTCCGTTTGGCCACAAGCCTCTGCAAACCTGCCGCCCTTGACTCTGGACAGATGCTTACGGACTGTATTCATCTCAGAGATGTTCGCGCCTCGTGATAAGAGCTGATCTGTAATAGCCATAATCTCTCTGAGATTCAAGCCTGGCTGAGGCAATTCGAACAACGCGGATCCCCCACCGGAGACTAAAAATAAGATTAAATCCTCTTTGGGGTCAGTAATCGAGACCATTTCAATCGCTTTTACTGCGCCCAAAACTGAATTTTCATCCGGAATTGGATGACCGGCTTCGACGATCTCGAAATTTGGCAAGGCACCCTGAGAGTGACCGTACTTAGTGACGATCAATCCTTGTCGAATCTGATCACCCAGAACTGAACATGACGCCTGAGCCATTCTCCAGGCAGCTTTCCCAATGGCTATGACCGTAACGGCTTTGCTGAAGTCTTTATCTTTCAACGCGGATTTAACTGCGGCATCCGGCAAAACGGCCTCAATAGACACTTCGATTATTTTATGTGCGTCCTGCCTTAGCGGGTTCAATTCCAACACCTGCCTATCTAAAACTCTCATCCACTTTCTTGAGCATATTGCGAATAGGCAAGTCATAAGGGCACCGCGTCTCACAAATACCGCATTCAACACAATCCGCAGCTTTGAAAGCCATGGAGCCATACCGCTCTTCTGCCCAGGCCTTGAGGCCATAACGCTTCAGATAACCCTCCATGAGGAACAAAGTCGGAATGTCAAGCCCTTGAGGGCACGGGAGACAGTATCCGCAGCGCCGGCAAAAATGCTCGCCCATTTCCTGGCGTACGATCTCCATGTTCCTCAGGTCTTCTTCAGTGTAGTTGAGATCCGCGCTGCCCATGACTGCATTCTCTGAGACTTGCTGCGGGCTGTCCATGCCAGGGATCGCCACAGAAATGTGGGGGTTATTCAAAATGTATTTAAGACTGAGAGGACCATTGGAGATGGCCCCCCCTGCCAGCGGCTTCATGGCAATAACGCCTATACCAAGTTCGTGGGCGCGCTGGAAAAGCCGCTCACCCTGATGCTCCACAAGATTGTAAGGGAATTGAATGGTCTCAAAACGTCCTTCCTCAATGATCTTTTCGAGGAGCTTGTGGTCATGACTTGTGATGCCAATGTGTCCGATCAGCCCTTCGCGTTTGGCCTCCAGCATGGCTTCGTAGCCGCCTTGTTGAATCAGGGCGTCATAGGCCTCCTGATTTCGGACAAAGTGTGACTGGTATAACTCAATATGATTCGTTCTCAAGTTGATCAGGCTGATGCCAATGTCGCGTTTCATATCCTCATAGCTCTTCGCCATGGTCTTGGAAGCGAGGACGAAACTGTCGCGGTGGCCATCTATGGCTGCACCAATCATTTCTTCGCTGGTCGTATAGCCTCTTGCAGTATCAATGAAGGTAACTTCACGCCGCAAACATTCCATCAGAATGGTTTTGACAGCTGGCGCGTCGACGCGCTGGATGGGTATGCCGCCAAAGCCTACCTCGCTGACCATCAGTCCTGTCTTGCCCAAGAGACGTTTTCTCATGGATGCAACTCCTTTGCCATGCTTTTTGTGATCCTGTGGCGGAGAAAAAACCATCGGCCACATTTTTATTCCTTTATTTTTTGTGATGCTTTGCCTTCCATGGCATCCTCAATGGCTTTGACGAAAGCCTCATCGAGGCGGCTGACGCGCAGCGGACGCATGGCTTTGTCGACGAAGGCGTGAAGGGTCTGCCCCTCAGCGAGGAGCTGACCGGTCTCCTTATCCAGAAGCTGGTACAGAAACGCAATCTTGACGCCTTTAAAGGTTTCAATAAAGGTGCGTATAATTATTTCCTGATCATAGAGAATGGGTACGCGGTAACGGCAGCTGCTCTCGACGACGGGCAGGATGATGCCGGCCTCTTCGAGGCCGCGATAGGAGTAGCCCAGTGATCGCAGATACTCGCAGCGCCCGACCTCGAAGTAGCGATAGTAATTGCCATGATAGACCACGCCCATCTGATCGGTTTCTTCATATCGGGGGCGGATCTCGAAATCATAATAGTTCATAAGCTTTAGAGCATCCTGGTGCGGCCGGCGTAGACAATGCCTTTGGTGGCATCCACTGTAACATTTGGCGCACCCTTCAACAGTTTAACCGCATCTGCTGCGCCGACTACCGTCGGGATGCCAAGTGACAGTGCGACTATAGCTGCGTGGCTGGTGTAGCCGCCCTCCTCGACAATCATACCGCTGGCTTTGGTGATAAATGGCATCATGTCGCGGTCTGTTGTACCGGATACCAGAATGTCCCCATCTTTGAAGCTGGCCTGAGCCTCTTCCGGCGTGTTCGCTATGCAGAAAGCACCTGCAGCCATGCCCTTGCCTATGCCTGTGCCTTTGATCAAGACTTCACCCACCAGGTGAACTTTCATCATATTCGTCGCACCAGCGACGCCAACAGGAATACCCGCTGTCAGGATGACCAGATCCCCCTGCTCAACGAGGCCCTCTTCCTGAGCGCTCTTCAGGGATTTATCCATGATTTCGTCTGTGGAATCCGCTTTGCCGAGTGAGATGGACTCGACACCCCAGACCAGCGACAGCTTGCGGCGCACCTGCTCCGAGGTGGTCGCGGCAATGATTGGCGCCTTAGGTCGGAACTTTGAAACTTTGCGGGCAGTAAAGCCGGAGGACGTCGCCGTCATAATGGCGCTGGCTTCAAGTTCAAGCGCCGTCAGGCAGGTCGCGTGGCTCACTGCAAAGGTAACGTTGTCGTCCTCATCTGACTTGTGCACGCTTCGAAGAAGCGCTTCATAATCCAGGCTTTCCTCAGTCGCTTTCGCGATGACCGCCATAGTTCTGACGGCCTCAATCGGATACTTGCCTGCAGCGGTTTCACCAGACAGCATGATGGCATCCGTGCCGTCAAAAATGGCGTTGGCCACATCTGTGGTCTCTGCCCGGGTCGGACGCGGGTTGCGGATCATTGAGTCCAGCATTTGTGTGGCAGTGATGACCGGCTTGCCCGCGTGGTTGCACAGCTTGATGAGCTCTTTCTGAACCAGCGGGATGCGCTCCGTCGGAATCTCGACACCCAGATCGCCCCGGGCGACCATAATGCCGTCAGAAACTTCAAGAATCTCGCGCATGTTGTCCACGCCTTCCTGATTCTCAATCTTGGAGATGATGTGGACGTGGTGGCCGCTGTTCTCCTCCAGGACCTTGCGGATCTCGAGAACGTCCGCAGGCTTTCTGATAAAGGAAGCTGCGATAAAATCTATTCCATTGTCGATGCCAAAGATAATGTCGCTGATGTCTTTTTCCGTAATTGCCGGCAGCTGAATGCTGACGCCCGGTACGTTGACGCCCTTGTTGCTCTTGACGGTACCGCCGTTGAGCACTCGGCAGACAATGTCCGTCTCGGTGACAGAAACGACTTCCATGCCCACCAGGCCGTCATCGATCAGAATGATGGTGCCTGCAGACACGTCCTGGGGCAGTCCCACATAGGATACCTGACACTTCTCCTGGTCACCCAGATACTCAAGGGTGGTCAGCGTAAAGGTCTGTCCTTCCACAAGCTCCACATCCTGAGCAAATTTCCCCGTTCGGATCTCAGGACCTTTGGTGTCCAGCAGGATCGCCACAGGCTTTTCCAGCTCCGCGCGAACTTTTTTGATCATCAGAATGCGTGCGAGGTGCTCCTCGTGGCTGCCGTGGGAAAAGTTGAGCCGGGCGACATCCAAGCCGCTTTCTACCAAAGTCTTGAAAACTTCCGGATTTTCGCTGGCTGGTCCTATGGTACATACTATTTTAGTTTTTTTCATTGCATCATCTCTCCTAAAGGTGTGGCCTGATTATAGGCTGTGAACAGGCTGATCTGCCATTCTGTCCAGACTCGAAGGTCCGGCGGCGGCCTGCTTTCCGGTAGTCGGCCAAATAGCGCCGTCATTTCTCAATGTTATCATAAAAACATTATCTCCATGTTAACTTCAACAGACTTCGCAGTACAAAGCTTACAGCTAAAGCGATAAAATCTCCACAAGATCATACTTGGCCTGATCGAACCGCTTTATCTCATTCAATGCCTCAGCCAGGTCCTGATCTATGATCTTGTTGCCGCGAATCCCGACGACGCGTCCAAACTTGTTCTCAAGCAGCAGCTCCACTGCCCTTTGTCCAAACTCAGCGCCCAGGATCCGATCCGTTACGGAAGGCGTTCCGCCCCGCTGCAGATAGCCGAGCACTGTCACTCGTACCTCCTGGTGAATAAGCGCTTCAAGGTGCTCAGCGATTTCATAGGATTTTCCAACACCCTCCGCGACAAGGATTATGCTGTGCAGCTTGCCCCGTCGCCTGCCCTGCAGGATTTTGCGCGCCACTTCATCCAGATCGAACTTTCGCTCCGGAATCAGAATGTCCTCAACGCCGCCTGCAAGCCCTGCAAACAGCGCAATATCCCCACAGTGGCGCCCCATGACCTCCACTATGCTGACCCGACCATGAGAAGACGACGTGTCCCTAAGGTTGTTGATGGCCGACACCACCGTACTGACCGCCGTGTCAAAGCCCAGCGTCAGATCCGTATACGCAAGGTCGTTATCAATAGTGCCAGGTATGCCGATGGTCGGAAATCCCATATCCCACAAGCGCTTGGCACCTTTAAAGGAACCGTCCCCGCCTATGACCACCAAGCCGTCGATATCGAACATCCGCAGCACATCCAGTGCCCGCTTCTGTCCCGCTTCAGTCATGAATTCCTCCGACCTGGCCGTCAGCAGTTTGGTCCCGCCGCGGTTGATGATATCACCAACATCCGCCAGCTCCATGTTGTCAATGTCTGCTTCAATCAGGCCCTGATAGCCCCGGCGGATGCCGGAAACCTTCAATCCATTATAAAGGGCAATTCTCACCGTGGCACGGATCGCCGCGTTCATGCCGGGCGCGTCCCCGCCGCTGGTGAGCACGCCAATCCGCTTGATCTTTGGTCTGAATGCCCCCATAGAGACGTCGTTCATTTCTGGATCCCTCATGCACATCACCTCATTCTCGGTTAGTTATCTGTTCTATTCAGCGCGTACCCAACTTAGTCTCACTTCAATTTGACGGCGTCGTGGCCCAGTTCGACCCTGAGCTCCGTCAGCAGTCGTTCCGCGGGTTTCACCCATAGCTTTTGCTGGGTTCGGATCGTCTTCTTTTCCTTCTCCAAGTATAGAACGACCTCTGTCTCCCCTGCATAATTCTGGAGGATCTTTTTGACCCGCTCCCATAGCGGGGCTTCCAGGTGTTCCATCTTTAAAAAGAGCTTTGGATCCGGTACTTTCTTGAAGCGTCTGATGGTCTCCTGAGACAGCGGGTATATGGCATCCGCCACGAGTTTTGGGGGCTCATCCTCCCGCAGGCTCAGTCTGCCCTCAACTATGATGAAGCTGTCTTCGTTCAGATGCAGTTCGTAGCGCGTCATGATCATGGGGAAGACCAGCACCTCAATGGCGGCGTAGAGGTCCTCCAGACTCAGGAAGCACATTCTGGAATTGTTTCTGGTGATCTTGTCAGTGCGCTTGGCTATGAGCCCAGCGAGGACGACACGCTCGCCGTCCGCGAAGGCACCGGTGCCCTCTTCCCAGCTTTCATACAAATCGCTGAGCCTCAGGCTGGAAATGTTGTCTACGTCGTCTTTGTAGGCTGACAAAGGGTGCCCGCTGAAGTAGATGCCCAGAACTTCTTTTTCGAAGGCCAACAGCGTCCGTACGTCAAACTCCGGCACGTCAGGCAGCAGTTCGGGCGGTGCGGTATCCAGGCTGGTCATGCCGGTTGGGGCTGGGGCTGGGGTTGCGTGACCATCGGCTAAAGTACTTGTACTGGTACCGGAATTGGCACCCGCTGCCATAGCCATGCCCAGGCCTGAAAACAGGCTGACCTGGCCGGCCGCGTTATTGCGCTTCTCGCGGTGGGCGCTGTCGACAATCCGCTCATAGGAGGCCAGCAGCTGGGAACGCCGAGCGCCCATGCCGTCAAAAGCACCAGCTTTGATCAGGCTTTCCACGGCCTTTTTGTTGAGTTCCCCGGCAGGCATCCGGTCGCAGAACTCCGTAAAATTCCGGTATGGACCGTGCAGTTCGCGCTCCTCGACCAGGGCCTTGATGATGCCGCTGCCCACATTTTTGATGCCGAGAAGGCCGTAGCGAATGGCGCTGCCCTCCACGGAAAACTGTTCGAGGCTGTGGTTGACGCTTGGCGCCAGGACTTTGAGGTTCATGCGCTGGCATTCGACTATATAGACCGCCAGCTTGGTTTGGCTGCCCATGACGCTGGACATGAGGGCTGCCATAAATTCTATGGGATAATGGGCCTTCAGCCAGGCCGTCTGGAAGCTGACCAGGGCGTAACCGGCGGCGTGACTTTTATTGAAGGCGTATTTGGCAAAGTCGATCATGTCGTCGAAGATGGCGTCCGCTGCTTCTTTGGAGACGCCGTTTCGCAGGCAGCCAGGGATTTCCACGTTGCCTTCGTCATCTAATTTTCCATGGATGAAATAGCGGCGTTCCTCTTCCATAACCGACATTTTTTTCTTGGACATGGCCCGGCGCACCAGGTCGCTTCGGCCAAAGGAATAGCCCCCCAGCTCGCGGACGATCTGCATGACCTGTTCCTGGTAGACCAGGCAGCCGTAGGTCACGCCCAGGATGTCCCTCAGCTTCGGATCAGAATAGGTGATCAGCTGCGGATTGTTTTTGCTTTTGACATATCTGGGGATCGAATCCATTGGCCCCGGCCTGTAAAGGGAAATGCCCGCGATGATGTCCTCCAGGCAAGTCGGCTTCAGTTCCCGCATGAACCGCGTCATACCGGCGCTCTCCAGCTGAAAAATCCCCAGGGTCTGGCCGTTGCCAATCCCGACGTAGCTCTTGGGGTCGTCCGTAGAAATCTTCGAAAAATCTATGTCGAGGTCGTAATTTTCCTTGATCAACTCTATGGCCCGCTGAATCACCGTCAGGGTGCGCAGCCCCAGGAAATCCATTTTGAGCAGCCCCAGCTCCTCGAGCAGCAGCATGCCGAACTGCGTCGTCACGTTGCCGTCCTGAACCGTCAGCGGCACATAATGGTCTACAGGCGCTTTTGAAATCACGACGCCCGCTGCGTGAGTCGACGAATGCCGCGGCAGCCCCTCCACCTTTTGGGCGAAATCGATCAGGCGCCGGGCCTCAGCGTCTGTATCGTAATAACCCTTTAGCTTGGCGTTCATTTCCAGTGCTTTATGAATAGTCATGCCAAGGATCGTCGGAATCTCTTTGGCAATCTTGTCCACGTCCGCGTAGGGCTGGTTTAGGGCCCTGCCCACATCTCTGATCGCAGCCCTGGCCGCCATGGTGCCGAAGGTGATAATCTGCGCCACGTGCTCCTTGCCGTACTTGCGGACGACGTAATCGATGACCTCCTGACGCCGGTCGTCCTGGAAATCGATATCTATATCCGGCATGGTGACGCGCTCAGGATTCAGGAAGCGTTCGAAAATAAGATCATAGGCCAAAGGATCTACGTCTGTGATTTCGAGGCAGTACGCTACGAGAGAGCCTCCGACGCTTCCGCGCCCCGGCCCCACGAGGATGCCTTGCTCCTTGGCAAATTTGATGAAGTCCCACACTATGAGGAAGTAATCCTCGTAGCCCATGTCGTGGATGGTGCCAAGTTCAAATTCCAGGCGACGGATATGCTCCGGCGTCACATGATAGCGCTTGTGAAGGCCGTCATAACAGAGCTGCCTCAGGTAAACCTGGGCAGTCATGTCTTTGGGCAGGTCAAACTCAGGCAGGTGCAGACTGCTGAAGTCGAAGTCAAAGTGACAACGCTGCGCGATCTTGACCGTATTGGCCAAAGCCTCAGGTGCGTAAGGAAAGAGACGCTGCATCTCGTCAGGCGATTTCAGGTAAAACTCTCTGGTCGGAAAGGACATCCGGTCTTTGTCTGCCAGGGTCTTGCCAGTCTGGATGCACAGCAGCACGTCGTGAACCTCATGATCTCCAGGTTCAATATAATGGACATCATTGGTCGCAACCAGGGGAATGCCGGTTTCCTTGGACAATCGTATCAGTTGAAGGTTGACTTTCTTCTGCAGTTCCATGCTGTGATCCTGAAGCTCAAGATAGTAGCGGTCCGATCCGAAGATGTCCTGGAATTTTTGTGCCAGCGCCTTGGCTTCACCGTATCGATCTTCTGCGATCAGGGCTTGAACGTCTCCCGCCAGGCAGGCGCTGAGGCAGATCAGGCCGTCGCTGTGTTTAGAGAGCAGGTCCATGTCTATTCTGGGTTTATAGTAATAGCCGTCAATGAATCCCCTGGAAACCAGGTGGATGAGGTTCTCATAGCCTTTCGCATTTTCCACCAGAAGCACCAGGTGCCCCCGGTTCTTGTCCATGGATGCGTCTTTGTCGTGCATGGACCGGCTGGCCATATAGACTTCACAGCCTATAATAGGCTTGACCCCTGCGGCTTTGGCAGCCTTGTAAAAATCCACCACGCCAAACATGACACCGTGGTCCGTTATGGCTACCGCGTCCATGCCCTGTTCTTTCACCCGTTCGAATAGACGGTCAATGACCGTAAATCCATCCAGCAGGCTGTACTCAGTATGCAGATGTAAATGGACAAATTTACTCATCAATCAACGCGCCTTTCCAGCGGAATCTGTTCTGGTGGTGTTTGTCTGCCTATGGTATGGTTTGCTGCTTAAGTGACATTCAGCTTGACCCTGAGGTCAGCTGCGATCTTCTCTATTTTTCTGAAGCGATGGTTGATGCCCGACTTGCCAACTGGCGGATCCATCATTTCCCCAATTTCCTTCAGGGTCGCTTCTCGATTTTCCAGTCTCATTTCTGCGGCTTCTCTTAAATTTGCTCCGAGATAGTCAAGTCCCACGCGCTCCATGATGAATTCGATGTCCTCAATCTGTCTGTAGGACGCATCCACGGTCTTGTTGAGGTTGGCTGTTTCGCAGTTGACCAGTCGGTTGACATCATTGCGCATCTGCTTCACGATTCTGATGTTTTCAAATTCCAGCAGGATGGTATGGGCTCCGATTATATTCAGGAAATCTACAATTTGATCGCCTTCCTTGATGTAGACGATCCAGTGGTTTTTTCGCTGAATGATTTTGGGCACCAGGTCATACCGTTCCATCAGTTGGCTGAGGGCTTCCGCATATGGCTCGTCATTGGTGACGAACTCCAGGTGATACCCTTTTTCAGGGTCGCTGAGACTGCCGCCGCCTAAAAAAACGCCTCTTAAATAGGCCCTCACACAGCATTCCTTAGTTGCGATGCCCTCCGGAATGCCGTCCTCAAATTTATAGGTGCCATCACTGTGGTCAATGATTTTGAGAGCTATCAGGATTTCCTCAGCGCCCTGCACGACGATCAGATAGGTATTGTTTTTTTTCAGCATTGGATTTTGTTTGATCAGGATCTCTGCGCTCAGCCCGAAGATGCGCTTAAATCCGGAGAAAATCCGTCTGGCTATGGCCGGGTTCTCGGTCGTCAGCGTCAGGCTGAGACCTTTGCCCCGGGCGTAGCCGATAGAGCCGCTGACCTTGATTAATGCAGAAAGCTCTGCAATCTGGCAGCAGCGATCCTCGCCCCGGATCTGGCAGAGCTCATTTTTGGTTGTGGATGAAAATGACATAGTCTCACCTGTCTTTTAGGTCCTTGTGCTATTATACTTAATCTTTTTCGATGTTGTCTTCCAGTCCGAGTACAGCTTTTCCCTTGCGCACCATCTCCCGCTCGTCATTGTAGCGAAGGAAATTGTCAATCTCCCCAACGTCTACAAAGCGACCGTCGATAAAGCCCTCTTCTTCAAGGGGAATAATTTCTGTGGTCATGGCGATCATGGCATACCAGTGAACGCGCTTGATGATCAGTTCCTGTTGACTCCAGATGTTTCTAAACCGATATCCGGTCTCGTCAAGATATCCCAGAACCTGCGCTGTGACGCCTGTCTCCTCGGAGACCTCACGGGCTGCAGCATTCTCCGGGGACTCTTTGGGTTCGACTTTGCCTTTAGGCAGCACCCAATCGCCATTCATTTTTTTTAGAATCAGAACCCGCCGTCCATGAAAGACGACTCCGCCTGCGCTCGTCACATATTTCAAAGGTTTCACGCCCTTATGGTCAATATCAGGAATTAGAGTTGAGAGGAGAAGAACGGGACAATAACGAATGCTTCCGGTCTGGATTTGTCCCACAGTGGTTAAACACATAATCATCCTTTAGTATACCACAAAATGTAGTGCCCCATGCGGCTCAATTGGATTTAGAGTCCGGTGTCTGGTACAAAAATTATTACAGTGCCAGTCACCGAGTTGAGTTTGGTGTCTGACACTCAGGCGAGTTTGGGGTCAGACACCGTAATGATTACGAAACACAAAAAACAATCCGTGTTCATTATTGATTTCCGAGCCATTCCTTGACTCCATCTAATTTAGCCACCCCTTACAACTTGCACCCCCTCTATGATAAACTAATGTCATAAAAGCATTCATCTCATCCACAACTGGAGTGATTCTTGTGAATCAGTTTGACGCCAACTTTTATATCGCAATCCTTGAAGCCTCCCATGACGAAATTTATGTCACGGACGGCGACGGTTTTGCCGTCTATTGCAATAAAACCTTCGAATCCAACTATGGTCTGAAACGCGAAGAAATCATGGGCAAGCACATCAGCTTCCTCCTTGACAACCAATACTGCGACCAATCCCCTTTGCCGATGGTTATTGAACAAAAAAAAGAGATCAGTATCCGCCAGAAGACGAAAATGGGCAAAACCCTCCTGATCACTGCAACGCCATCCTTTGACGAAAACGGGAATATAAACTTAATCGTTGAAAACTGCAGGGATGTCACTGAAATGGAAGCCATCAAGGCTGATCTTGAGCACACTAAAGAGCAGATGATCCGCTATAAAAATGAAATCGACGAACTCAGACGCAACGAGTTGAGAGAAACGGAGAACCTCATTGTCAACAATCCCAGGATGAAATCGATTGTAGACATGATCGACCGCCTGTCATCCATTCACTCCACGATTCTGATCTCGGGAGAGTCCGGCACCGGAAAGAGCATCCTGGCAAAGTACATCCATTCCAAGAGCACGCGAAAAGACGGCCCTTTCATCACCATCAACTGCGCCGCCATTCCGCCCAACTTATTGGAATCAGAGCTCTTCGGCTATGTCGCAGGCGCTTTTACCGGCGCAGACAAAAAAGGGAAAGTCGGCTTGGTAGAACTGGCGAGCGGCGGTACGCTCTTCCTGGACGAAATTGGTGAAGTGCCGCTGCCGCTGCAGGCAAAATTCCTTGAGCTCATACAGGATAAGCGGTTCATTCCCGTGGGATCCACCAAGTCAAAATCCATTGACATCCGAATCATTTCTGCCACAAACGCAGATCTGATGACCCTTGTCAAATCCAAAAATTTTCGCGAAGATCTCTACTACCGGCTTAAAGTCGTGGACCTTCAAATCCCGCCACTTAGGGACAGAAAAGAGGACCTAAACGAAATGGCTAGCCTCTTCCTGAATAAATACAACAGGGAGTACAAACTGAATCGTGAAATGTCCAAAGACTGCATGGAGGTCCTCCGGAATTATCGCTGGCCGGGAAACGTCAGAGAACTCCAGCACGTCATAGAACAACTTGTCGTCACAGTTCCCGGAAAGGTCATTGAGCCACACGATCTCCCAATGCACTTATTCCGCGATGCACTCGTGCCGCTGGACCCGACGCAGTCAGAGCTGCCTTCGCTGGACATCGCTCTCGAAGAGATTGAAAAAACATTGATTTTGAAAGCTTTTGAACATTTCGGAAGCTCCTACAAAGCCGCGAAAGCACTTCACATTTCGCAAAGTAAGGCAAGCAGGCTATACAGAAAGTATACCGAATAAGACTCCTGAAGAATAAAGGAAGAGGAAGAAGGGCCAAATACACCACTTCTTCCTCTTCCCTTATTTTTGTCGCATACATTCAGCGAATCGTCTTCAGCACTTCCACGAGATATTCCCACGTCTTGATCACCGACGGAATGCTGAGATGCTCATTCGGGTTGTGTACATCATACAATTGAGGCCCAATAGATATTGCATCTAATCCTTCAATTTTTTCAATGAGCAAACCACATTCAATGCCTGCGTGACAAGCAACGATTCTCGGCTTCTCCCCATACTTCTGTTCATATACCCGCTCGCACAAAGCACGCAGTGTGGAGTTGGGATCAATCGGCCACTCAGGATAAGCTTCAAAGCTGTCCCAGGCCGCTCCCAACAAATCCGCCAATGCCTCAAACCGGCTCACCAAGACAGACTTCTGGCTTTTGACCGCACTTCTGACTTCATTTTCAAAGTAAACGCCTGTCTCCGACGTCTTTAACAAGCCAAGATTGGATGAGCTCTCCACAAGCCCCCTCATCTCCGCGCTCATGGTGTGAACGCCATCCGGCATCAATGCGATAGCCTGCACCGCTTTAACGGCGCTCTCGCATTTCATGATCTGCCGATGGTCACCATTCCCCAGCCACGCTTCGTCTTGAACCCACTCACCCGCAGTTTTGGATCTTTTAAGTAAAATTCCTGCCGAAGTGCCTCATGAACCTCTGACACCTGCTTGTCAAACCGCTCGATCGCCTCCACGGGAACCAGCAGAACAGCTTCTGCTTCTCTTGAAATTGCGTTGCGCTGGGATCCGCCCTCCAGGTAAGCTAGTCCATAACCTTGCCGGATCACGAGTTCCTGCAGCACACGCCCCAGAAGCTTTATAGCATTGCCGCGCCCTTTATCAATTTCCATTCCGGAATGACCACCTTGAAGCCCTTTGACACTCAGCCGTACAGGTACTTGCTCCTTTTCTGCCTCCACCCATTCCACCGGCAGCGTCAGCCCAATTCCAACACCTCCGGCGCTGCTGACGAGCAAAGCGTCGTCCTCTTCAGAATCCAGATTGATCAGGATCTTCCCTGAAAAGCAACTGGCCTCCAGTGCGTTTGCCCCGTGGAACGTCGTCTCCTCCTCAGTCGTGAATACAACTTCGAGTGCAGGATGCTCAAGTAACTGATCATCCAATAGTGCCAGCCCATAGGCCAACGCGACACCGTTGTCGGCGCCAAGGGTTGTATCCGTAGCGTAGAGCATTTCGCCCTCCACTCTCAACTTTAATGGATCCTTTTGAAAATCATGATTTGTGCCCTTGTTTTTTTCACACACCATATCCATGTGCCCCTGAATAATTACCGCTGGCGCACTTTCATACCCTGGTGAAGCAGGTTTTTTCAAAATAACATTCAAGGCTTCATCTTGAATGGTCTCCAGCCCTCTCTCTCTTCCAAAGGCAGCCAAATAATCACTGATGGCTTTTTCATGACCAGACTCCCTGGGGATGGCAGAAATTTCACTGAAATAAGTAAACACGGGGTGTCGCAGTTGAGCCTCTATTTCCAATTGCTTCGACACAAAATCTCAACACCTTTCTTTTGCATATAACGCGTGATCGCTCTACATTGGCGCCACAGCCCAATAACCCTATTACCCTATTATCCTTATAGCCCTATAGCCACACCGACCACCAACAATGACGCCTGTAAAGCGAACATCATCAAAAACAGCGGTGTAATAAAACGATACCATTTGTTCATGCCTATCCCAATAATACCACATTCCACCGCGACACTGGTCGGCCAAAACATGTTCGAGAAACCATCGCCAAACTGGAAGGCTGTAACCGCAATCTCTCTGCTGAGGCCCACGACATCTGACAGCGGTGCCATAATAGGCATCATGACCACCGCTTGGCCGGATCCGGAAGGAATAAAGAAATTGATCAGATTTTGAACCACCAGCATGCCCACTGCCGTAACGCTTTGCGGCAATGCCTGGATCATGTTGGAGAGATACAATACCGCAGTGTCGATGATATTTGCCTGAGACATGATAACTTCGATGGATCGCGACAAGCCAATCAGCAGCAGCCCATAAATGGACGCCTCCGCGGACTCGACGAAGGACTCTGCGATCTGCCTGGAATTCATCTTATTAATAATGCCGGTGAGGATCATAGCAATTAGGAACATAGCCGCCAGCTCCTGAAGATAGAAGCCGTACATACTCACTGTGAAGGCAATCAACCCAATCAGCAGTATAAAGCCTGCAAGCGTCACCTTTTGTCGAACTGTGAACGGCATTCCGACAACTTCTTCCCGGGTCATGGTGCCTTTGATCTCCCTTTGTGGTTCACCGTATAGAATGCTTTTGGTCGGGTCCTTTCTGATCTTCGCAGCATACCACATCATATATCCGGAAGAAAGCGACATGAATAAAATGAACGCTACCACGCGAAAGATCGTCATTTTGGGCGTCATCAGCGGGATCCCAGCAATACTGCTGGCTATGCCGATGGTAAAGGGATTAATCGTCGCCGCCGCAAAGCCCGTCGCGACTCCAATAAACACCATGCCTCCGCCTATGAGACGGTCATACCCAAGTGTAATCGCAATGACGACAAATGCAGGAATCAAACCATAAGTTTCTTCATACATGCCAAAGGTGCTTCCCGCTATACCGAAGAGGAAGACGAAGATAGGGATCAATAAGTAATCCCGCGCGCCGAGCGATCTGAGAACTGCGCCAACCATGGCATTCAGCGTTCCGGTTTTCATGAGCAAGAAGACATATGCAGAGGCGAAGATGACAAAGAAAATGATTTCACCCGCGTTAACCATGCCTGTGTAGATCGCCATAAAAAAGCCCCATACGCCAATAGGGCTGGCTTCGACGGATTGGTAACTGCCAGGAACTACAAGTTCTCTTCCGAGGGTAGGATCTTCAACACGTTCAAAGGTCCCTGCGGGCATAACCCAAGTTAAGGCAGTGCATAAAACAATGATCATTAAAAGAATGACATAAGCATGGGGCATCGTGAATTTCTTTTTTTCTTTTAGAACTTCAACTCTTTCTGACATAATCGAACACCTCTCTTGTGATTTATGATTTTAAAGCAAACGATTCTAAGGATGTGGAAGACGGCGTCTGACACCTTCTTTCATCTCAGCGGCCGCGGCCTATCGATTCCACTCCACCCTTTCAGGCCAAATACTCATGAACTGTCTGCAGCCTCCTTGCCGTGAATGCTCTCAGCCTTGGGACGTACCGCATAAAACAGGAATCCTGATCCAATCAAAAGAGCCAGCAGCGCATATTCCGCAGGCCAATGCAAGGCGCCTGGACTGGAGGGCAGCAG